>Ga0116227_10004456_pt1 | contig 30426 bp, 29 predicted proteins | sample S1TSphgellanicum_FD_89693 | JGI IMG/M metagenome (GOLD analysis project Ga0116227, IMG submission 89693) | Host-associated microbial communities from peat moss isolated from Minnesota, USA - S1T2_Fb - Sphagnum magellanicum MG | ecosystem: Host-associated > Plants > Peat moss > Unclassified... | reverse complement strand
GTTAGCGAGGGGCCACTGTCCTCGCTGCAACAGCCTGCCAGCAAGCGCTGCTACAGTGCCGCCGCTTGCTTGCACACCCGTGCTCCGTGCTCCCGATTCTCCTGCTCCTGCTCCGTGCTCCTGCTCCGTGCTCCTGCTCCTGCTCCGTGCTCCTGCTCCGTGCTCCGTGTTCCGTGCTCCTGCTCCTGCTCCCATCCCACCCCAACCCACCAACTCAACCCAACCTAGAGCATTGCAAAAAGAAAAAACTTACACTTGTACAACCTTTATCCAACATTCAGCCTATTTTAGATTCTTTATTCCCTATACCCGTCCAAAATGAATGCTTCTATCCCAAGTTTGGGACAGAGCCAATAAAGTGGCTAAAAAAAATGCCCAAAGTACTAAAAGAAAATAAATCTGGTTGGAAAGGAGAGTTCCAAAGTTCAATTCCAAGTACAGAAGTCAGAACTTTTCCAAGTTCCGGAAAAAAATAATTTTTTAATTAAAAAAAATAAAAATCCTTCTATGTTTTTGGCTACCTACTTGAACTATGTATAGAAATCTGGTGAGTTTTTATTGGGTTTTTTTTTCCCATTTTTCTCAAAAAAGATTTAAAATGAGATGGCAGTCTGTTGGAAAATCAAAATCAAATTGAGTAATTGTGAAGGTCGATCGATCACAGGTTCGAATCCCCAAAGTCTCGAAAACCACAGTACGTAGTACTACTGGCCTTGAATGGATGTCTGATATTTGACGACTCTCGTTTCTCTGTCCATCCACGCAGCCGCCGCTGCATCTGGCTCCTGGACGACAAGGAAGGACGCGCGAGCAAGCCACGGGACGGTCCGATTCCTGCCCGTTCGAGCGGCCCCCCCCCCCTTGGACTTACAAGTAACAGCGGCACGCAAGGCAGGCACTTGCATTGCATCAGCGAGCGCCAGCGAGCGGTAGAGCAGCAGCTTCAGGTCTTTGTGCCCCAGAGCTTGCCGGATCTCGTGCCTGGAAGTTAGGCAAGGGAGAGCGGGTAGGAAATTGCCAAAAAATCCAAAAGCACAAAAGACAACCCAGGAAGATTTGCTAGAATTGTTGTGACATCGCTTCTGATGCCATCAAGCTGTGCTGTAGCGGTAGGCGAAGGAAAAAAAAAAGGGTGGTGGCCCAAAACTAATGCAATCATCATCTGTTACTGTTGCTGCTTTTGTCGTGTTCTTGTAAAACGAAAGTGCCATGAGACTGCAGCAGTAGCAGCTGCTGCTGCTGCTTCCTCGCTAGATCCGCAGCTGCTGCTGCTGCTTCCTCGCTAGATCCGCACCGGGCCAGCCTCCGCCTGTTTTCTTCGTTTTCTGTTTTTTTTCCTTACCTTCAGGTGGGTGGGTGAGTGGGTATAATAAGCTGGCGCAAACACGTATCCGTTTTCATAGTTGAGGAGATTTTCGAGGGAATTGGAGTGGGAGGATGTTTCCAACTGGGTGTACTGAAAGCCAGCCCATTTCAGTGTTCCTGGACATGGGTTTCAAGGAGCTTCTATGCTTGGATACAGGAGAGTTCGCTTCTTGATTGAGTAGCGTACTTTTTTTTTTGGTTGGAGAGTTTTGAGCTGAGGATTGCGGGTGATGAGCAGTCGGAGCATATGAGAACTGGCAAGGAGTCAATGCCATTCTGAAAGGAAGATGAGGATCTTTGACATGGTGAAGAAGAAGGTGATAGGAGGAGGGAGCAGCAGCAACAACGACGGCCATGTGAATGTGGTGGTGTCGTCTGCTGCTGTTGAAGAAGCTCAAGGGCGTGAATTCAAGGGATTTAAGGTTGGGGTAGACCCTGTGACGTGGGATTCATACCCTAGGAGTCATCATGGTACATCAAGCCATCGTCTGCTGTGTCAGTTGAATGGGAGCTTGGATGGTCCTAGTTCAGTTACAACACTCCAGGAGTGTACATCCCATGAGGGATCAGCACACTCTTCAAATGGAACAACTCCTCCCCACAAAGCAAAAGCAAATGGAACCATCATCCACAACAACAATCATGGATGCTGCAGCCCAAAAGTATTGAAGGTAAGCAGCTGTCCACAGCAATTGAGACAAAGAGAAGAAAGGGCTTCATCACTATAATCCATTTGCTTGTCCTTTGTATATTCCTGCTAATGCACAGACTTCTTTTTTTTGTGTTTTTATTTGATGACTTCTTCTTCTTCCTCTGTTCCAATGTACAATTTGATCTTGAGAATCATTCGAGTGGCATGGTGGTCAATGCAGGTGTTGGGTGCTGATGAATATGAGAAAGACAAAATTCTAAGCTACATCAAAGAACGCATCTCAAATGAGACGTGGACTTCTTCTTCTTCTTCTTCTTCTTCTGCTTCTTCTGCTTCTTCTGCTTCTTCGGTGGATTCAGAGATTTCAGAGCAGAGCACAATTTGGTCTCCTGGAGGAGAGCAGTTACCCACAGAGCGACCACTCTTTTGCAATAAGTTGAGTACAACACCACAGGCATTGCTAGGAGCAGCTCTTACACCAGAAGGTCGAGATCCCTGCACACAGATTGGAATGATCAGAATGTGCAATCACTCATCCCATCCTCCTTGCCAAAATGGTGAGTCCAACTCCATGCCTCTAAAAGTATATTCATTCTTGCCAAGCATCAAATCATTGCAGTGGAATGGGTTCCAGATATTTGGGGAAAAAAATTTGATGACCTTCTGCATTTCCTCCTGCTGATCCTCAGTGTGCAACATGATTAGCTCTGAAGATGTTTTGTGACTGTTGGTATAGGAATGCAATTTTTCCTCTATCTCCAAAACAGATAGTTCTCTTTTTTCTGAAATTGTTGGATAGTATTGTTGCAACAGGAGTTCAGCCACTGACATGCTTGAAGTCAGAGCCAATACTGAGCAATAATGTGGTTCTGAATCTGAATGAGAGGAGGTCTCCCACTCCTTCAGCACGCCTCAGTCCTTGCATCAAATCAGAAGATTCCACTGGTACTGGAAAAGGAACCCCATGGGGGATGTCAGGGTCATCCACCCAACAGAGAAGCCCAAAGGAACTATTGTCACCTGTATTACCCTCTACTACCACTTCCCTCTGTGAATGTGTATATCGTCAACCTCATAAACTCCCCACCCCACCCCATTCCCCTCCATGTGAGCAGTCTGCCCAGTCCTCCTCCTCCTCCTCCTCCCATGAAGCTGGAGCTGGGATGAGATTAAGGGTTACTGCTGCTGCAGACCGGATGCAGAGTAATCAGGGGCTTGAACTGCCTCCTATTCCTTCTCACTTCTCTTCTTCCTCACATTCGCTGTCTCAATCTCCTTTCCATTCCACCAATTACTCCTTCCCTCAAGTATCACCACCCTATCTATCACCCCTCCAATCTCCATACCATTCTCCAGTTGCAAGGCCTCCACGTAGGTGGCGAAAGGGCCAACAGCTTGGCAAAGGCTCATTTGGAACAGTTTATGAAGGCTGGAATTTGTGCGTTCTTCTTCCTCCCATCTTCATGTCCCTCTTCCACAATCCCTTTAGTGGTGCCACAGAAAGCACACACAGGCAACCTTTTTTTCACCTCACATTACTTTCCTGAGATCTGTCTGGGTGTTCTGACTTTGGGTTGGTTTGCATGTGTAAAACAGGGATGATGGTAGCTTTTTTGCTGTAAAAGTGATTGACAGTGAAGCTATAGCCCCTGAGATCCAGCAGGTAGAGTCACACATTTTTCTGAAGGTTTGTCACTCTTTGTCAGGTTGCTTTAAGCTTTGTGGGTGGAGTATGCTCCATTGATCACATATGCACCTAATTCATGAGTTTTGCATGTTTTGGACATGGCAGGAAGTGACAATATTGAGCAGGCTCAGACATCCCCACATTGTCCAATATTATGGCTCTACTATAGTATGTTTTGTTACCTCTTCATTGCCCGATTTCTTGTATGCAAATAAATAACTGCATCATGGTAATCATATGGAGATGCCAAGGTTGTCATTGTCAGTTGTGCACTGATGCCAAGGTTTTCATTTGTCAGTTGTGTATGGATGATGACAAGCATGCGCCTCGTTTATTTTCATACAAGGGTCCTTCACCACCAGCAGATAAAAAAGGCGCATGTTCTGAATGTGAATTTGGGCATGTGTTTCTCAGGAGGATGGATGTCTCTACATATTCCTAGAGCTAGTGAAAATGGGATCACTTCAGTCCCTCCTGAAGAGCTTCCAAGTGTTTGATGAAGGGATAATCAGCGCATACACCCATCAAATACTCAAAGGATTGGAATACTTGCACAACAAAAACACTATACACAGGTGCAAATCTCCCCACCATTTCAGTCAGTCATGGGAGCTGCTGCTGTTGTTCATCACTTTGAAGGCAAGTGCTTCAAGGATCTGGGAAAAAAGAGATTTATTCTCAATGATGCTTATGATACAACATGACAATGATTTCCAGTAATGTTTGCAGGATACCTGCATTGGCTTGATCTGAAGTAGATGAAATAAAATTGTAAATCGGCTGGGAGACAGATTGGGTAGAGAGTGATACTTGTGCTCTTTGTTGAGGTGCAGAGATGTCAAATGTGCTAATGTTCTGGTGGATTCAAATGGTCAAGTGAAGCTTGCAGATTTTGGATTGGCCAAACAGGTTCCCTCTCTGCTGCCCCTTGCTCTCTATCTCTCTCTCTCTGTGTCACAGATGGGTGATTTTGTGATTGTTGTACCTCACTTCTTTATAGCTGTTACCATGCAAATGGCCCACCTACCTCTCTGTTCCACGCACTCATGTTCTTGTAAGTGTGTGCTAGGGGCCTTCATATCCACCCTCCAACGTATGGAAAACTGAAAATCCAATATCGGACAATGTTTTTCTTATGTGCAGATGAATAAATCTCTAGCAACATCATTTAAGGGTACACCATTCTATATGGCACCTGAGGTCCGTTGTTTATTGTGCATGGTGGATGAAGTTGTTTACTTTTTTTGTGCTGCACTTAGTCTAGTAATACTACTAGTTCTCTCTTCATGTACTTGACTTCATACTCCAGATTGTGAACTTACAAAACAGTTTTGGTTTGTGACAGGTTATGGTACCACTCAAGAACAACCGAGCTTATGGTGTTGCAGTAGATATCTGGAGCTTAGGGTGCACAGTTATTGAGATGGCACAGGGCAAGCCACCTTGGAGTGAATTGGGTGTGGTGAGTTTCTCAGGCACTTTTCTGTTTTTTTTTGGGCTGCTTTCTAGCAATGCATTATTATAATTGGCTGCCTGGAGCATACACATTCAGACCACAATTTTAAACTGTTGCAAGAAATTTTAGAATCTGATAGAGTTGATGACAAAGGTTTTGACAAAGTGTTGCCATTTTTTTCCAGTGTGGTTTCTTTTTCAAGGTAACAAAAGGGGAACTGCCTCCAATTCCTCAACATCTCAAGAATGAAACAAAGGACTTCATTCAACAGTGTTTGCGGGTGAATCCAGAGGACCGACCATCAGCAAGAGAACTCTTGGAGCATCCCTTTGTGGCCCATGCACCCCCACACCCCACCTTTGCAGCTGCTGCATCAGCTTCTGGGTTACAAGCTGATGATTCACTTCGCTTCTGTAATTGTTATACCCTCTCTCTTGGCTCCTTTTTTCTTCCTCAGTGCATAAATTCAATGTGTAGATAGTACACCCGGTGGCAGTGTATAAACTCTAATATTCCCTCTTCTTATGTGTCATACTAAGTACTGTATTATACATGCATAGAACATATACTAAATCCCATGGAAACTGTTTCTGTGATTTTTGGAGCAGAATAATAATGACTGACTGATGACTTGGTTGGATGTTTCACAGAGGTGCGCAACTCTACTGACGTGAGAATGCATCTCCCACACGAGTCGAGTTCATCTGCAGATGCAAGTTCAGCTGCAGAAACAAAGCCAGTGTGTGTTCTTGTTGGATTTTTATGACTTCTCAACTATTTCCTATTGACTCAGTCAAAGAGATGTATGCTCTGACAGGTGTCCTGCAGGGTATGCATGTACTGTGGCAAGAGAGGAAGCTCATATAAGGGGTGCCCCAGCAGGGTAAAGCTGGAAGACATTTGAATATGTCTTTCATTGACAATGAACACATGCAGGTGCCTTGGATTTTCATGTTGATTGGGAGCTGCCTGTAGCTTTTGAAAACAATGCGCACATACACACATACATGCATCAACACATAGAGTAGGGATTCTTTTAAGGTGGGGATTAGCCTGTATGATTTGCAGGGTGAGACTCAATGAAGTGTAACCCAATAAAAGATTTCTGCTCAGTGATACAACTGAGATGTAGATCCATCTCCATTAATTGTAAAGTCTGGAGTCTTTTATTGCCATATGCAAAGGATCAACAGTAGTTTGCTGTGAGTTTGCAGAAAAACAATTGCCCACTTCAATACAAAAAGACAAGAGCTATTGAGATCTTCCCCCCCAACTTGTCATTCCTCTATGAGAGCTGGATGTTTCAGTGCTTCAGGACTCTGAGAAGAAAGCTGAGCTAGCTCATAAAAATTACACATTTTTTTTGGTCTGCCATTTGTCATGTTCTTGGATTACTGTATCTGGACTTTTCCCTGTCATATCTGGTGGACTTGAGGGAGGTTCGTTCTTGATACACCTCCAAGTCCAGAGGTGATCAGTTGATTTTAGCTGCTTGATATCTGCATCTGGGGGGAACCAATTTTGTTCTGAATTGAAGATGAAGCTTCAGGATTGTACTTGGCATTTTTAATCTGCAAACTTGATGCAACTGAACAGGTGGGTTGTTCAGGTCTGCTGTCACTTCGAGGAGCACTGCAACACCATCTACCATGCTGTAAGGTAATATGGAAAAAACCAAACTTGAGGAGAGAATATTTATACCACAACTATGGTTGGAAGCGACTACTAGAATTGAGTTTGTTGATGGGTTTGCTCAATCTATTTAGCAAAATTGCTACTTCTTTTTTCCTATGAGTTACGATCTTTTTATTTGAAGGTGGCTCTGGGGTAGTCCGACAAAGATTTTATCCCTGACTGTGCAGGTTGGTGGACGATCTTTTTGTTGCAAACTTTCTAGACTTTGCTTCTTTTGATTTTATCTGAACAAAAAGGACTCTCTTTTGGAGGTGGCACATACCTGAAAGAATGTCATGTGAGTTTGTTTTAGTCAAATCGTACTTCTAATGAAGTCTCTTGGAACTTTTGGATCTAGCAATAAAAACCAAAAGTCCCCAAGTTATTGCAGGGGATATCTAATTATAAACAATTCTCAAGCAAAGTTTGCAAGTATTGATTGTAACTTTTTATTTCCCCACATATTTTAGTCACTCTTTGTACAATTTTGTGAAATGTATGACACAACAAGGTATTCTATAGTATGCTACGAAGTAATGGAATTTTCAAACTAAAGAAGATTATATTTTAAATAATTCAGGTATACATAACTTTTTTGTCAAATGGTTTTTAAAATGAATATTTTGCCTAACAACCATTTCCTCCAAAATTTTAAGACTTAAAATTTTTTGCATGGTTTGATTTTTCATCAAGTTCATCCGATGAACATGTACTTCCATAGAAGGGGCATGTTTTTGTTGTATAAAAAGTTTGAAATCAACTATATGACTTTATGCATTCCATTTGATTCCTTAAAAAAAGAAAAAAATTAGACATTTGAAATTTAATCTGCAAAAATTTCAAGCTTATCCAATTTTCATGCAAGGCACACCCAAACGTATTTAGTTAGTTTACATGACTCAAAATAACATTTACATAATATCCAAATTATTTTACAATATTTTTATTAATTTAACAAGACATCATTTTATTTATTGACATATAACAATCCATTAAAACTATAATAATGTAATATAAACAAAAATCCAAAATTTTCCTTTGTAGTCCTTTAAATACATGTCATTCCTTTCTAGTAACCCTAATTATTCTATCAAGATTTTCCACTTGCAAATGGCAACACCTTAAAATTGTCAAAACACCAACAAGGCTAAACACTATTTCTACTCAATTTGAAATCCAGGAATCCCAAGGATCTATTTGGCTAAGAAAGCAACATTCAAAAATTGAACCTCGTGGGTCCACCACCAAATAAGAATATTTATACATAGTTTGTGGGATAAATAGGTTTTGAAATAAAAAAAGTTTTACAATAACAAGTGCCCTAGAAAACTCTTTAATAAAAGCCCCAACACCAAGCATGTTGTTATCCTCTGCTTCAATTTGAACATTATGTTCATCAAATGGTGGTATAATTATTTCAATAATAGGGTTCAATCGATCAAAAACTATCATTATAAGGGGGTTGATTTTTTTTTTCATCATACTTAGTAGCTAAGTGGATTGCATTTCCGTGGCCCACAAAACTTTCCACAACCCATAAAAATTTGAAACATGGATTTAACATCAAGGTCAACATGTTGTTAACTTGATAAAAATAAAAAATCTTTAAATTTTTAAGAAAAGGTTTGATTACCTTCATAACTTATTTTACATTTTTCTACTCAACATGTGCAAATCAACATTAAAAAGGTAAAATGTTTCATTGTCATCAACAAGGGGTCTATTTCAGATTGCATAGCCATAATTAAATTAATTGTAATGGTTAAGGCATCTAATAGTAGCTAGTGGCTTCTAGATTAGTTCAACACACATGTCGTCAACACGAGATTCTAACAATGATTGATAATTTCAGCAATGGTCCACACTTGGGCCTTAAAGACTATTTGTTGCAATGTTAGTGTTTTCTTCTTCCCATAACATAACAAAATGGTTTGTTTGAATTCCAAAGTTTCTTCAAGCATTATAACTCTATTCACAAACCTAATTTTTATTAGAGTTTTTAGCTTCCAATGCCACATCCCACTCTCAATGCAATTTTTGTCCCCACTTTTGCCTCCTTTTCCTTGATTTTTTCATTTAAATGGTTATTTTTTGCAAACCAATTTGGGCATCTTTAACACTCACCAAGGTTAGGCCCAAAAAAACTTTATCATCATTCATTTCGTATTAACAAACTTTAAACATGACATGTCTAAAATAAATACCTTCATAAATTCATAAAAATGTTAACAATTCACAATCAATTATTGAACATAATGTTGTAGCCATGGTTCCCAAGTTGTTGCCTTTGCCTTTCACAAAAAAAATCACTTGATGAATTAGTCCAAAATTTTCCAACAAAGATTGGAGTTGCAAAACCATGCCACTACCACTTGTTTCATGCATTTCAAATTATATAACAATAACATGTTTAAGTGTCCAAGTCTCATTCAAATAATTGATCACTAAAACAAATGTATTGATGCCACCTCTAGACATCTAGAGATCAAAACTAATAGACATAATGACAACAAATTCCATATATGGTAACACATGTAATTCCATGGTTTTTGTGACCATTGCGAGAATTATCTATTCCACAAAAGAACATTGAAAAGGAAACACAATGTAAGGGGGACTGACATAATACTAACTTGTGAAACCAAACATTTTCACATGTTGAAAAAAACATGTATCCTTTGCAGTTGTAAAGAACAAGGTCCTCCATGAATTTTTATTGTGCTTCAGCACCAAATTTATATGGGTTTGTTGACCCAAATAAAGGAATGATAACAAAATTAGTGGGTTTAACCTTTTTTTCCCTTACTACCAAATATGATCTATTCCAAAAAGTTTAACCAATGCCCTTTCACCTATTATCACTACTAGAATTCCTATTTTTTCAAATTGACCAAATTGACTAGATGGGTTTTTTTATTAGAGGACATGTATTTTTGACTAGAGGTCAAGGGCTTGAATGATAATGTTATTTTCTTACTAATCAATTTTATTAGAATGACCAATTGGACAATTAGTCAAATCGGACATCCAGTCAAATTGGACTTTAAAATACCACTTAATCAAATTGGTTGGTGGCCTAATCAATAAAACCACCCAATTTAATCAAATTGGCAAGTGCCCTAGTAAAAAAAAACACCTATAAGGGATAACTTAGTAGGCCTAGTCAAAGTGGCTAATGGCCTATTCAAAAAGGTCAATTACAAATTTTAATATTAGTTGGGTATTTTGGGATTACATTTAACATTTTGACTATGTTTGACCAATTAGAAAAAAATTGAAAAATGTAAAAGATAGTTAATCATAACTACATGAATCAAGATTATATTAATTATGATTAAACTAATTATATATATATGGTTTATCTAACTATGGTTAAATTGACTATATTGAAATTAATTATGGTTCAACTACCTATGAAAAAACTAATAAAAATTAAAATTAACCATGGTCAATTTAATCATGTTTAATTAACCATAGTTTGTTTAATTGTATATGTTTTAACCATGGTTAGTTTAGCCATATCTAATTTAACCATGATTCACTTATCCATAATTAATTATTTCATTATTTTTTGGCCATATTAGTTTAATTATGGTTAATTGAGCCATAAGTAATTTAGGAATTATAAATAGTTTAACCATGGTCAATTTAACAATAGTTGGTTTAACCTTAGTAAGTTTAGTCATGATAATTAATTATCATAAAAAATTAAACCATTACTAGTTGGGCCATTGTTGGTTTTGCCATAACAAATTTAACCATGGTTATTATAAACATAACTAAATTAATTATATTTATTTTAAAAATATGACTATTTAACCATAATAAATTTAACCATAATCAATAGACCCATAATTAGTTTAAAACTATTGTTAATTTAGGCACAATTGGTTTTTCCATAATTACTTTAAACACTTTTATTTTACCCATAATTATTTCACTCATGTTTATTTTAGCCATAATTATTTCATTCATGTTTATTTTAATCATAACTAATTTTTACATAAGTGGTTTGGTGATAAAATATTTATTCATTAGTTAGTTTAGCCACATTAAATTTATTAGTAGTTAATTTAGTCAAATTTATTTATTCATGATTAATTTAACCATTTCTAGTTTAACCATGTTTAAATTTTCCATAAATATTTTAACCATTTTGATTTTATCCAAAATTATTTCATTCATGTTTATTTTAGCCATAATTAATTTTTTCATTGTTGGTTTTTCTAAAAAACATTTATTCATTAGTTTGTTTAAGCATATTAACTTTTTTAGTGGTTAGTTTAGCCAAATTTATTTATTTGTGGTTAGTTTAACTACACTAATTTTATTGGTAGTTAGTTTAGCTAAATTTATTTACGCATGGTTAGTTGAACCATTTCTAGTTTAACCATGGTTGTTTTTTTCATAAATATTTTGACCATAATTATTTCATTCGTATTTATTTTAGCCATAATTATTTTATGCATAATTGGTTTAGCCATAAAATATTTATTCATTGTTAGTTTAGCCATATTAACTTTATTCACGGTTAGTTTGGCCTTTTTTTTTTTACTCATGGTTACTTCAATCATTTCTAATTTAGTTATAAAATATTTATTCATTGGTTAGCTTGGCTTTATTTACTTTATTCATGGTTAGTTTCACTTTATTTATTTAGATATGGTTAAGTGAACCATAACTAATTTAATCATGGTTATTTTTTCATAATTACTTTAGTTGTGGTTGATTTAACATTATTTCACCAATCATTAGTTTTGCCATAATTAATTTTTCCTAGGTTAAATTAACCACCTATTTAATTTATGTAATGTAAGTATGTGAGTAAATAACCTAAATACAATTAACTTATATGTAAGTGTATTTATTTATACATACCCTACCTATATTCCATATATTTATTTATATTTTAACCTATAAGCAACCTAGTTATATAGGCTAGGGTTGGCCATTTATATACCTATGATAAATTATTAGTTGGTTAACTAATTGTTTACTTAAAATATATTGATGAACGTGTAATTAAATAATTAATTATTAATTATTACAAATACATTGTTGATAATATATAATGAATTAGGTCAAATTTGTAAAGATTAGTTGTAATTTGGTTATAATTATCAATCAACAATATAATACATTATAATTATCTTGATATTTTATATAATTCAAGGATTTATAATATGGTTGTAATTATTAATTATAACTAAATAACTAGACATTAACTAGTATTAATTTTATTTTAAATTAATTAACATACATATTTGCCTACCTCTTTATTTATTTATTTACTTAATTTACGTATCTTACATAGTTATCTAATAATAATGTTGTATGAACTAAAAGGCTCTAGTGTTGCATGGACATGAAAATGTTTATCCCTCCCAAAAGTTTGTCCCATATTGTTTGTCATCTTTTCCAAATGATGAACAATATGAATAGATGCATTATAAGCATCCTAAACATAAGAAATATTTTTAAAAGGAAGGCCATTTGGGATGAGCCAATTGAAAAGGTTCAATTTTAAAGGCCAAATTCAAAATGAAATAGGATTTTCCTACCTAGGTCATTTAGGTGTAGGTTCAATCTAGGTGGTGTACATTTAAGTTTAGTAAAGGTCATTGTTTAGGTTGCCTTATCTTATTTTAGGCTTCTATATTTAGTTACTAGTTATAAGCTCCTAGACCTATGCCTAGGATTTTAGGTTATAGGTTATTAGACATAGGGACCTTATGAGTAGGTATTTAATTTTAGGTCTAATTTAGGTTATTTAGGTTTTATCCATGTGGCATAACTTAGTGGCCAATGTTTAAATGCCACATGGCATAGCTTAAATGGCCAATGTTTAAATGCCATGTGGTTTAATTTGGGTCGGCATTGTTTAAATGCCACATGACATTTGCTTGATGAAAATGGTGTTTGACCAATTATAAAATCATTTGACTATTACATTGATTAGTCAAAAATACTAGTCAAAACAACTAATAAAAAATATCAGTTGAAATGATTAATAAAAAATGCCAATTTAGGCTTAGTCAAAAAGTACATGGCCCAGTCACAATGGATAAGTTCAAAACGACTTGTCCAAAATGACTGGGAGGTTTTTTTTTACACTTATCCAAAATGGGTCTTTTTTGACAAAAAAATTTAGTAAAAAAAAAAAAGGAATTTTAATATATATAAATTTTTTTAAGCAACTAAATGATAATGAACATTATCAACATGTGTTTTCATAGGTGTAATTCCATTGGTTTTGCTATACGTGATGTGGTCATTTTTAACAGTGGAACTTTGGTCTAATATGTTTATAAAAGCTTGTTGAGTTTGATAAATTACACAATGCAACATTTGAGGGTTCGCAAAATCAATAGGTATGTTGTCATTTATCACAAAAAAACTCCAACACATATACATCACGTTATGTTGCTTCCATAATAGAGTTTGAAGCTCCATAACTTGAAGATGCATTTCATCAAATACATCATTATCACATTGTTGGTGGACACTTTCCACATTTGATAGGTTATGAAAAGGGTTTGTGCTTGTATTAAGGGTAATTGTCTCATTGATTCATTCCACACTTTCAAGAACACCTTCATTTTTAGCCATTATAAAATTGAAAATAACCTTTATGCACAACAACACACCACCACCTACACTATCCACATCCTTGAATAACAAACACCAACCTTAAAATGCATAAGAAACACAAATGACGACCATTCACATTATGCACATAGATGAGTTGCAAACCTTAAAATTTCAAACTTCATGAATTGAAAGAACCTTAGCATTATGAAGAACTCATTTGAAATTTTAATTTTCCACAATTGGATCAAGTTGAAGAGCCCTTTGATGCACACAAGTTTTTTGTCCTCATGCAATTAATAAACCAAAACCTTAAAACTTCATGTCTGATGAACACAAAAATGGTGACAAATATCCAATAAAAAAACTAAAACCAAAAACCACAAATAGTGCAAAAAAGTCAAAAGCTTTGAAAGCCACAACCTCTGAAGTACCAAAGTTGAAAAAAAAAAGCCAAAAAACCATAACCTATTTTCAATTAATAGAGTTGAAGAAAAACCATAAGCCAGAACTTGTTTTTAATTAATAAATTTGAAAAAAAAGTCAAATTTACAACTTGCTTTCAATTATTAGAGCTGAAAAAAGAATCTAAAAGTCAAAACTTGCTCTCAATTAATAGAGCTAAAAAAGAAGCCTAAAACATGAAGTTACTTTTCATTAATAAAGCTAAAAAAAAGCTAGAAGTTACTCCCCATTAACATAGTTGAAAAAAGAAGCTAGAAACTAAAAGTTGTTCTTAATTAAAAGAGTTGAAGAAAGAAGTTAGAAACTAAAAGTTGTCCTTAATTAAAAGAGTTGAAAAAAGAAGCCAAAAGCTAGAAGCTAGGAACTTTCAAGTAAGAGAGTTAAGAAAAAAACCCAAAAACCATAGCTAAAACCTTTCAAATATCAAAGCTAAAAAAAGAACCCAAAAGCCATAACCTTTCAAGAAACAAAACTAATAAAAGAAGCTACAATTTTTCAAGTAACAAGTTTAATAAAAAATAACCTTAAAGCCAAAACTTTTCAAATAAGAAAGTTAAGAAAAGAAACCACAACCTCTCTAGTAACAAAGCTAAGAAAAGAACCCAAAAGTTAGAAGCCAGAACCTCTCAAACAACAAAACTAAGAAAAGAAGAAACTCACACAATGTTCTAGCTAAAAACTGAAAGCCAAAAGCACAAGTGAAGCTTGCTCCCCCCACTAATGATGTTGCAAGTTGTGAACAAGGACTATCATGTAATAACTAATAATAATGTTGTTGAATGTTGAAAGCCAAAAGCCAAAAGCACATGTGACAATTGCACACACTTGAAGAAAATGAGTACAAAACAATAAAAAACAAGAAAGAAATGTCAAAAGAAAAGCTAGACAACGATGGTGAAATTGCAAAACTTGCTTCACACTTGTCACAATGAAAACCTCACCATTCCTTAAACCCTCAACCCTAATTCCAAATAGGCATAAAGAAAGTCACGTTCAAAATAATTGAAATCTTTGTGAATATCTGGTCGGATATAAATACCACATTATTACGAACATTAAAGATATGCATATGCATATTATGATGATGCCCATTTGCCAATATGTATAGGGTGAGATATCAAAGATTGATCAACTTCCAAATATGACTTCATCCATATCTAATTGTTATGCATGTTCATAACTAGAATTTTCCACATAACTGACCAACATTGATGCAAGCTTTCATCATTTGAATTAATTTTTTTTTCTTTATTCGAGGAAGGCTTGCTTTAACCATAAGCCTCCCCTAATTTTCAAGCTATTATTGTCCTTGAACCACCATCTCACGATTACAACCTTCAACTTAAGTTGACCTTTGGGAGCAAAAGCCTTCACCTATGCATTAGGTATAGAACACAAACACATACATTATATTACACATTTATACATTCCATAAAATCTTGGTAGCTTTTACACTAGTTATATTATTTTCAAAAATGTTGATTTATTTTCAAGGAACAATTTTTTTGTCAATGAAAATTTCAAAATTAATCAATTAATTAATTATTCAACAAAACATGTGTGAAAGTGGCCAAGGTACTATAGTATATATTACGTGTGTATGGACAAGATGAAAGCAATCTAGCACATACAAAACTTACCAATGGTGACCCCTATTGTGGCCAAATCCTATGTTAGGTTTGTCTTTCTCAATCTTTTGAAGTAGGTTTCTAGTGACAACTAGTGTTGGGCATGGAAGTGTTAATAGCTATATGTATGGTGTGTGAATATTGTGTTACTTGTTCAAAATTTTTACACTTACATTTATATTATTGTTATATATAATTATATTTGTTACATTTACAAGAGGTCAATGTAAATATTTATCAAATACATTTATATAGTCCCATGTAAATGTTGTGGGGCATGTAACTGTATAATTATATCCCTTTTTAATGATCATACTTTCTTGCAAATCCATATTAATTAGTTATGTGTGCATGTCTTGATAGTTTTTTTTTCACAATGGGCTATTTGGTTGATTGTCGAAAACATTATGAAAGCCCCCTTCCCAAATAAAAATACTTGTTTTACATTGTTTTACACTTACATTGTTTTACGAGGTTACAGAAAACAATTCAAATCTATTTAATTTTACATTTACATCATTTTACACGATCACATAAAATCATATTAATGTATTTATTTTACATTACATTATTTTACACGATTACATAAATCAAAATACATATATTTAAGTTTACATTTACATGTCTCATGTTCTACATTTACACTTACACAAAAATAGATGAACATTAAACATTTACACAAAATATAAATAAATTTCATTCTAAGATTCACACTTACATAAAATGTAAGTATTAAACTATTTATGTGTTATGGTTTACATGCACAACATTGATGACAACCATCCACATAATAATAGAGATATTAGCCAAATTTGGTTATGGGTTATATAGGTTCAAGGGGGGGGGGGTAAATTAAAAAAAATGTCAAAGAAACCTACTATTTAGGTCTTAGGGAGAAGTTAGGAACTAATGTCTAAATACGATGATTGGACAATTTTTTTTTTGGCCTTTGAAAAATGACAAATTTGTTACAAAATTTTCACCAAAAATAAAAAGAAAAATCCTTTGAAACCCATCCACATGCCCAATTATATTTTTCTTTTGTTGCCAAATGCCAAAATTTGACCACAAAAAAGAAAAAAAAAAAGAAAAGAAAAAAAACACAAGGTAACTCAAAGTTATCATTATTCAATATTATTATTATTTTCTACTACTATTATGGTTATTATGAATTTGGTGGGCCATCCCTTGTGAAATCTTCAGAAGGAAGACGTCTGGAGTTCGATTCCTGTCCCACCCATGACACCAATAGTAAAGTAAGTTAGTAAGAAAAACAAAACACTCAAGCAAAGCAAAAGCCAACAAAACAATCAGTGAGCAAAAACACACTGTGAGCGTCAGAAGAGAGAGCTTCTAACCCTAAATCCACCCCACCCTCGCAAGCTACCTCTCTCTCTCTCTCTCTCTCTCTCACGCACTCTCCCATGCCCACAGACACACACACACACACACACACACACACACAGATCGAGGACGGGAAATCTTTACTTGACACACAAAGGAGTTTATTGGGTTCTCATGTTTTATAGCGCATCGGCGATCGTCTTGTTGTTGTTATGTTATGACAGAGAAAGAGTGTAGGAGGAGGAGGAGGAGGAGTTAGGAGGACGGGGGACAGTAGTCGTCGTCAGTAGGGCGTGGGGGAGAAGGTAGAGGACTGGAGGAAGAGGAGGAAATACAGACAATATGAAGTGGGTGACGACTCAGCAGTTGGATCTGAAGCCTGTGCGGGCTGGATCGGCGGGGATTCAGCCTCACTGTGGCGCTTTTCATCACTCGCAGGCTTTGTTCGCTGTTGCAGTTGGCAGGAACATAGTGGGTAAGAAGAAGTTGTTGTTCTCTTTTTTTCTTTTGGGTATGTATGTGTATTTCCGTTTCCTTGTCTGCCTGGGATGTGGGGGAGAGGTTCTCTTGATGGGGATCAAGGGATCGGAGCTCGCAGCTTGGAAAAAAGAAACAAAACCGTGGTATACGCTATGGGTGGGTGCGGAGAGAGCTTCTGTAGTCTGCTGTCATGCTTGGCCAAATGCTGAATGGTAGACAGATTCGCAGCAGTGTGTGGCAATTTGAGAGAGGAACGAATGTCTGTGGGAATCAAATCAATGAATGAATGTTGGGTCCAGTGCTGTTGTGTAGTCTTGTTGATTCAGCTCAGTGTTTGATACCAGGAAAATCCATGGGGGTGGGTTTATGCAAATCCTTTCGCAATCTTTTCTGCTCTGGAAAGAATGCATAGAACACTACCATGCTTGGAGAAACCAGGGATAATCTGGTCACTTGCCAGTAGATTTTTGAGCTGTCTTTCCTTTTGACCTAATCTGAACATGAAGGCTGCGATGAACGCTTCTGCCAGCCACTACTACTATATATGTATGTAATTGAGAGGACCTACTTCTTGTCCTGCATTGGTCCTTTGATGTTGCAACACATATGCACAATGTTAGGTTTGTTTGTAGCTCAGCTAAGGACACAGGTACTCATAGAGACAAGGAAAAACAGAACAATGTGGTGCATTTCATAGAGGCAAGGAATACAAAAAAAGGGTCCTGACTTCAAGAGGTCTGGAGGCCTGCTGCTACGTTTCTAGCTGATGCATAAGTCTAAAAATGAAAAACATTTTGAAGAAAGAGTTGTAAAATGCCTCTTTGTGTTCTGACCTAAATTGCAGATGGATGATTTTTATAGACACAGTTGAATTTCTGATCTCACCAGAATCTGTAGCATCTGTATGGTTGCTGTAGAATTAGCAGGGTGAACAACAGAATAGAAGAGAAAAGAGAAGAGAGGGGGGTGGGTACTTAGTCATCTTTTAGGGCCAGGAGATGAAGTAGACGGAACTGATGAAACAAAGCTCTCATGGGCTCCTGATGGTTTTATTCCATTGCCAAGTAAGGGCAGACTTTCAGTGTTGTCATCACAAAGTTCCAAAGTGTTTGTTGCTTTTATGGAGTGTATATTTTTCCTGGCTACTGAATGAATGTCCACTGCAAGTAAAATCAGTGCATTTTTACTCAATTACCTCTCCTGGCCATATTCTTACGATTTGTGTCTGTGGGTTCATGCAGAATTTGATGCATTGACAGGATGCAAACTTTCAAGTGTAGACATAGGAGCACCTGTTCTGCGTATGGCCTATAGCCCTGCTGGAGGCCACATTATTGTTGCAGTACTTGAGGTAATGCTGCTATGCTGCCTGTTGATGCTTGCCACATTTAGCCTTGTGGGTTGTGAGCAAGGGCTCTGAGAGAGTGATACTGAGAACTCCGGTTGTGATAAAAGGATTTGAAGTTTAGCATCAAATTATTTATTTATGGTGGGAAGTTTGATGCACAGGAAAGAGGAGTTTGAGTGAGTGATAAGGGGAGAAACTGTCAGTGTGGATCATTGTTGTTCCCCTAATATCTTCTGTGATGTGGGGCTCTGATGGGGTGGCAGGATTGGACTATTAAGTCATGGGATCTAGACACAGAACATACACATGTGCTATACTCTCCTGTAGATAAGAAGATCGACAAGGCTGCTGGAGGGAGTGGGGAAGTCCACTTAGCTCTCACACCCCTCAGGCCCTGGCTTTTCTTTGGTGCTCATCGACGCTTGAGTGTGAATGGTAAGTTCAAACACATGATGGTGCATTGCTGGATACTGGAAGTATAGTATGCCTCTCTTCTTTAGTTTGATTTGTCATACTTCCTTTGCAGCATATATATCAATATGGTCATAGTATGAAGGATGGTGGGTTTTTTTGTGTGTGTGCATCAGTGGTTGGGACCATAGAGGGCGTGAGGGCTGCTACCAAAATCAAGACAGATTTGAAGAAGCCAATCACTGAGCTTGCTTGCCATCCTCGGCATCCTATTTTGGTACATATTTCTTTGGACCTGTGGTTTATAGTTCCTTCAATCTTAAAATGAAACTGGAAAATGTCTGAATAACTATTATTACCAGCAGTTTTGCGTTTGTGTAGACCCAAGAAATTTTCGACAATGTGTGAATTTTGCATTGTATAGCTTTTCTGGAAACATTTCTGTGGGGTACTAATTATTGCCATGGACAAGAAGGCAGTTCTTTTGCACCTTGATCACCTAATTTTTGAGTGCGTTGTGTTGGCTATTGTGGATTACAGTATGTGGCATATGCAGAGGGGGTGGTACGAGCATATAACATTCAGACTTTTGCCGTTCTGTATACTCTTCAGAGTGAGTGGAACTTTTTCTCCCACTGCATGCAGGTCAGGGAGTTATATTTTGTTGTTGTTGTTTCTCTCTTAAGGACAGAATCCTCTCTGGGTTCACTGTTGTTGGGTTCCTGGAGTATTTTCCATATTCTGCTCAGTCTTGTAATATATATGTGTGTGCATATATATATATATAGTGAGAGAGAGAGTGAGAGTGAGCTCTCTGGCGTTTCTTGCTGTATTTAGCTTCTTTTCATCCTGCCAAATCATTTCATGATGCTCTGCTCAGCCACCTCTAGTTTCTCTAATCTTTTCCCAATCTCTGGTACAGTTGAAGCAACCGTGAAGCTATTAGGAGCAGGAGCATTTGCATTTCATTCGACTTTGGAATGGGTATTTGTTGGGGACCGCTGTGGGACTCTCTTAGCTTGGGATGTTTCGGTCCCAAGTCGTCCCAACATGATTGGCATGTGAGTATATATCTTTAAGCAAGTGGGCTACTCTGCTTGCACACCCACTGTGTTTGTCATATTTTACCAAAAGAAGATCGGCAAAAAAAAAAATTCTCTCAAAATATTTGGACTTGTTTACAGAAACTTAGTATTCTAGTTAATGTCCACACTCGATTCTTGTCATGTTTGTTTTGGATGTGATTGAAATGGATTATAATGGTTACTTTAAAGAGTTTGATTCTGAAGTTTTCTCTGAGACCTCAGAGATAATTTGCTTTCACTAGTCAAATGCAAAAGTTTTGTTCTTGGGGGGGTTCTTAATACAGATCTCATTTGCTTCTCTTGGGGGCATCTGGCTGTTTTGTATTGTGATTCTATATCTACCCTCAGTGTTCCAACCGGCACAATCCCAATCGTATCAATGGCCTGGCATTCGATGCTTCAGTTACTGATCACACTGACAAAGGAAGGAACAGTACAAGTCTGGCGGCCACGTGTAGTTTCGAATCCAAATAGGCCCCAGATGCGGGCCAATTTTTTTGAGGCTGCTGGTAAGTATGTTGGGCAAGAAAGTAGTTACTCTTAGCTTCAATAAGCTCCTTTTCCACTTGATCTCTTCTTTTATTCAGCATGGAACTGTCAGAAACCAGGGATAAAACTCAATATCAGTAGTGTGTGATTGTGGGTAGTTGTATCTTTTGGGGTATTGTTGCAGGAGTGGAAGCACTGGATGTTCCCAGCATTCTTACACAGGGTGGAGGGGGAGTGGTCTATCCAGTGCCTAGGATTGTTGACTTGCTTCTTCATCCTAAGTTGAACCTTGCAACAGTTTTATTTGCGGTATCATCCACATCTTTGTCACAGATGATTCCCCCCTCCTCCCCCACTCATAGAACATAGGAAATGGAGAGTGGTTTGTATTTGGTGATGTCCTAATTTCATGGATTTTTGTGACATAATGGAGTTTCTTCCAGTTATATGACTAACTCACCTTGGAGGGTTTTTTCTTTTGTAGCCTGTACCTACTGGTAGTGAGGAGTCCAGGAGAAGATCAGGAAATGTTTCTCGGGAGTCAAGAAAGCAGCTATTTGCAGCATTGCAAAGTGCACGAGGCTCTCCAGGTGGGAAAAACAAAAATATAGCTTCAGTTACGTCTTAGAGCTTTGGTTGGATAATACCTAATTAGAGATACAGGAGGAAAACAAGGATTGACCAGGGGATGGATCCAGGAGAAACAGGAAAACCCTCCTTGGGAGAAAAGACAATAGAAATGATGGTGGGAATAAATTCTGGAATTTCTGGCCAAACTGATAAATCTGATCTATGCCACAGGTTCAGTGTTGAAGGAGAAGCTTGCAGTACTTGGGTCTGTAGGAATTTTACCCAATCACCAGATGCAGTTACAGGAAGCCCGAGCTCAAACTGGGTACGGTTATTTCAGTTTATATCTGATGTCCAACCTGAGATTTTTTATTGATCTTTAGAGGGGCACCTAATAAGTATAGCTCCTTTATAGTCTTCAGATCAAGCACTAACGGACAAGCCTTATATAATGTAATCTGTATTACAAGACTTTCCTCCTTCAAGGCTGAATGACATGCCTGTTTTCAAGTTGTTGAACTCAATTATGGTGCTCTCTGTGCAATCCTGCAGGGGCTCTCAACTGACAATGTCGGATCTTGCAAGGAAGGCATTTTTATATGGGGTGAGTGCATTGTCTGGTCCTTTGTTTGCTCCATTTTCAATCAACCAAATGTGCAAACTTTAGTTGGGGACACTTAAAAGCTCTCTTTGCCCTTGGGGAGTTAGAAATTCAATTTGTCTCTGCTTGGCATACATGTGATCTCTCTGATTCAATTGTTAAGTACTCCAAAAAGAGAGTGTTCAAAACATGAGCTCAAGCTGACCTCTGATACCTTTTGTGATTGAAATGCTCTGCAGAATGCATCAGATGGGCAATCAAGGAGTGGCCCAATTTTGACACTTCCCCTACTTACTATTGCTGACCCAGGACAACCCTTGCGTGACATACCTGTCTGTCAGGTATCTCTAGCCCTCAGAATCCTCCTCACACTAGACTACTTGGGTCATGTATGTTGTCATGTTTCTCTGTTCTATAGTCCCTTGATGTTTTTGGCTAGAACGTCTAGATATTATGCTGTATATTTTGAACTGCTATTCATGATAAAACAGTGATGGCTCTGTGGTCACTTTGTGAGGGACACTACTAAGGTTATGACTGCACTCTTTTTGTCATGTTATGACCTTTCAAAGTTTTGTTGTTGAGTTTTTCTCGGCAATCTTATTATAGATGTGTATAATTTGGAGCACTTAGGCCCCATCCTGCCCCTGTGTATATGTATTCTGTGTCATACAGCCATTCCAGCAGGAGCTCAAGTTCTTCAATTCTGAACACCGTATCTTCAACTACCCTGTGAGAGCCTTCTTCATGGATGGTTGCAATCTCACAGCTTACAACCTTGCATCGGGAGACTACAACATATACAAGAAACTCTCACCTACGGTATGCACCTGTTTCCTCCTGGTGGTTTTTTATAAAAATTAAATAGAAATGAAAAAATAAAAAATTTGGGTGGGTGGGGAGAGGGGGGTTTTCTTATGATGTCTATTTTCCTCTTGTTTCTTATGTCCAAACTGTGTGCCAAGTCTGTGGCCTTGATGCTATGAAAGCAGAAACTTGGAATTCTTGTGAGCCAAAGTTCCTTAGAATAATGTGGGCAGAGGTTGCATCTTTTTCACATTCTTCATTTGTTTGAAACCATTTTTTTGTTGGGTCAGTGCTTCAATGTCTAGAGCACAGGCTTGGTGTTTACCTGTCAGAAACAGTGTATGATTTTGTCTGGTGTATTTTACAGAGGATTTGAACCGAAGAGATTCTTTTTATGTGTGTTTGCATGCAGGCCTTGGGAGGAAACGAGAGGATAGCAAGCAAGATGCTCTATAGCAGCAAGCAGCATGTATTTCTCATCTTCTTTGAGTGTCGGGGTGCGACCAGTGAGGTGGTTCTGTACCGTGACAACCTTGGTGCCCTCACTGTAAATGAGCGAGTTAACACTGTCACAGGTACAAATCTAAGCTAGGTGGTGACCGGACAGCATCTCTCAATATGGTTATTCTGTGGTGAGGTGATTTTACCTTGTTCTGTTTCAGTTTGGACTTGATTTAGGAAGGCTTGTAATTATGACAGAATCCCATAATTGATTTCCTTGGAGCAATTGTAGATGTCAAAAGTTACATACATGGACCAATTGAACCAAACCAATTTTTCTCTTGAGGAGCTTTGACCCTACACGTGTCATCAGTCTCGTGTATGGTGGTGGTGGTGGTGGTGGAGACTGCTCCCTTGCCATATGTCTTACAGGAGTTCTTTTGCAAAATCATGCAGGCAGTGATGGTGCATTTGTTGGTTACAATGAAAACCAATATGCCATCCTGGATGAAGATGGGGTGGGGCTAGTACTCTACTTCATTGAGGAAGATGTAAATCTTATGTCTTCTGGAGGAGGAACAACATCAGAGCATCCAGAGACAAATGGCAATCATGACACGAATGGTGCCTTGGATGAGAAGGAGTTTTCAGAGCCAGCAGCCCCAGTCTCCGTAACGAAACCCGTAGAAAATGGAGGGCAGCGAGGGCCTGTCCAATTTGCATTTGACACTCCTGTGCAGCGCATATTTTCATCACCATTAGGTGCTTTTCCTCTCTGCATTATGCCCATTGGTTCAGTCTTTGAAATGAAGCTTCAAAATACACATTTATAGCAGGTATAGGAGATCAGGACTCTTGCAGTAGTGTGTTTTCCTGATTTGTCTGTCTGTTGGATTGTGCACAGAGGCCACTTTGTTGTATGCACGTTCAGGAAGCCACATTGGGCTTGGAAGAGTGTTTCCCAATGCGTACACAGTCTCTGGCGAGCTCACAATTTCCACGTCTCCTGAAGTTGGTCGCTTAGTGAAACTCCACCCTTTGGAATCTGTTCTAGAGGTATTCATATCAAAGCTCCAATTTGCATTTGACACCCCTGTGCAGTTTGTTTTCCTGTATGATTGTCTGTCCAGCATGCTAAGTATTATTGACCTGCCACCACTCAACAACCTTGCAGGCCTTTGGAATCCCACATAATGCCATTGAATACTTTCACAGCCCATCTTTGTATGGAAAAAAAGAAAGAATAAACTTTATGAATTGGCTGCTTTGTAAGTTTCAATGTCTTGCAAGGCAGACAATGTTTACAGTCTACATATTTCGCTTCACAGTGATGTGAGGGTATACAATATTGCAGGTACGCTGGCAAGAGACTTTAAGTGGACAAGTGGCTGGAATCCTGACAACGCAGCGGGTCATGATCACTTCATCAAATCTGGAGGTTCTAGCAAGCAGCTCGGCCATCTATGACAAAGGCTACCCTCCAATATCCTACTTCTTCCTTTTCTAGGGCATCATCATGGTTTAGTATTCCTTTTTTCACTGCCAGTCTTGTCACAGAAGGTAGATTGCTTAACACACCCTAAACCCTAACTCTAAACCCACTGCACTCACTGCTGGGAGTTGATGAAGAATCCAGTGGGGATGTTATGGTTAACTGGTGATAACCATACATGTGACCTTCTGCTGAAGCTCGGCCACTGAATATGCATGTGACTGTTAGTATTGAGACCCAATCCCTAAAAGCTACAGAAACAACTGAGGAGCAGAAACAGTCACATGCTGCTCTGTTGTTTCTGTGGCTTTTATGGGTTGGATCTCAAGTTTTTCCTTTGTGCTGATCTGTTGTCAGCAGATCTGAAGTCTCTATAACCTTATTATCCAGTTGTCAGTCAATTCTATCTGGGATTGGTGGCACTCAATGTCTCTCTTGGAAGTGCATAATCTTCATCACGACATGAACATTGGTGCACTCATCATCCTTAACTTCAGTGCACTTCAGATCTCTGATGTGGGTAGGTCCTTCACTGCTGTATTCAACAGCAACATCTGTGCTTGTACTTGGGTGGGATGGTATTGCTCGACCTCTGGTCACAATTGGCACCCCAAATGCTGGTAAGAGTTATACCTCGCACAGTTCTGTAGATGTTTCCTCCTTTAACAATATCAGTACTCACCTAGTTTCTATGATTTGTGATACACATTTAAGAGATCTGGAGAAGTTACAATCCACAGGGGTTGCCTCTTGTATATTGCAGCTCTGGTGGGGGCCCTGAATGACCGGTTGCTGCTGGCATGCGCTAATGACCCCAACCCAAGACAGAAGCAGGGTGTAGAAATCAAGACACGGCTTGTTGGGTTACTAGAGCCACTGCTTGTTGGCTGGACCACCATGCAACGTGTGTTTGAACCAAAGCTTGATCTCTTGGAGATTATGTACCAACTCACTTCCAGGTTTTGTGGCAATCCTCCTGCTCCTTTCCTGAGATCCACATGGGTGCCAATTGCACTCATCTTTTTCCTGGGAGTCTTTCATGAATGGCCAATGTGCAGCTGGGGTCTTTTTTAGAACTTGCTAGAAAATGTGAATTGCATATGCAGCTAATTCAATATACAGGAGACATTGGATGAAAAAACTTTGAAAGTAAGTGGCTACAAGTTTTTCAGAATATGGATCTTCAGTAAAATCTCAATCTTGACAGTAGTGGGACTTGTCCATTGATCTTCTTTTCCTGACAACATTTTTTGTGCCGTGGTGTTGTAGGTTTGACAGCTTACGAGTGACACCTCGTTCACTTGATGCACTTGCAATTGGTCCCCCGGTCTGTGCAGAGCTTGCAGTCGAACTTGCTCAAGCAGGGCCTCAGTTCACACAGGTAAACATTTATCTAAGAGGCTTTTCTGTCATTTGTTTACAAAACTCTGTACTGTTCATGTTACTAGCACTGAGTGCTTCAAGTGTGATCTATCAGTTTGCCATCTATCAGGGATTATGTGCTTTTCTGCAATAATGGTCAGTTTCAAAACATGTGCAATGATTTTCCATTGATGTGCTCAATGATGATGCAGGAATTGCGTTGTAAATATGCAGTCCGGGCCCGTCGTTTTTCTACTGCCCTGTCCATTTTGAAAGACGAGTTTCTGCGGTCACGAGAATATCCACACTGCCCTCCAACAACTCACCTATTTCAGCGGTTTCAGGAGCTTGGGCAAGCCTGTATTAAGTAAACTCCAGGGACCTCCCCTGCAGTGAAATGTGATGATTTCTGTTCATATTTGATTCATGTTTTGCATGAAGTTTTGGTGCTTCAGAATTGAGAGGCAGACACCCAATTGAGTTTTGCAGAAATTCTTGGTTTAGGGTGAATGGCTGCTATGTGTTTGGGGTTTAGGGACATTACAGTGGGCAGATGCTAAAAGGAATTAGGAATATAGAGGTGCCAAGAGAGGTTAACAAGTTTCCCTTGCTTGTGCAGCTATGGACAATTTGATTATGCTAAAGAAACTTTTGAGGTAGTGTCTGATTATCAGAGCATGCTGGACTTGTTCCTCTGCCATTTGAATCCGAGTGCATTGCGGCGATTAGTTCAGAAGCTGGAAGAGGCAGGAGCCAGCCCAGAGCTGCAGCGCCAGTGTGAGAAAATCTTGAGTGTGAGGACAGCAAACTGGAGCCAAGGAATGTTTGCAAATTTTTCAGCAGAGAGCATGGTGCCAAAGGGACCAGAGTGGGGAGGAGGGAACTGGGAAATCAAGACACCTTCAGATGCCAAAAAACCACAGGAATGGGAGCTTTCTTCTGAGGTGACTGCATATATGAAAACTGCCAATGGCCCCATTCCAACAATAACACCCGACCATATTGGTGTGTACTTGGGGACCTTAAGAGGCCGGGGCACAGTGGTGGAAGTGCGGGAGGACATGCTTGTCCGTTTTGGTGAGTTGCCAACATACTCATGTTCTTTTCTGGTATCAAGCTTATTCCCAATATGGCAAGTGGGTATTTTTAAGGTGGAGGTGGTGGTCTTTTGTTGTGTTTTATTAGAAATGGGCTTCTGATGTTTTGGGTTTACTTGGAATCATATCTCAGGTGCAAATGCAGAGAATGGGTCTGCCAGTTCAGCAGCAAACGTGCCCAAGACGCCACCAACAGATGGATCATTCATGCTTGGCAAAAAGGACTCTTCAGGGGTTGTGACAGTGGGGCAAGCAACATCAGAGGTTGTGACTGAATCCGACTTACAGGCACGTGCTGCAGAAGAATTCAAGAAAGGCCTCTCAGCCGCAAACGGTGACAGTAGTGATGAGGATGAAACTCACCCTAAATCCACAAAGCCAAAGTTTCAGATCCGAATCAATGCAAAGCCAATTGCAAGTGGTGTAGTTGATGCCAATGCTCTGAGGGCAGCTACCCGGCAATTTAAACTTGGAGATCCAATGCCAACAGGAAGGCAATCCATTTCTGGGAGTGGGTCTCAGGAGATTCTTATGGCAGAGCCTGCTGTAGCTGTCACTGCTGCTCCACCTCCCCCACCACCAATGATGTTGGGTTTGGGGGTTGGAGTTGGGGCAGGTCCTATTCCTGAGGATTTCTGGAAAGAGACTATTCCAGCAACTGGTCTAGCTGGGCCTTTCCAGGCTGCCACTGCTTTTCCCCAGCAGCCACAGCTCTATCCCAGACAGCAGTTGGCTGGAACTGAAGGAGCAACATTCCCAAGAGTGGCAGGCCAACCGGGCAGCTTGCCACTTTCCCAAGAGGGTTATGGTCTGCCTGGGAATGGTGTACCGCCTACTGGAGCTCCACAACCTCAGATCACCTCTTTGGCACCAGGCTCAGCTCCGTCTCAAATATCATCACAAGGACTTGATCCAAGCCTAAGCCTGCCAGATGGTGGAGTACCACCTCAAGCTAGTACCAATGCCAGGGCTCCAGTGGTGGATCTGGGAAGCTTGAAGGGCATCGGAGTGCAAACCAATGGAACAGGGAAAGGACTTTTGGACCTTGTTGGCCCCAGAAGCACTGGTCCAGTTAAGGCTGGACAGGTATGCCTTTCAGTCCTTGGTTTTTCATATCGACAGTAGGCTCAATAGGCTTAATGTCTTTGAGTTTTGCTAAAATGGTCAATGGTTGATGGCTAATATATGGTGTGTTGGTAGAAGGTGAACTGATCTAATGTCATTTTTGGTTGAATTTCTCATTCCCAAAAACCCTTATAGAAAGAGCCATTTTCCTCACATTGTTTTGGTTCCCATCATAGGTACCTCGAGGAGCACCTGCCTCTGTGTGCTTCAAGACTGGGCTGATTCATATAGAGCAAAATCAACTGAAGGATGCTATGTCGTGTCTGGATGAAGCTTTTTTGGCAATGGCCAAGGATTTATCTCTTGGCACAGATATCAAACCTCAAGCTCGGATTTGTGCACAGTATAAGATAGCTGTTCTACTGTTACAGGTGATTCAAACTATTTTCTTCAGTGGGTTGCTTTGCTTCTATCTAGATTCTGTCTGTTACTCATCCATTGTTACATCAATTTCCAGAATCAATCTTTTGTGGCAAAATTCATTTTTAGTTTACTTGGGAAAGATCAATATTAATAAAAAGTGAATGTCAATTTGTAGAAATGTTTAAGGTTATGAACGTGAAGAGCTTGGTTTCATCCTCATTTGTACTGTGAAAGTCCACACAGCAAGTCAATTCCCATGCTCATAGAGTAGTTATCTCAAGATTTTTGTTTCTTCTCTGTGCAGGAGATTGTGCGATTGCAGAGAGTAGAAGGCCAGGGATCAGTGAGTGCAAGAGAAGAGATGGCACGGCTTGCCCGCCACCTCAGTTCTCTTCCACTCCAAGCAAAGCACCGTATTGTTTGCATTCGGACAGCCATAAAAAGGAACATGGATGTGCAAAATTATGCATTTTCAAAACAAATGCTGGACCTGTTGCTTTCAAAGGCTCCTGCCAACAAGCAAGAGGACTTAAGGGCACTTATTGCAGTGTGTGTGCAACGAGGACTGAATGACCGAACAATTGACGGTGAGGAGGACCCTTCACAATTTTGTGCAGCAACATTGGGCCGCCTTCCTACAATCGGTCATGATAGTTGTGACTGTTGTGGTGCCAAGTTCTCTGCATTAGCCTCAGCTGGCTGCACAATTTGCGGTATGGGTACAGTGCGCCGATCAGATGCTCCCACAGGTGGCTCTATCTCCCCATTTGGCTGATTGCAACTGATGGAAACTCATTGAAATCATGTGTGTTCACCCAAGAACTGAAATGGGTAAGCTTGTTCTTGTTCACCTGGAATACCACCTGATCTCTGATGGAACAGATAGATGTGAACTTAGCCTTTTTTTGCATTTGTGAGTGATATCTTGATATCCTTGTCATAAAACACACCATACTGTCTGAGAGGCTAGTTGGTTATGCCCTCTGATCCATCATTTAGAGATCTTGCATTGTGGCATGCTTCGTAGTTAGTAGTCAACAACCTAGGGCAGGCAATGAGGCTACTCAATGCTTTTATGTAACCAAGTCAGGTATCCACAGTATACTACTGTAAGTATTTCGCTCTTGTTTAGGAATTCTTTAGACTCTACAGTGTATGATGTTCACATTACCGATTGAAATACACCCCTTTGCAGTCCGGGAAGTTATGTTCAAAGTCATTGTACTAGTGCTAATCCTTCATTGTACTAGTGCTATCCTATTAATGCAGAGAACATTTTTGTATCACAAAGCTCATTACCATTGATTGTCAGTGTTCTTGTCTAGCTCATGATGTACTGAGTTGGGCTTCAAAGTACATATCCTCCATGGTAGTAAATCTCAAGACCACTTGCACAGTTTTTCATTTGGTTCCACATTTTGAGGAATGTTCACCAGGCGTGTTACTACTATGAACTGTGTGTTCTTTTTTTGGGAACTTCACAAAACGGTTGTATTTCAAACTGTTGCTGGTTTGAACTTGCCGTGAGGTGCAGAGCCATTGCATGCATGCATGAGCCGCTTGTTTAAGCTTGATACCAACCACCAAGTATATCATCTTTCAAGTCAAGTATCTTAGTAGCTAACCCATTTGTGTATAGATAGTCTAAAGCATAAACGATGGCAATTTAGATGCTACAAATAGCTATTGGTGATTGGGTATATGGGATGACACATCTCTTCTCAATCTTGGCACAAAAAAAATGTCCTTTACATTGTACATCCCTTGTGCAAACAACTATGTGATTTTGCCCTTTTTCCAGCCTTGCTCTGATCACTACACCTGATCCCTTTGAGTTTCTTTGTTGTTTTTTTTTTTTTTTTTTTTTTTTTTTTGGTTTTTTTTTTTTTTTTTTTT
>Ga0116227_10004455_pt1 | contig 30432 bp, 22 predicted proteins | sample S1TSphgellanicum_FD_89693 | JGI IMG/M metagenome (GOLD analysis project Ga0116227, IMG submission 89693) | Host-associated microbial communities from peat moss isolated from Minnesota, USA - S1T2_Fb - Sphagnum magellanicum MG | ecosystem: Host-associated > Plants > Peat moss > Unclassified... | reverse complement strand
GTTTGTTTTTTTGTGTTTTTTGTTGTTTTGTTTTAATGTACAACAAAAAAACCAGGACTTTGTTTTGATTGGAGGTTCAAGCAGTTTTTTTTTTTTTTTTTTAATGATTTTTTAAAAATAAAAATTGTAGCCAAAGTAGCTATCACTCATATGAAGATGTAGTCAAAGTGGCGATCATCCAGAAATTAATTTGGCTACATACTAGATATGAAAGTCGAGAAAAAAAAAACCAAAATAATAATAATAATAATAATAATAATAACACAAAATTCTTGGCTATGTTTTTGGCTACCTATTAAAACTTATCATAGAAATCTGGTGATTTCGATTTGTTTTTCCTTCAAAATCTGGTGAATTTGGGCCTTTTTTTTTTCCACGATTTTTTCTCTTTTTTTTTTTTTTTTCCCTTCTTTTCTGGCTTTTTAAACCCTCCAATTTTTTTTTTTTTTTATTTTTTTTTTTTTTTTTTTTTTTTTTTCCCCCTCACTTCTGGCGATTGAAAACCTTCAAAATCACTTAATTTTTAAATTTCTCTTCTTGGCGAAATTCTTTGTGTGGATTTGAGGAAATGTTTTTTTTTCTTGTTTTTTTTGGGGGAAGCTTCCAAAGGGGATTTATTTGATCTTTGAAGCTTTTCTCAGTTCTTCCTCGAGGAAGAGGGAGTTTTGCTTGCCTGAGGGGGGGAGAGAGAGAAGATTCACAGAGTTCCATCGTAAGATTTTCTCACACAACATTAAAAACTGAAGAGGAAGAAGACGAAAAACAAGAAGAAAACAACAACAACAACAAGAGTTGAAGAAGACTGTTGTTGATTCATGGTTTTTGTAGTTGTTGGGGAGTGGCAAAGGGAGAGAGACAGAGAGATGAAGACTGGACAAGAGTGGGTGAGTGATGAGCATTTGCAAATATGGACGACATGGGTGCTTGTGGCCGCCCTTTTATTTCTTGTTGGGTTTTGTTTTTGGGTTTTGGTAATTCGCACAGTGAGGTGGAGGAGGAGGAGGAGGAGATCATGGCCACCGGCCATGATCTCCTCCTCATCATCATCAGAAAAACAAGCTCTTCATGCATCCGCTTGTAGGTATGTTCTCTTCTCGACAATTGAAGTCGTCCTTGGGATTCTGTAACAAAACATGTTTCTTGTATAGCCGCAGAGCTTGAGTTTTTGTGCATCAGTGGTAGTGTATACAGTCCTGCTTGAGCTGGTTTGCTACAGGATTGTTCACTGTGGCAAAGACTTTCTCTCTCTGTCTGGGTTAGGAAGAACTCACTCACAGAGGCTTCTTTATTTTGTGTTGTTGCCTTTGCAGTGAGGCAGCAGAAAGCATTGTGGCAGGAAGTGCTGAAGCTGCTGCTGCTGCAATGATTTCACAAGATACAAAACACATGAAAATTTGCAGTGTACAGATTACAGATGAGGAGTTGCACAACTTCATAGAGGTACTGAGAAAGGACGAGGACATTGACAATGGTGATGATGAACCTCAATGGGAAAACACTGTGGAGAAGAAGTCTCACACTGTAGCTTACAGTGCCAAACGCCGAGACCCCAAGGTCAGCAAAATTCCTTCCAGAAAATCTCCCACCCCCCACCTGTTTATTTTTCCTCTCTCTCTCTCTTCTGCAAAACTACAAACAATCGACAGAATTCTCATCAGATCTGTTTGTTCCTGAAGTAGGTATCAACCTTGAAACCCCCAGCCTTGCAAAATCTCCAAATTCTCTTCTGATTATGAAGCTCTTGTTGTAGGATTTTTTCCAATCTCAAAATCCCTAGTGTTGCAAAATCTCAAATGCTCTTATGATGACCAAGCTCTTTTCTTGTTGATTTTCTTTTGGTCATTGCAAATTCTACCCACAAATTGCACTAGACATTTTGTCTTTGTTTGGGTGCAGGATGGAGGAGCAACAGAGTATCTCAGTAGCACTGTGTTTGAGAATTGCTCCACAAGATTGTTGCGGGATTTTTACATGGATAGTGATTTTCGAGCAGAGTGGGATAAAACACTAGTTCAGCATCGCCAGCTACAAGTCTGCCAAATCACAGGTACTGAAGTCGGGCTTATGATCAAAAAGTTTCCAATGATGATTGCAAGAGAATACGTGTTGGCGTGGCGAATCTGGGAGGGTGATGAGCAATCATACTACTGTGTTCTCAAGGTATTCTTGATAGTTTTGTTTGTGTGTGTGACTGCATCCCATTGTGGAGGCTTTATATCAAGATGCTTCTCTAATCCTATATATAGCAATTTCACACAACAGATCCTCAGGAGTGAGTCTGCTAGAATGTGGTCAGTAGCAAATGGGAAGCTGATGACAATTGGGGTTGTGTTGGGGGCAGGCATGTGAACACCCTGATGCACCACGCCAACCCCGATATAAGCGTGTAGACAAGTATGTTTCAGGCTGGCGTATCCGAAAAGGTCTGTGAAGAGTGCATGATTCCACACAGTCATGCTTATATCTGTGTTTGTTTGTACAGGTTCATCTTTTTGCAGTGCAGAAAAAGCCAATTTCTTTGTTAATGTCAATCTGTGTTGTTAGACCAATTCCTAGATTGCTCTTGAAATTGGTTCTTGGAGAACGTTTTGCAAAGTGGGGGTTGGAAATGAATGTAATGCATGATCTGCATGTGGTTTGAGGAGCTATGTTACACAACAGTGGCAGCTATTCGATTTAAACAACCAAATTTTGCATGGTTGCAGTTCCAGGCAGAGATGCAAGCGAGGTGAAGATGGTGCATCAGGAGGATATGGGTGTGCAACGTGAAATGGCTAAGATGGTTTTTCGACGAGGCATTTGGAGTTTTGTTCAGAAAATGGACATGCACCTTCGTCGATATGCCAATCAGTGCTCCCATTTAGATGAAGCTGTGAATGCAGTATCACTTGCTCACAAGGTGCAGTCACTCTCCATTCTGACACCACTTTTTTTTAATCCTTTTGTCAATTTCTTGGGGTAGCTTGCAAGCTGTGCATGTATTTCTTGGATCCTTTGCAAATGTAAACCAATACTGGCAGCAAACATGATGTCATCACAAACTGAAGATTGTTGAAAATGCTTGTAGTGCACAGCATCCTAGTTCTTGCTTCTTTGCTCACTATGCTCCTTATACTCTTTGACAAGAAACTACCAACTCCATTCTAAGAGCATGTAGATTGCTCTAAGAAATGTGAATTCAACCTCATGTCAGTACTACATGCTTTCTAGGAGATTGTAATTGAAAAGAAAGTGTTGACCTGTGTAGGTGCCGATGAAAATGAAGGAAACATTTCCAGTTAGTGAAGATGTTCTTGTTCCAGAAGCAACAATACAGCAGCAGTCCAAGATGCAGGGAAGTAGTAGTGAACCTGTGAGCAAATCTGACTCCAAAAGGAACCTAGTAAGAGGGTTAATGGTACTGGGAGGAGCTTTGCTTTTAACACATGGGTCTGCTTCATTGGGGGCAAAGCTTGCAGCTGTATGCATTGTCAACAGAGTCATTAGGCCTCATGATTCCTCTACCAATATCTTCCACAGATTTGTTGGAAGGTTCTGAAGGAAGCAGTTGTGGAAGTTTTTGATCCCCAACTACTGCAGAGTATATTTCATGTATCATTACCACATACTCACTCAAATCAGTAATTTCAGTTTTGAACTGCAAATTGAACTTGTGCAAACAACCTGCATCATTTATGGTCCAGAGGAATGCCCACACCCACATGAGAATCATAAGCCATTGTCTGTAAGAGAGTAATACATAAATAACCATGAGATGATAGCATTTACTAGGCCAGGTTACACCCAAGTTCTTCCAGACATCCTTGGTGGGCAAGTCCAGAGCTGTCCTCCATGCTGCACCATGGGCTTTAATACAGTTACATTGGAAAGCAGACCGACATCATACTACATGGAACATGATGTGAGTATGAAAAAAGTCAAGTCTTGCATGAATTCATAAACTACTGGGTCCATGCACTGGACAAGAGATTCATTAGCACTTTCTCAAACAGTCCAGATGACAGAGCCTCAGTGTCCTACTGCAACTCATAAACACTCCGTCAATAAGAGTGTTTGTCTTCTCAAAATAGTCTCAATGCTGGACAAAAACAGTGCTATTCAGCATTGACATATCACCCCCCAGAAATTGCCTAATCTGTGTTGCTCCTACAAATACTGGCTCTGAAAACATACAGAGAAAGAGCTGTTATTTTTGAGAGATTTTCTCCTCAATCCAACAAAGCATAATGAGGCCATGCTACACCAAAGTACCAAACATACACTGGTTGCCATCTGTTCGCATTTCTTGTATTGTTCACCTATAGTGGGCAAGCCTCCTCAAACTCCTGTTGTTCCTTGCGGCAGAGATCAAACTCATTGGTCCAGTAGTCCATACACTTGCTATATGCATCCATAGCCTTTGGGCACTTGTTGTTGAGCTCCTTCAACCTGGACATTCACAAAATAGCAATATCTGTAAGTTGAAGCTACACATCTCCCTTTCACTCCTCTATTGGCTATATGCAAAAGCTTCATCAAACAAACATATGTTGCCTCTTGTCTAATGATCCTCCATTTATTGTAGGCAGTCAGATGCATGCAAACAAGGCTATTCCAAGAAGTTGATCAAGAGGACTCTAGCAACCCTAATCTCTGAACATGTGTAAATACAGCTCCACTACAGCCATGCATCTCCCTCTGTTGGCTAGATGCAAAAGCTTCATCAATCAAACATATGCTGCCTGTTGTCTAATGATTCTACATTGAATGTAGGTAGTCAGATGTATGTGAACAAGGCTGTTCCCAGAAGCAGGTCAAGACGACTGTAGAAACTCTAATTTCTGAACATGTGCAAATACAGTTCTGCTACAACTGATTCATGGGCTAAAGATACTTGTGTGAAAGATGCTGGTACAGATCTGTCTACAATTCTAAGATGAATGACAGCTGTATCTGTGCCAACACCAACCCTAATTACATGATCTCAATCGGATTCAATTATCAATGCTCAATTGCTACTATTCAGTAAGCAGAAGGCAAGGGATTGTGCAAAATATTGTGTAGAAAGCCATTTCAACAATTTCTGCAACTGCTATTCCTGTGTGCAGAAATGCCTTGCTCTATACTTATCAGACTGCACAGTGTGGTGCCTGCTTTTCACTCTTCACTGTATAGTTTCTCAACGCTTTTGATCACCAGAGAGGTAGGCGCATTACCTGCTGCAATTACCGCCAGGTTTTGCAAGCCTCGGGAAAGACACAGACAGACAGAATGAAAGAAAGAATGGCAAAATCCATAAAGCTCGCGCTACTAGGGTTTACGAATCTTACAAAGTGATGACACAACCAGTGACGTCCTGGCCTTGGCGCAAACACCTCTCGGGGTCGGGGTCATTTCGCTTGCAATCCAGAAAGGCTCGGTTCTGAGCTCCACATTTACTGGCAATATGCTTGGATGCAGCCATAAGGACAGCCGAGGTCGTAATGGGAGCCGACCTCTCCTGCAAAGGGCTGCTCTCCTCCACTCCCATCTTTCAACCAAAGCACTGCCCCCTCCTCAAAACAGACTTTCTTCCCCCCCTCCCCCCCCAGTGTTTTTGTTTTCCCTTGATCTAATAACGCTCAAGCTGCGCTTTTGTCAGGATTTCGTGCAACAGAACGGAGAGAATCGCGAGCGGAGATGGAGGAGGAAGCCCCGCGGGAACAGAAAATAATGAAAATAATAATAGAAAAAAAAGTGCTTGGCTGTAACGAGTAGGAAGAAGAAGAAGATGATGATGATCCAGGTCCCCAATCCAAGATTCGATCCAGGTCCACAAAGCGAATGGACACCTCGAGTCATATTCTGATCAGTAAATTGACTACTCGAAAATATTACTCGTGTACTTGATTTTCATTTAAACCTCTGTTTCAGATCTTGGGCATTTCAGATTGCCTGGTGTTGCTACAACTTGCATTCTTTCAACCTCTGTTTCAGATCTTGTGCATTTTAGACTACTTGGTGTTGCTACAGCTTGTAGGTCGTGAAAGTGTCATAGATTTTGGAACCTTTGTTCCTATGAAGCTCAGATTGCCTCCAACAGCACTATGGCATTAAAAGTGGAGGCAGTTGAATAGGAGGAGATTTGCAATTTCTTGTTTTTTTTTTTTTTGTCTAAAGTGAGGTTTATCCCATAGCCTTGGATACCATGTTTATATTCATTTCTTCAAGTGAAAGAAGATGAATTTTTTTATGATTGTTGTGCTAAAGACTTTATTGTTTGGCAGTGTTTCTTACTTTCATTGTGGTCACATTATGTCTTTGCTCGCAAGCTTTATGATATCCTATAAACCCTAACAATTTCATGGCTTGTGAAATCCATGAAATTTTTTGGAAGTCCTCCTCTAACCACATTAGAATTTCAACCACCCCATCCCCTAAAACTTAAAACCTTAAGCCAAAAACTTTTTTTAAAACTAGATTTGGAAAGGCCTTCTACCCTAAAACCTGTAGAACATAAACCTTAATGCAAACACCCATGTCATCTTCTCTTTCCTCTCATAGACAGTTTTGTTGGTGAACATATTCTAACTTGTTTGGCCATATACCCATCGATGATGCAATGCCTTCATCGAGTTAACAAGTCTTGGTCCAATGTTGTGGGTAATTCCATGGCTTGGAACGTGCTTGAGATTGTGAAAATTAACAACACATATTATGACAAAACCATTCAAGCTTATGGACTTCCAAGGCATTCTTTAAAAACCCACCTACAATTTGAACTAGAATCCTTGAAATGTTTGTCGAAGATAGATAGGTAAACAAGGATTTTTTTTAGATTTTTTTTAAAAAAACAATGTATGTAAAAAAACATGACTTTAATATGATTTTTATTGAATCTCTTATGATTTTAAAAATAGAACAAAAAATCTAATTTGCATTTTTCTTTTTTTGATATTTTGTACTCTTTGGTCATGAATATGATTGCCATGTTTCAAGTGGTTTTGTTTGTAGTAATTTTAACCTTCTTTGTAACGCCACATATCCAAACCAACAACTAATTTGATTGAATTTGTAAATGTAGCTAGCTGATCTAATTTAATTTGTATATGTAACTAGTTGATTTGGTTGAATAATTTGTAAATGTAATTAGCCTTTTTAGGTGGGTAAGGTTGCCATCTTTTTGCTTTCTATTTAGGGCCTAATGGTTAAGTAAATTTCCCACAAAAATAATAGCCATGTTTTAGTTGGGTTTGTTTTTGGTCATTTTGATTAATTTTGTAATGCCAGATACCCAAACCCTAATTGGCTTATCATTAAACATTGGATCCTCTATTTCAACTAGTTTTGTTTATAGTCCTTTTAGGCTTCTTGTAAACCTTGCATACCAAAACATAATTACCTCATGTAAATTATTATTAAATGCTACCAATAATTGGTCATTCAGGTCCATTTTTTTGTTTTATATGATCATTTGAATGTTAGTGTTGGGTGTGGGTTTGTTTTAGGAATGGGGAGGTTTTCAAATGCTAACAAGTTCATGGTTAAAATTCAAGTGTCTAAATCAATGGTATTGCACAAGCCCACACAACCCCGTTGAGAGAGGTTACATCAGCAGATTATGCAATTTGCACACCTTAACACACTTACCACATCATATAACCATCATTTTGCCATGTATAGCAATGGCAAAAAACATGGGATTCAATTGATCCCTAATGTGGTCTGGAAATTTATTTATTAAGATTACTTAAAATTAGCTTACCTAGACCCCCAATTTGTTGAAGAGACATTGAAGTACCAACTATAGGAAAAACTTTGAAGGAATTCAAGATGTGTTTCCAATGAAAAGCATTCAAAACAAGTCACATTGCAATGTGATGTAATTTTGGAATGACAATCCACTAATGAACATGCAAGTCAAAATGTTTTGAAGAGGTGACAAAGCTTCATTGATTGCACACCCATAACCCAATCCCCATCTCCTAACATTAGTAATAGCCTTATTTTTAATGAATTGAACACTATGACAAATCACATCTATCAAAACCACACTACCCTGCAATTAAAACTCAAAAAAAACTCATATACAACTATTATGCAACTATCTCATTGTATTACAACTAATGTGCACCTATCCCCTTAAAAATACAATGTATCAATAATTGAATTGTCACATCAAAAAATTAGTTAATTGTACCATAATTGTAAGTGAATTGAAAATGGGTCTTTTATACGACAATTTATACACATCATACATACATATGTAGTCAACTATGTTTGATTTTTTTAGGAGTTGCATTGTAGTCGCATGTGACAACTATTTTAGAATTGTTTTAAATGTGCCATTAAAACAACAACTTTGTTGCAATTATGTACAATATACATACATGTGATCATGCCACGTGTTCACATTTCCACCACACATTATGGAATACATTTGCAACTAATTTTTTTTTATGATTCCCATTGATACAATTAATACAGTCACTAGTGCACCACTACTAAAGTATTACTATTCAACTATGTTATGATTATAATACAACTATTTATTAGTTAATAAACATACATATTCATTAATTATTTATATCTTCATCATATGTGTTTCATTTTGAATGATTTAAAATGCTATGAAAGTGTTACTTCAAGCTTTAGAAATCATCTTTAAAATGTTATTTTAAAAAAAATAATGAAAAAATAACAAAAAAAGAAATAAACTTTTCAACTTACAAAACACATTTTTTTCCTTTTTTTTTTTCTCTTTTTGGACCCTTCCTATTTTCAAAGCTCATAACTTTTTTATTTTTTATTCATTTAAAACAATTTAAAGTGTTGTAAGAACACCACTTAAAGTTTTATAAAACATATTTGAACTCTAATAACAACAAAACAACATACAAGGATTTTTTTAGGTGTTTGGGAATTGGCCTTTGTAACATTTGGTGGTTTTTTTTTTGAGTTTTTGACCCCCTCTATTTTGGGGGGCCATAACTTTCTCAATTCTATTTAGACAATTTTTAGTGCCCCACATGCACCAATAAAAGGGGTTCAAATTTTGGTTTGGACACTAGAAACAATGGAGCCCTCCCCTTGGATTCGACCTGCCCTGATCACTTAAGTGTTATAGTTGCAATTCAATTACAACTTAATTTACAACTAAGAAACAACTAAAAAATTTAACCCATATGTTTTGTTTTCAAATCTTATGTTACAAACTATATAAAAAAGGCTTGTTCTCTCATATTCTCACAATAAAATACAAGTGTCATTTTGGGATGAGCTCAAAAAATTTTAATTTAAAAGAAAAACATAAATTTTTTAAAAAAAATTCATTTAGTCTTGTGTTTTCTTACCTACTTACCTACCTATGTAAATAAGTAGGTCCTATTTTCTACTTACCTATGTAGATAGGTAGGTAAATCTTAGGTAAATACGTAAATATGTAGGTTTTAAAACCTACCAACCTACCTATTTATGGTTATGTATGAACTACCTACCTAGCTACTCTAATAAATGTTTATATGTATTTATTTATTCCAAAATATAATAAATATGTGATGTGGCAAATTTTTATTATGCCACATGTCACAAACTCAAACCATCATTAATAATCATAATGAACGATGGAGATCAATATTTCAAAAAAAATTATTTTATGTCCAAAAATCTTCATAGTGCAATGTGTCAAATTTTAATATATGGATGATAATCAATGATGTCATCATGACATCATGGGTGTAATTATAATGGAGTTGCATAATAGTTGAAAATGAGTTGTTTTGATTAAGTTACAATTGAGTTGCAATGAATTGCATTGTATATACAATGAATTGCAACTTTGCAATTCATGCAACTTGTCCATTAACACTCACAACATATAAATACAATGAGTTATAAGGCCAATTGAATTTTATTTTATTTTTTCATAATGGAATGCACCTTTTGTTGGTGCCAATTCTTAAAATCTTGTCTCATTAACCACCTTAGGAAAAATGTAAGGCCCTAGTGTGAAACTTAACAAGGGGCAAATTCTAGGACTATGGCAACCATGTCGAGTCGATTATCCTCTACATTTTATGTCCATGATGCCTTATTGTTAAGGAAGATGGATATCAATCGTGAAATAATAATAATAATAATAATAATTTGAAAATGGTTAAAAATTTTAATGTGATTTCAAAAGAAGAATTTAGAGCAAAAGTTAAGGCTATTTTGGAATTATAGTTAACATGTTGATGTAAAAGATTATGCTTATGGAATCCAATTTTTTTAGAAATTTTATACCTAAAACCCAAATTTCAAATTAATAAAACTTAATTGTCGACCTAAAACTTTCATTTCAAACCTTCACAAACTTAAAATCAAAACCTTATTTTCAAACCTTAAACCCTAAACCCTAATCCCAATTCTCCAATCTTTAAATACATACATTAAACCCTAAGTTTACAAGTTGAACTTTATCCCTAATTTCAAGTCTATAAACCCTAATTTCAAATTAAAAAACCTTATGTTCAGAATCTAAATTTTAATCCCTAATTTCAAGTCTATTTATTATAGGTTATCAGTGGGTATTGTATTGTAGGCTATTGGTGGTTATTTTATTATAGGCTATTGGTGGATATTCTATTGTAAACTATTGTTGGCAATTATAGCCTATTATTAGCTATTCTATCGTACTTTATTATTGGTTATTGTAAATTATTTTACCATTGGTTATTGTTGGTTATTCTATCATAATTTATTGTTGACTATTTTATTATAAGTTATTCTTAATGATTTAAATGTATTTTACCATAGGTTATTATTACTATTTTGGGTTATTTTACCATAAGTTACTTTTGGTTATTATATCGTAAGCTATTGTTGATTGTTCTAAGTTATTTACCATATGTTATTATTGGCTATTTTAGATTTTTTTCATAGGTTAATCTTGGCTGTTGTTAATTATTCTATTGTATGTTATTTTAAATTACTCTATGTTTTTATTATTATTTTAGATTATTTTGTTGAAAACTATTATTTGGTTGTTTTAAACTATTTTATTACAAGTTTTTAAAAACTATTATTGGTTATTCTACCATATGCCATCTTGGCCTATTTTAAAGATATTATTGGTTATTTTAGTGTAATCTACCTTAGATTATTTCATTTTAAATTATTGTATGCAAATTATTATATGTGATTTTACTTCAAGTCATTATATTTTATTTCAAATTATTTTAAGCTATTATACCTTAAAAATAAAATACATTACAATAACATAAAGTATAACGGCATTGAATAGTTTGAAATATAATTTGAAATAACATGTATTAACTTAAAATAAAATAACTTAAGGTATAACCAACGATTGATTGAATAATTTTGTTTAAAATAAGTTAAAATTAAAAAACCTATAATAAATTAAAATATTTTAAAGTAGAATAACCTATAATAGTTTTGGGTATAATTAATGGTACAATAATTTATAATAATTTAGGGTATAAGTTATAATAATTAAGGTAACTTAAAATAACATAACATATATCGTAAAATAACCCAAAATATTTAAAACAACATTAAAAAACCTATTTACCATAGTAGTGAAACATGATATTAATCTAGTGGCCTTATAATGAAATAACTTTAACCAAGGTGAAATCACTAAAATGTAATGAATTTATTTTATTTTTAAGGTCCCATAATGATTTAGACTAATGAATTACACCCCACTTTTGTACTAGTGATAATTATGCATCCATTGAAAATTTTCATTCATTGTTGATTATGCATTTGCTAGTTTTCAAATTCAAAGTAACATCCAAATATGCATATAAATTATAGATACCAAAATTCCCATGCTAATTGTGCAAATGCAATGACATTCAAAATTCAAACATTAGAAACCAAGTAATTCATGGAGGAACTAAACCCCAATTTTATTAAAAAAAATTTGTCCATTGCAACACAAATTGCCTACAAAAACATAGACTCACAAAAACACCCCAACACCCCAAACCCGCCCACCTAGAAGCTTGCTACAACTTGATCAACAATAAAAACACAATTTCCAAAAGCCCAATGATATATAATAAAATTGTTGCAACTTTATCAACAATGGAAACATAATGCCCAAAAGCCCAAGGATATATAAAAAGTTGTTGCAACTTTATCAATAACAAAAACACACCAAAAAACCCAAAAACCTTGTAGTATTAACATGGACAAAAGGAAAAAAAGTTAGAAACACTTCAACGGAGGTTTGATTGGAAAGGATTTTTTTTTAAAACTTGGTGAAAGTGATTTATTTAATCATTTCAACCTTTAGTTCTTAAAAATATTCAATTTTTAAAATCAATTCATAATTTTCTTTAACTAAAGCAATTTCAACTTTAAAATAATCCTTGGAATTTGATTTGTCATGTCATTCAAGCATGGATTGTTTGGCCAATTTTTTACCATGGTGATCAAAAATTTCCACTTGTAAACAATACACCTTAAAGTTGTCAAAACATTAACAAGGTTAAACATTTTGTTTGTTTCAATTTGGGACCTATCCCAAAAAATATGTTTGGCCAAAAAACTAAAATTTGAAAATTGACCCTCATAGGTCTACCACCAACCAAGAATATTTGCACACATAGATTGTAAAATAGATAATTTTCAAAATAAAGAAGGCTTTCCAATAACAAATGCTTGTGAAGACTCCTATATGGAAACTCCAACACCAAACATGTTATTATCCTTTTTTTAAACTTGAACAATAGTTCCATCACATGGTGTTATAAGAATATCAATAATAGGATTTAAACAATCAAAAAATTGTCATAAAAAAAAGGGATGAGCTCTTTCACATCATATTTAGTAATGAAGCGGATTGCATTCCCACACCCTACAAAGTTTTCCACGACTAGTAAATATTTGAAACATGGATCCAATTCAAGGTTAACATATTGTGAATTTGATAAAATTTGAAGGTTTTCAAAATTCTAAAAAGGGTTTGATTAGCTTCGACCTCTTGCACATGTTTATGTCAAACAAGTGGAATTTAACCTAAAATTGGTCAAATGTTTCATTCATTTTAAAAAGGGATTTGCTTTAGATTCCATTGCCATAATTAAGTTAATTATAGTAGTTAAAAAATTTGATAGTAACCAATGGCCTTGAGATTGGTTCATCACACATGTTATCACCATGAGATTCAAGCAATGAGTAATAATTCCTACAATGGCCCACATTTGGGCCTTAGGGACAATTTGCTACAATTTTAATGTCTTCTACCTCCCATAACATAACAATATGGCTTGATTGAATTCCAAATTTTTTTCAAACATTATAATTGTATTCCAAATCTTGTTTTGATTGGAATTTTCAACTTTTGATGTTGCATCCCACTGTTAATATATGTTGTTTCGACCCATTGCTACCTCCTCTTCTTCAATTTTTTTGGTCAAGTATGCAAACCAATTTGAGCATCTTTCACACTCACCAAAGACCCACAAAAATCTTATCATAATTTATTGCATATTAACATTTTTTAGACACCACATGCCGAAAAAAAATACCTTTATAAACCCATGAAAGGTTGTATAGTTCATAATCAATTATTGATCATAATACTATAGCCACGGATCCCAAGTTGTTGCCTTTATCTTTCACAAAAACAATTACACAATGAATTAATCCAATTTTTTCTAATAAAGATTGGAACTACAAAGCCATGGCATTACACTTATTTCATGCACTTCAAACATTAACCCAAAACATGCATAAATGTCTAAGTCTCATCCAAATGATGACCAAAACAAGTGTGTCAACGCCACCTTTGAACATCTAAAAATAAAAACTAATAGAAACAATAGTTATAGGTTCTAGATGTGGTAGCACATGCAATTCCATGGTCTTTATGACCATTGCAAGAAACACATTTTCCACAATAGAGGAACAAAAAGGAAACATGATGCGAGGGCATTGGTGTAATATTAACTTGCATAGCTAGACATTTTCACATGTTAAAAATAAGCCTATAACATGTACATATATAAAACACAATGCTTTCAAGAAATCTTTGTTATGCTTCATCATCATTCTTATACAAGTTTGTTGACCCAAAAAAAAAAACAATGATTGTAAAACTAATTGGCCCAACCATTTTCTTTCCTTATTGCCAACTATGTTTTATTCCAAAAAGCTTAGCCATTGCCTTCTCATTTAAGACAATTTTTTTTTATAGCAAATAAACAAGATGAACATGATCAACATATGTTTTCATAGGAATAATCCCATTGGTTCTCTTGTATATGATAAGGTTTTTTCTAATAATGGAACTTTTGGTTTATAATGTTACCAATAGTTTGTTGAAGCTTATAAATGATACATTGTAGCATTTGAGGATTCATAAGTTCAACATGTAGGTTATCATTTATAATAAAAAAGTTTTAGCAAATAGAAGTCATGTTGTGTGGTTTCCATAATAGAAGTTGAAGTTCCATAACTTGAAAATGTGCTTGATTAGATTGTCATAAATCATTGTCACATTGTTGGTGGACATTTTTCACAATTGACAACTTGTGAAAAAGGATTGTGCTAAAATTAGGGGCAAATTCATTACCTCCACCCACGCTTTCAAAAAAAAAAAAATCATTTTTAACCATTGTAAAATTCCAATTAAACTTTATGCACAAGAACAACACATCGCCACCCACACCATGCACACACTTGAACACTAAACCCTAGAATGTCACACTTTATGAAAACAATAAGCATGACAGAAAACAAGTTAAAAGTCACAAATTTTTATTTTATTTAGTTGAACAAACTAAAACTAATATATATATATATATATATGAAGTTAATTTTAAATTAAACCAAACTCCATTTTTGTTAGCAAAACATCAGAACCAAAGAAACCCAAAAAACTAGATTCAAGATTGAATCGAAAGGTCCATACAAAATTTAAAAAGTTTCATAATTGAAATCAAAGGTTTCTTCTATAATTTAACCAAACAACATTAATATTTACAAGTGGGGATTGAGAGGTTATTGTTCCATATCCAAGGAATGGGCGAATGAGATAGATGCAAGAATACCTCACATTGAAAATAGTTTTAAACATGAATGGTTTCCTAAGATGACAACAATTGAAAAGACACATAGATCGAGTAAATAGGTTAAAGAATGAACACTTAAAAAATTAAAGGAGGTTGAATTTTCACACATTGTTTACTGAAGTGCAAAAAACATTTGTAACCTTCCACCTAATGCTTATAACGTCGTAAAAATAGTTCAATTTGCTAAATAAATGAAGAAGATATGAGGTGTTCAATGTAAAAAGCTTCAGTGTTCAAGGATGAGTGGATTAAAATAGATTAGGATTTTGAGCTTAAAATCTTTGATTGTTACATCTTTGTTTTTAAAATACAAAGAAGTTTTGTAAAGCCCTAAGCGACGCATGCATTAGGGTTTTAACTCACATGGGACTAAAAATGAAGAAGATATGGGATTGAAACTAGAGAGGAATTTAGAACTATTTTTTCAAAAAAATTGAAACTAACTATATAGTTCATCCTCTTCCTGTGTTTTCTGTGTTGCTCCTTTCCTAATGACACTCAAAGAACATTTGCAGCCCTCCAGTTTGCGCATCTAATGACACAAAAATCGCTCAATTTGGTTCAGGAATGAGGAAAATATGGGAAAGTGTTTGACGATAGGTACGTGTTTGGTGATGAGCGGTCTTACTTACAAGATAATTCTCTCTCACACGTGTCCGATACTGCCACGTAAGCCTATAATCCAGATTCATACGCTTCCCGCTTTTTCTCTCGACGTTGTCATTAAAGGCGTACGTACGTGGCTGGAAACTGCGCATATACCGACACGTGGCACGACCTCTGGGCATTCCTTCCTTTTCGATTCCCTTCTCAAATTTTTGTTGGAAAAAAATGTGATTTTGATTTGTACTCCAAAAATCTGGAAAAAAGTCTTGATTGCTAGACTTTGGAGGAGTTGCGCGGAGATTCGTTGGCCTCAATTTTGGAGGAGAGAGCGAGAGAGAAGTTCTGAAGAGAGTTCCAGGTTTCAAAGGTTGAGCAGATTTGTTTGAGAGAGCAAGAAATCGTCGATAAGGAGAAGGTGTTCTCGACGAGCTTGGATCGAGAGATATTTTGTTGAAGAGATTTGGAAAAAGAGTTTTTGTGCAGAATTTGGGTAGATGAGTCATGCGGAGGGCCAGGGGAATGGTGGAAAGGCGGCGGCGGATGCTGACCCGATAACGAACAGTCGCGGCGGGAATGATTTGGAATCGCATCTGCTCCCCGAGGACTCTGCTGAGGAGCAGGTAGCGGATGAAGCGCCGCTGCTAGAGAATCGTCCGCCCACGCCTCCCACCGACTCGCTGCTTTTCGTGTGCACAGTGTTTAGCATTGTCTCAGCGTTGGGCTCCGTGCTGTGCATGGTGGTGAACCTCATTTCCCTGCTGCGCTCCTTCGATTATCGCGGATTCGATTATCGCGTCAGTGTGCGTTTTCGCTCTCTCTCCTTCGTTCCCTCCCGACCTGTCTTGAATGAGTTTGCAGGCCATTTTGTTCTTTACCATTGTTTTCTGTAATTCTTGATGTTGTCGTGTTGCACATCAGTTACAGTTCTTTTCTTCCCCAACTTGCGAGCTGCTACTTCTGCGTTTTTTGTGCATTATTATGGCCAAATGTTGCCAGCAACACTGTATGGAAGGAATCCTGTTGTCTGGCATAGTTCACAAAGGGATGTTTCACATGTCTGTCACACTTCTTCCTATACTTGTTGTCTAACTCATTGAGGGTTTGACATGCCATGAGAAGAGGATGATTATTGCATTCTGTGAATTTGAGAATTCGCAACTGATTTCCACATACAAATTAGAATAATATTTGAATTCCCACATTCTGTATGAGAACAGTTGTTTACTGGATTTGATCTTGCCTGTATGTGTTGCATGCTACTTTGTTCTGGTGGATGCACTGCTAGGGCTGCCTGATACTTGTGTTGCATTGCAGATGGTACAATGCTAGTATGCTTAGGTAGGAGGCACAGTAAATAATTGTGTAAGATGTTCTTGTACCTTGCAGTGCAAAGAATGGGGCTAGTACATGTCTGACACTGTTTGTTTGGAATTTTTTTCAGCCATTCATCTTGATCTTGCGCTGCTATGCTGTCGCTATGGCCTTTTTTGTTGCTCTTGCAGAAACAGAGTGGGAGGCCATATTCAGGCTCTGGCAGGTATGGCTGTCTTTACACTCCTTTCTGCTAGTGGATTATTTTCTGTCTCACCCAAGCTCTTACGGGCAGCCGAGGGCAATCGTAGTTTTGAGATTGCATGAATTGAGAAAGTAGTAAATGTATCTGAACTATGAACGGATTTTCGCCTAGTAACCACCACTCCTGATTGTGATTCTCTGCAGGTGCTTGAATACTGGGTAGGGCGAGGGATGTTTCAGATATTGTAAGTGATATCTGTAATGTTGATCTCTTATCTACTGAATTGCAGAATAGATCTTTCTTTGTACTGGTGTCAGGGTTTCATGCTGCCCCCTTATCAGTACTAGGAGGTGACCTGGGTTGCTGTTTAAATTGAGGCAAACTCCACAGCAAAATGTGTTGAATGGCTCTTGGATAGCATTCTTTGCAACAACCTTGTCAGGTGCCTGATGAAATAGCATGGTGTATGTGACTGTTTTCTTAACAGTGTTGCAGTGTTGACAAATGTGCTGGCACAAGCAAGTGGGGAGACTCAGGCAGAGAGTGTTCTGCATGAGGTAGCCAGCTGGTGGCTTCTGATCTGTGGCATAATATACACTGCTGCTGTAAGTCACCCTTTGTGGATTTGCTTGTGCATTGTATGAGGGTGGTAGTTGGTTTTCATATTTGTATCCTACATTCATCTCCAAGATCTTTGTGTTCTCTTTCAGTAGGGCTACAATGTTGACATTCCAGCACAAAAGTTTCCTGGGATTTTATTTCTCTAATTGGCATCTGATGTTGTGGTATCTGTCTTGTAATGGTGTTGTATGCAGGGATTACTGTGCATTGGGCGAATCAAGCACAGTCACTTGAGAGCTGTGCATAGGCGCCAACAAGCCATTAAGGACCTTGAGGTATACCCCCTTTTTTCAGAATTGCATGGAAGAATAAAATTGAACTCCGAATCAAGGAATTGTGTTATTGTGGGACAGTACATAGATTTATGCCCTAGAATTGCATATGATATAGATGACATTATGGTGTCTTTGTATACATCCATTTGCATTCAGTCCTGTAGCAGGTATGTTGTCATTGGTCTTCCAGCTGTTGTCTGCAGGGTAGGATTCAATGCCATGACTAGTTCAGATTGTTAAAACTGTTGATTGAGTGTTCTTGACCTTGACATTGCACCCAGAGCTAAGTTCCTGGTGCCACATACCTTTCTGTTGACAGGAAGTCCACAGACAACGAGCAGAATTGGAGGCACAGCTAGGACACCAATAAGCCACTGAACCAGAAAGATTTTGTGAGCAATGTTGTGCCAGAGGCTGAAATGGATTGTCTTTGCTGGAGACCATGGTCAGTGCCATGTGAATGTAGCGTGTTGCTTGCAGGATAACACACCATCAGGGTTTTTGCATGTATTTAGGGCATGAGGAGGCATTCAAGGTTTGAGTGGATTTTTAACATCATGTCTCAAACTTTTTATTTTACCCTTGTGTGTCATGGAGATAATGTACACAACTTGAGGTTAGTCATGCACAAATAGGCAAGTTCTGTTCTAAATTTGTCTCTGACAAGGTCTGGCATCATAGCAGATCTTTGCTTCTGTAGGCAATTAGCAAGATGTGTATTCCAATATCTGGTTGCTCTGGAGATTTGTAGGCCTGAAATTTGAGATCAGTTGCTTGTGATTCTCTGGCATGCAATGAGCTAAGAATCCTATTGGTATTGTAAGTCTTCTATTCCTGAAAATATCATATATTAAAGCCTTCACTGCCATCTCATTCTCTTACTTTTTGTCACCTTTGTACATGAATGAGGCGGGTGTCCAAGCTAGGCCCTGTCCTGTATGAATCTGAAGGTCATTTTTAGTTGTGAAGTTAAGCATTTTAGGCTGAAGATCACTTTTAGATGTGATTTGCCAACAGGCCTCCTTCCAAGAAGACCCTAGTGACTCTGAAGGAGGGATGCTGTGAACTCACCATGGAACAGAAGAAGCAACAGCTCTGGTGGAGGGAAGATTTGAATGTGTGCACCTTGGAACAGAGGTAAACTGTCTGGCAGAGGTGAAACCTCTGGGGTACTGGGTGATTTGTTGACCTTTTTTCACATGATTTGTGGGCAACTTGTAACATAACCTTTTTACCTTCTAGACTGTCTGTCTGTGACATGGATTTGTCAGCTGATCTGTGGTCGCAGCATGTTCTTAGGCAGAGGTAATGCAGAGATGTATAGTAGTTTCCACTCTGCAATTATTTTTGGAACATGAGTAAGTCATCTTCTACTGAGTGAAACAGACAAGATTCTTTGCCTGATGATCTGTTACCAAACAGCTTTCCAGCACCGACATAAGACTGGTATGTCATTGGAATCTCAAATCAAACTCATTCGTTTAAGAGAGTGCAACCTCGGTTGGCAGTGAATGAATGTGTTATAACAGATTCCAATAGTATATGTACATATTCCCTTCTCTTCCAATACTGCAAAATGAATGGTAACTATTACCCTCTCTTCATAATTCACCACTTTGCCAGTGGGTAGCTAAGGACCATAATTCAACAATCAAAAGCTTAATACCTTGTGCCATTCACATTGCCAGCACCCTAAACCAGAGTCCAATTCAATGTTTGCAATTACACAGATTTGTAGGAAAGCAAATGAGAGAAGGAAAGTGAACTTACACCCTTTGAAAGCTTCTGTGCTGAGGAAGATATGCTGTGAACATTGCAGGTCACAGCTGCCAGAAACAAGCCAGAAGTATGCTCTAGCTATGGAAGAAGAAAAAATTCCATTGCAGCTTCTTAAGGCAGCAGAGGTGTACAAAGCATTGATCAAACTCTCTCGTCATTCCATCAAATGTTTAGAAACTATCATCATCATTCAATCATTTGTACATAGTTTGTGGCCAGTTGGAAATGCAATTCTAATCAGCCCAATTTGAGCAATGGTATGTGCATAGGAATTAGGCTGCAAATAATAATCTTACTGTATTGCATAGCAAAATTGAATGTGGGGCAATTTGTCAACTTCTTCCTCTCTTTTCTCTACTTTCTCTCATGTGTGTTGGTGGTGTGTGTCTCTCTTAAGTTGTACCAAATATGAGTGACAATGTGTCAATCCTTTGCACCAATAGAATGTGTTTGCTGGAACTCCTCAACTATCCTCCTCTGGGATTGCAATGATTTTGAAGTATGTTTGCTAACCTGTGAGAAGGAGCAGCTCTCTAAAAGGTAGAAGAAAACACATCATCATTCTGTCTGCATTCTTTGCTGCTTCTCCTTTTGTCCCCTTGGACATTTGGTGTTTGGGCTGTGAAGCTCCTGTGCCAGTTTGATGTTTTGTGGCATTCTTTGAGGGGTTTTGTATGTTGCAAATGCTGTTCAGGAGAACTGCTCCTACATTGATGCCTCCATCATTTTCCTTTGCTGTCGCATTTCAAGGATTTTCTTGTGGGAATTGGAGTGCTTGTGGGGAATGTAGGCGGGGCTGGAGGCAGGCCTATACTCTGGCAGTAGTCTTCCAGATTTGTAGCGCACCCCACAAGCATTGCACAGAGTTTTGGGTCCCATGGGTCCTGTTCTCCACTGTGGTGTCCTCTGTGTCTGGCAATGTGTGCATCGCAGCACTTCTCCATCCTGCTGAGATGAAGATTTCCTGCTTTGTTTGGCTTTCTGGAAGTTGCAGGATTGCCACTCCTCCCCTTCCTCTACAGTGTCTTCTTCTTCCCCTGCACTCCATTGAGATGGGGATGCTGATACTCTGTTGGTACCACATGATGTTGTAGTGGAGGATAGAATACCAGATGTCCATTTCTTTCCCTCACTCCGTGACCTTTTGCTTCGAGCACGGCCAGGCACACAGAAATCCAGGCTGTGATCACTACCTGTTAGCTCCGATGATGTTGCACTGGCCTGGTGCTCCAGCACAGACACCGGACTTGCAGCAGCCTTCTCATAGTACTGATGCTGCTTCTTCATGAATAGAGCTGACAACTCAGTCTCCTTCTCCCCAATTGAAATTGCACTACCATCAACATCTGACCATGTCTTGTGTGACTGATCATCACCACTGACAGGAAATGAATCCTCCAGAAACTTGGATGCCCACTCCAGCTCCTCCAAGTCATCATACTGCTGCAAAACATACAGCATAGAGAGAGACAGCTATGAGTATGAATGGGGGGTGATCAATGCCTCTCTGGTATGCAGATGCTTGTTGGCAGAGTCTTCCGAAGCCTTCAGACACATAAAAGCCTATTGCACCTTCTACAACATCTTTAGTGGACATTCAAAATGTGAGAAGTGCAAATGTGGCATGTGTTTGTTTCTGGAGATGGGTGTGGGGTTCTTGACTTACAGGGAGGCAGAGGTCAGCTTCAATCCCTGCGTCTTCTTCTTCTCCTTCTAGCTTGTGTGCTTTAGGAGCGAGATGTTGCAGCTCTGTCCCATTCTCCAGAAAAGGTGTGAGGCAACCTCCAATTGTCTCGGGTTTCAAAACTGGAGTATGATGGACTGCCTCACCTATTGGGCCAGCTATATCTTCATTGGAAAAATCCAGCAGGTCGTCAATCTGAAATATATCTGCAAAGCTGCTCCCTGCAGCATCAGCTGCGGCAACTGTCAACGGTTTCTGCTGTTGCTGCTGCTTTTTGAGGGAGTTGTCGAATGCCACTAGCCCAGCAGGCAAAAGGAGAGCACCCGAGTCCATTGCGAAGCACCCACCAGAACAAACACCCTCCCCCCCCTTCTCTCTCTCTATGTATGGCTCTCTCGAGCTTCCTCGACTGATGGCACTACCAGCTGCTACGAAAGAACTGTCACCCAATAGAGAAACGCTTTCCGCAATCTCTCTCTCTCTCTCTCTCTAAACTCTCTCTTGGGTCGCTGTACAAGAGTGGAATTTATCAAGCTTCCGAATGGGAGGTGATCGACAACCTAGAGAGGAGAGGACAATGCGACCAAGACTACAGCCATGAAGAGAGCACCCAAGAAGCTTCAGTAAAGGGCACTGACGATACATTTACGTAACAGAATCCGTCACGAACGGAGCTGAACTCGCGGTTCATATTTCGACTCTCGCGCAATTCACGCAACACAAACCCACAAAAAGGGAAGATAGACTGGAGAGTGCGCGAGTGTAGCAGTATGCCACGAGTTGAGGCAATGTACTAAAAGCAAAGCAAAGCACACGGCATTCAAATGAAGCAGCGGCAACAACAACAACAACACCAAAATACTGCGCACAAATTAATTACTGAGACATGAACTCTAGAGGAGAAGCGGTCAGCATTATCTTGTGTTAGTCAAGTCTAAGACACTCTGAGTGGGAAGAATTGGAAACAAAACTGGTGTGCTGGGTGCGTGGGTGGGTGCTTGCTGGAAGCTAAGTGATTTTCAAGCAGCAAGAGCTTGAAGCATTGTAGAATGAGAAACACAAACCCAAGTGAAGTACCAGAGTTAGAAACACAAAATGATTGGAACTTTCACTAGAGAGGAGCAACGGGAAAGCAGCGCTGCTGCTGCTGCGAGAGAGAGAGAGAGAGAGAGAGAAAACAAGGGAGAGAGACAAGCGTGCGCGCTAAGGGAGCAACGAACGTGCCTTGTACGACGAACGTGCAAGCACGAACGAACGAACGAATTTCTCTCTTCTTCGTCCCCAAATGCTTCTTTATTCCATTATTGTGTCCATATTTTCATCCAACAAGCATATTATTGGGGTGGTTGCCTGCCTATCATAGTATATATTATGTGGACCTCTTGGCCTTCTTTCTTTGGGGGTGTGGGGTGGGTCGGTGGGTGGTTGGTTGGTTGGGGAACTTACAAAAATCTAGCCTCCCCCCCCCCACCAAAAAAAGGAAAAAAAAACTAACTTAGGTAGCTTCTTTCTCCCTTCCAAAAAGAAAAGAATTCCAACCTTGTGAATAGCTTATTATTATTATTATTATTATTATTAATTTTCCCCCTATCACGGTAATAATAATGTGAAGCTTCTTGGTGTTTGTTTGGGGGTAGTGTTCTTTTCCTGGTGATATTGCACTATTTTTTGACATGCAAATTGGGAATTATTTTGGATTTTTCTTTCAGTGTAAATTCGACTAATTTTGCTATTTTTTTTTTCAATTTCGTCAACATTTCAATAAGAAAAAAAAAGAAAAACCACTGTTTGGGAGCTGTCTAGGGTTTAGGGAATAGGCTTGTGCCTAGGGATGAAAAAAAATGCCAACATGGCCAATCAGATTGTTGGATGGGGGAGCCTTGCATTGTTGTAAACTGGTACTTAAAATGTTGTAAAATAGTATCATAAGCTTGTCCCTAGATGTAAAGAAAAGAAAAAAAAAAGACCAATGAGATTGTTCAAATAGATGACTTGACTTCCTTTGAAGACTTGCCTTAATGAACTAGTACTTACATGTAAATTGCGAAGAGATTTTAACAAGAATTTGGGGATTTTAATGTATTATTTTCTCATTTTTATGAAGGGTGCTCTTAATGATAACAGACCTGGTTCCAGCACATTACTTGTGTTGATTGTCTCAAGTGGCAAAGCATTTTTCAGGAGGGGTTCACTAGTGAGATTGGCAGTTCTTTGATTTTGATTTTGTTTCAAAAGAACCAGAACCCATGGTTCTCAAAAATTCAATTGACTTCACAACTCTGGTTGGAACCTTGTGCAGCATTGGAGGTTCTACAAAATTACAAAACCATTTTCAGAACCGCACCAAAAAGAAAAAAAAGAAAAGAAGAAGAAGAAGAAGAAGGGAACCAAATGTTTCTTTCAAAATTAAGAACTGGACAACACTGTTTTGAACTGGCTGTTAAGGTTTAGGGTTTAAAGTAAAAGCCATTACCCAATGAGAAGGCCTATTATGGATGCAGTTTAGAGAGGCATCCAACAAGATTTCTTGGACCACAAGACTAATTTAGTGAGCAAGTTCAATTTTGTTCTCCTCCTTACAAGAGTTTTCAACTGCATGCAGAGAAAAAACCAAAGTTTAGATAAGTATTTTTTTAAGACATCGACAATTCAACCCTTTTTCAAAGGATTCTTCACGGATTCAAGTTTCCATAGTGGCCACCACAAACTCCTCCAAAGCTTTTTCCAAAGCTTCTAGAAATGGCTTCCAAAGTAGAGAGTTTTGGGGGGATAATTTGAACTCACTGCCCAATTCCCCCCAACTTTCTACTTTCATATTTTGAATATTGCCAAATTTGGCTAAATATAGTTACGGATCATCGCCACTTAAGCAGCATAAAAAAGAAAAAAATTGCTGTAACCCATCTTGTGTGCACAACTGAGTATATGTATTGGCATGTTCTGGTGCTCATAACTTGTTTGCTGGCGTTGCCCACCAAGGCGGGGATATTGTGTTTAGATTCATTATAAGTACAGTAGCTTGAGGGATTTTGGCCCCTAGGTAATAAATAATAGGTCTTTTTTTATTAATATGAGGACTTTTGAAAGATGATATTGTGGCTTGTGTTGAAACTTGAGATTAGTTATAGAGTTATAATATCTTGAAAGGTTTTGGTTTCTTTTAGAGGATTTTTTGAAGATTATATTTTTGCATGGTGAAAATATGTTGAGTTTTCTTAGTTCTTCTTCTGCTTTAAGATACTGTTTAATGTCAATGGCAAGGCCAGTGTGTGACACACCCTCTTGTTTATCATAATCCCATTCACAAACTCAAGCTTTTGAGGCAAACTCATAATAACCAAACTGACTGACTCACGTTGATTTGCACATGGGTACTTGGCAATGATCTGCTGTGACTGGTTGCAACACACTCATGATAGCTGAGCTGCATATAGCCTATACCATACCACGCCATTCTTGACCAGTTTTCTGATGGCAATGCTGCTGCCTCAAGCACCTACTACTAGTACTACTTGCTTGCTATGTCCAACTTGTATTGATTCCTAGTAGGCTACCTTCAAATAATTGCTGCAATGGGTGGCAGTGGAGAATGTCAGAAATTCATTCCTCAAAACACAAAACTCTCAGAGAATTGCAGACCAGTACAGGTTTGTTGTAGACAGACATAATAAAACCTCATCAGTAGATAGATGGTAGAGTAGTAGATACTACAGTCAAAAAGGACTGCACCCACCCCACATGGACTCTAATTTGAGGGCCTAATGAGAGCAGCAGGTCCACTGCCAGCAGCATTATATTGGCCAAATATAAACAAGTAATTTGGATGAAGTTCAAGCTTTACATACTGTGGAAATTGAGTTTGAAACTTGTAAGTATAAACAAGTAATTTGGATGAAGTTACAGCTTTACATACTGTGGAAATTGAGTTTGAACTTGTAAGTATAAACAAGTAATTTGGATGAAGTTCAAGCTTTACGTACTGTGGAAATTGAGTTTGAACTTGTAAGTATAAACAAGTAATTTGGATGAAGTTCAAGCTTTATGTACTGTGAAATTGAGTTTGGACTTGTAAGTATAAACAAGTAATTTGGATGAAGTTCAAGCTTTACGTACTGTGAAATTGAGTTTGGACTTGTAAGTATAAACAGTAATTTGGATGAAGTTCAAGCTTTACGGTCTGCTTCTTCTTTTTTCCCAACTGCCCATTTTCCCAATCCAAGATGTGTCTGGTACTGACCAGACACATTTGGGGCTCTATAATGCAAGTTTTTGGGGTCTGTAATGTACACCTATGGCAGGCACAAAAACATGTGCATAACATGGAGCTGCACAAAATGTGTCTGGGCAGCTGAAAAAAGATGGATGGGGGCTAGGGCAGACAGTGAAAAAAGAAATGCAGCAGCACTTTTGTATTGTGTGTGTGCATTTTAGAAACCTTGGCTGATTCAATGTCTTCCAGCTCCAGCACTAAACAATTATGATTTTTAAAAAAAAATTCATGACTTCAGAGAAATTATTAAGGTGTACTTAACAAGCAAAAATTACACCTTAATAATTTCTTAATCCAATGACATATAAATTGCACTTCTGGAATTGGAATTTCAATGTTTAGGCTTGATGAGAGCTGGTACAAATATTACTAGTAATTATTTCTAGCAAGCACCTAATAATGCACATGGAACTGGTCACATGTTGCAACCTTGCTCTGAGCTACCAGGAAAATCTATACCTGCCAAGGTAAAGAATACTTCATGCCAGTGATTTGTTTTATGTTGAATTTTCACCATTTTGTGAAAAATGTTTTGGAAAAGGCATATTTTGTCACAATTTTTTTTTTTCCTGAAGAATTTTTTTTTCTTGCAAAAAAATGATTTAAATTTTCATCCAAATTTTGCCACAATTGCCTACACTGTGGAAGGCTGCTCAAGATTTTTCTCCTTTCATATTTTGAATATTTGTCAAATTTGGCTGGATGATCCCCACTTTGCAAGTTGGGCTACATCACAAACTTGCAAAAAAGAAAGACACTGAGATGTGTGTACCTGAGTGGAGAAGTATGAGAGGGAACAATAATGGGGGAACTTAATTTCCCTTACATTTGGCAAAAATTCACTTGGGTTCAATAATTGGTCCTTTGGAATTATTTGGGAATTATTGAGAGGTTTGGGTTGGTAACTGTGGAAGACAAAATGAAACCTCGTTCATAATGTTCAATGCACAAGAAGCCAAACTCCTAGATTGCATGAAAAGTAACAAAACAGGACCACATAAAAGTCTTTAGAAAATAATAATTAATAAAAAAAGAGTTTTACCAAGTTTTTTTGTGAATGAATGAGCTTGTGTTTTCACAAAATATTTTGAGGCTGCAATTGTTCTGTATTATTCACATGTAATAGCATCTCCAGCAGTGCTCAGTATGTGACCCTGCAAAAATGTTTCTCACATCTAAGCTTTAGTTATTTACTTTTTTCCAACCTAACCCATGAAACTAGGCTAAAACTGGGACAGCAAATAGTTAGGTGGGGAGACTACAAGGTAATAGGAGCCCACCTACGCCAATCAACCTATCTAGCCAAATCAACAACAGAGCCAAATCAACAACAGGTGTTAGGCTTTGCTGTGCCTTGTACCAGTCTCAGCATCATGTGCGAAAATGCTGGGCCAAAACCATTTTGCTGAGCCAAATTGGCATGTTTTTACCATTCATCGAATTTTCGTTTGCAAGGAGGCCACATACTGAGCACTTAGAGCTTACCCAACACTAGCAGTAATTTAGCCTTTACAGTACTTTTTGGATGAAGATTTACAGTACAGTACTGTGGAATTTTCTTTGGGATTGTAAAAATTGTAGTATTTCACAGTACCCTGGAAGAGCACCTGTAACAAGAAATGATTGTTTCTTATTGGCCAACTACAATGATGATTGGCCTAGGTGATGAAAGTTAAATAGTCTCTCACTTTGTATAGTCCATCTTTTCAGGTTCATGGGTGGGGTTGGGGGAGAAACTAAAGGGTCCACTCTGGATGTGTTAAATACTGGTAGAGAGTGCTGCACTCTAACATGGCAAATCTTCATGTAAGGCCTTTTATGTAGTTCATTGACATCATCCAAAGATTGTCAAAAAGAACTGATGAATGAGCCTCCTCTGTGTTAAGCCTTCATAACTGGTACAATTGAAACTCAGAGGATTATAGGGAGGCCCTAGTTGTCAAAAGTGTAATTAATTGCTTTGAAGCAAGTTAGAAAAGGATATATACCTCTTATGCAAATGGTTATGATTGGTTTCTTTGAGGCTTTGAGGTATGATGAGTAACTAGTAAACATTTTGTTTGTTTTTTGTGTTTTATTCCTATTCCTTGCACTAATGACCTCAAGGAGCATTATATCATTACACTCTTGGAATCTCATTGTAGTACCATTTGCCACTATATGAATGTCTAGAATGTATCATTGAAGCTCATGAAGAGTTTTTCCCATATATATTTTTTCTCCCCCTTGAAGTTTTCCTATCCCGTGGTCATGTTTGCAATGCTAGTTGCACAGCTAATGGTGTTTACTTAATTGTCAATGTGCCATAGTTCATACACATCTTATACACATTCTCATTTATCTTATGATTTACCTTACAACTAATATCCATAAGATAGATGTAAAGCAATAGACATTCACCCTTGCACTTACCCTACAAACACATGAAATGTTGATCACTTACCTTAACCCTAACATAGCTTCATAACTTGCAATGCCAATACACATTTTTCATTACTGGGATAGAAACTTTTCCAAAACTTGTTTACCTTCTACCTCGCTTGTATATTAAATATCAACACTATGGCTCCATGTTGATTCTAGTACTAAATGCATGTTTTGTGACTATCTTTATCATCATATACATTTGTCGTATGATTGTAATATAATTCAGTATTGCCTTGGAATATTACCATAGTACCTTGACAACTTCAACATAGTACATGTCTATTGAATTATTTATTTATTTAGAAATTTTCACCTTGGAAAATAGAATATTCCTGAATATTTAACATTTTCCTTCACGAGGTTGTGCTCTTTGAAAGAACCCCTTTATTGAAATTTCAACATTTCTGAAAACAATATAATAAGTGTCAAAGCTGCCAAGGATGTACTATGGTAGCATGATAAAGATCAAAATAATTTGAAATATAGACTATATCTTTTAATTTTTAAAATTTTGAACTACTCCCATGTGACCTCAAATTTAGTGTTAGTCATACAATGAGATGTTCATATAAAGGATTAAAAAATAAAATTTGCTTCAAATTTGTTTTGTTCAAGTTGTTGTAAGAAAAGGGTACAATATTAAATCACATTGCTAGAGCTAGTTGATGAAGCAAAGGCCAACCAAAGCACAAACTTGCACAAGTGAATGGCGTGCCACAACCCAACAGGGAGTGAGTGTTTTTGCTCATTTTGGTTCTTTTTGCCTTAACACGGATTTTCCCAACTAGTTATCCGTTGGTACTTAACCTGGCCAATTCATCAATGGGGTGTCACTTGTTCTCAACCAAATTTTTATTGACCTTGCCTACCAAGGCAAGGATGTTGTGTTTAGATTCATTATAGAGTATTAGGAGGTTAAAGGAATTTGGCCCCTAGGTAGTAGGTCTATTTTTTATATGAGGATTTTTGAAAGATGATATTTTGGCTTGTGTTGAAACTTAAGACTAGTTATAGGAGTTATGATATCTTGAAGGATTTTGGTTTCTGTTAGAGAATTTTTTTGAAGATTATATTTTTTGCATGGTGAAATATTTGAATTTTCATCATTCTTCTTTTGCATTAAGATACTTCATATTGTAAATGGCAAGGCCACAGTGTGACACACCCCTTGTTTTCATTACTTCAGTAGGCTGAATTGGACAAGCCAACCGCAAGGAACTTACAGAAAACAATAACGACAACAACAAAACTCCAAGCATGCAAGCCAAAGTGCGGTGTAGAATTAAAATATTTTCACAAAGGTTTCGATAGATGAAAACTCTTTCTATCATGTAACCCGTTTCAGTGTCTTATTCAGTTACTCTTTTACATTTTTCTGTAGGTGGGGACATGTTGGTCATCCATTGGTTTCACTTTGGGTTCCGTCGCTTCAAGTTGTGATATGAATCAACAGTTAGGAACACTATAGTTATGCGAATCGTAGGAGGGGAACCTCAGTTACAAACTGGAACCAATCACTGCCTGACAGAATCATGTCTTGCCCTCCTAGTAGGCTCGACACATTCTTAGGTGGAATGGGCCTGTACCTAGCCTGTTCCATAGTGCTTTTAAAACCCTTGCAATATAAGTAAACATGGAATCTGCTCACAGCTCACACAACCAGAAGGATTTATCACAGTTCATTTTATAGGCAGAGAGTGTCTGTGGCTCTTCAGAGATTTCAGTAGAAAAAAACACAAATGCCCTACAGATGCTGGGATCTAAAGAACTGAGAATGATCATGTTGTTTCAACTTTCAATACAGGTAATTGAAATGGGGAGCAAACCTCTTCAAGCACAGGGTTACTGTGGTGGGTTCAATTGATTATTCCCCCAGGTACCATCCAAAAGTTGGAAACCATGATCCCACTGGGTCCCTGGGCAATGGGTTGTCCTTGGCTCAGCTCTTTTGTCACCCAGTTATGGATGGAAACGTTAGGCAATGCTTATTGAAGTTCAGTTAAATGAAGATGATAAATTGGATTTGAATAAGTACCTCAATCATGCTCTTAGTAATTAGCTTAGGCAAAAAGGGATACTTGGGCAGGGGAGAAGAGAACTTAAAGACTTTCGATTTAGGCGTTTTGTTCCTCTGCATGTTCTCAATGTATTTTTCAAAAAAATTATCTGGTTTATCACATGATCCTTGTTAATCCCATAGTTCCCAT
>Ga0116227_10004453_pt1 | contig 30438 bp, 34 predicted proteins | sample S1TSphgellanicum_FD_89693 | JGI IMG/M metagenome (GOLD analysis project Ga0116227, IMG submission 89693) | Host-associated microbial communities from peat moss isolated from Minnesota, USA - S1T2_Fb - Sphagnum magellanicum MG | ecosystem: Host-associated > Plants > Peat moss > Unclassified... | reverse complement strand
CTCAGCAGGCGGCGGATTGGATGTGGATGCAACAACCCCAGGCGCAAGAGTTGGCCGCGTGACAGCGCTCGCTCAACGTGCTGCAGCGCCAATTAGGGCTGGACTGTCAGGATATACCGCCGAAATGGGATCGGCATTCCTGTGCGCCGCGCTCGGCATCGTGCCGACCGTGCGTCATGCCGACTACCTTGGATCATGGCTGGCCGTCCTGCGCGAGGACAATCGCGCTATTTTCCGCGCGGCAAGCGCGGCCAGCAAGGCCGCCGACTGGTTGCTGACCCGCCATCGCGAAGCCCATGTGGATGCTCAGGACCCGGCGAGCACAGACGGCGAAAGGATCGCGGCATGATCCTTTTGCCCCCTGACTTGGCCGCGCGGCTCACCGCCAATTTCGCTGCATCCCTTGATGCACAAGACGCGGAGGACAACCGCCACGATCCCGCGCCCGTGCTCAAGCTTTTTTCGCCGATGGGTGCCGCGACTTGGCTCGCGACCGAATTGTACGACGACGGCGACACGCTGTTCGGGCTGGCCGATCTCGGCTTCGGATGCCCCGAACTGGGCGTTTTCAGCCTTTCGGAAATCGCCGCTGTGCGCCTGCCGTTCGGCCTGCGCATCGAGCGCGATCTGACATTTGCAAGCGACCAGCCGCTGTCGGTCTGGGCCGATACCGCGCGCCGCCTGGGCTCGATCCTGTCGGCCGAGGCGGACCTCGCTCGCACCGCATCGTACAAGCTTGCGCCTCCACATCGGGGCGCCTGACGCGGGCGGGCGTCTTCCCGCTCAATCAAAGCCGGCCCGCCACCTTTTGGGGACGGGGCGGGCCGGCACCTCCAAGAGCTGACTTATGAAACTCGACTTTATCGACCTTGGCAAGCTCAGCGTGAGCAAGGCCAACATGCGCCACCGTCGGCCCGCGCCCGACGTGTCCGACCTGCTGCCGACCGTGCGCAAGCGCGGGGTGATCGTGCCTATTCTCGTCCGCCCCGATTGTGCCCAGGCCGATGACAGCGATCTGACATTCGAGATTGTCGCGGGCGCGCGGCGCTTTCGCGCCGCCAGCCTTATCGCCGCAGAACGGCGTGCGGCAGGCGAAGACGTCGATCCGATACCCTGCGCGATCCTCGATGACGCCGACGATGCCGACGCCATTGAGGCCTCGCTGATCGAGAACATCGCCCGGCTCGACGCCGACGAGGTGACACAATGGGAAACCTTCACCCGGCTGGTCCGCGAAGGGCGCAGCGCCGCCGATTTGTCCGAAACCTTCGGGCTTCCTGAACTCGCCTTGCGGCGCATTCTCGCGCTCGGCAATTTGCTGCCGCGCATCCGCGACCTCTATCGTCGCGAGGAAATCGACCCCACCACCGTGCGCCATCTGACATTGGCCAGCAAGAACCAGCAACGGGCCTGGCTGGCCTTGCTCGATGACCCCGAGGCCTGGACCCCGACCGGTCACCAGCTCAAATCATGGCTGTTCGGCGGGCAGTCGATCCCGGTCAAGCATGCGCTGTTCGACACCGAAAAGATGCCGGGCATCGTCGCTGACCTGTTCGGCGAGGATCGCTATTTCGGCGACGCCGATGCCTTCTGGACCGCGCAGAACGCCGCCATCGAAGCGCGACGGGATGCCTATATCGAAGCGGGCTGGTCCGATGTGGTGATCGTGCCGGCGGGCAGCCAGTTCCACCTTTGGGAGCATGAGAAAGCGCCCAAGCGCAAGGGTGGCAAGGTCTACATCGACGTCCGGCCAAATGGCGAAGTCACCTTCCACGAGGGTTATGTGACGCGCGCCGAGGCGCGGCGCATCGAGCGGGGCGAGCCGGTCGCAAGCATCACAAGGACGCCGCGCGCCGAAGTGACCAGCACCTTGATGGGCTATATCGACTTGCACCGCCACGCCGCGGTGCGCGCCGCGCTCACCAATCACCCCGGTGTCGCGTTGCGGCTGATGGTCGCCCATGTGATCGCGGGTTCGCCACTCTGGAACGTCAAGATCGAACCGCAATCGACGCGCAGCGACACCGTGCGCGAAAGCGTCGAAACCTCGCGGGGCGAGGCGGAATTTGATTCTGCCCGCCGCCGCTGCCTCGCGCTCTTCGGCTTTTCTGCCGAGGAAGCGACTGTGTGCAATGGGCATGGCGATTTGGGTTTCGCCGGGACCTTCCTGCGATTGCAGGCGATGCCCGATGCCGATGTCATGGCGGTGCTGGCCGTGGTCATGGGCGAGACGCTGGCGGTCGACCGCGTTGCGGTCGACCTTGCAGGCAATGCCATCGGCCTCGACATGGCGCAGTGGTGGCAGGCGGACCAAGCCCTGTTCGACCTGCTTCGCGACCGGCAGGTGCTGACCGCGATCGTCGCAGAGGTCGCGGGCGAAGCTGTCGCCACGGCCAATGCAGGCGAGAAGGCCGCGACCCTGAAGGCGATCATCCGCGACCAGATCGATGGCACAAACGGTCGCGACAAGCGCGACGGCTGGGTGCCCAGGTGGATGGCGTTTCCGCCTGCCGTCTATACCGACCGGGGTGGTGTCGGGACGGTCGAGCGGGCTGCCGAAATCGCGGCGGCACAAACTCTGATCGAAGGGTCAGGCGAACCGGAGAGCGAGGCCGATCCGGTTCCGCTCGCCGCCTGAAACGGGACGGGGGCGGCACAGGTCGCCCCCGCTTCGATCGCCCGGAAATTCGCCGCGCCGCTCGGCCCAAGGGCCTCGCGGCGCGGCATTTTTTTTGCTTTGGTGATCGCAGGCGTGGCCGGATCAACGCTTCGGGCGAACAAATGAGATGCCTGCGAATGGTATTCAGCGAGCCTTTTCCACCACAAGGCGCTCGTTACCGCACAAGCCGCACGCGGCGCGGGCGCGGTCGAAGCCGCGTTCGACCGCCAGTTCGCTCACCCGCAGATGCACTTCCTGCGCCGAGAGACCGTCGAGATGCCCGGCCAGGCATTCCTCGCAGATCGGGAGCGGGGCAACCCGTTCGACGAACTGCCGGATACGATCCAGAATCACCATTGTCGCCCCCTTGATCATGCCTTCGGATCAGCCCGCTCATAATCAGCATACAGGACTGGCCGCGCTTCTGAAATCGGTGAGGCGCCGTCCATCCACTGTTTGAAAGCGACGCTGGTGCGCGCCAACGTTGGGCTTGCAGCCCCGATTCTTCAGCGCAGGCCATGCGCGGCCGGTTACCGGCCGGGATGCACGCGACACATGGTGCGCGAGCGGAAACGATGCCGAACGGTGTCATGAGCGACAGTGTCGTAGCCCCGGGAACACTCTGCATGGGCGGCTTCTTATGCGCGGCAGTCTCGGTCCCCAGCCGGATCGCACCGACCGTTTCCGTGCTGTCGGGCAAAGACCTGGACTGGCCGCCGTCCCGCAAAACCATCGCGGCAAACTGATTTCCCCGACCGGCGTTGCCGGTCTCCTCGCGGGGTCGGCTTCGCCTCGCAAATCAGCCCGCCGCTCCGGTCCTTCGCTGCCGCTGCGGCCCTTCGGGTTCGTGCGCCGGCTGGAGCCATTCCGACGGTCTGCCCATCGCCGGCGAACGGTTCGCAGGCGACCATCAAGGAGACCGAAAATGCCTGCCATCGGATATGTCCGCCCCCACGAAGGTGGTTTCAAGGGCCAGCTTCGCACCCTCTCGATCCGCACCGACATCGAGATCATCCCCAACCGCACCAAGGCGAACGAAACCCAGCCCGACTACCGGGTCTTTGCCTCGGCCACCGAAGTGGGCGCAGGCTGGATCAAGACCGGCGAACGCTCGGGCAAGGACTACGTTTCGCTGAGCATGGCCGCGCCCGAATTCGGCCCGCGCGTGCTCTACGCCAATCTCGGCAGGGCTGCCGGGCAGGATGACGAGGACGTCCTCGCCATCATCTGGAATCCCGCCGACTGACGGGACCGCCCCGCGCCGGCAACGGCGCGGGGCATATCGCTGCCGGGGCTCGATTTCGCGTGGGGCGATCTTCGAGCCTCTGCCACGCGCGGTTAGGTTGGCATCGTCCGGGGACCAACGCGGCCATGCGCCGCCAGCCGGACACTCGCCATGACCCACGATATCGATCGCGCGAATGCCGCGCGGCGGGCCAGTCCCTATCTCAACGGACGGCAAGCCGCCTTCTTCCTCAACATGTCGGAACGCACGCTGCGGCGCTTGCGCGCAAAAGGGGAGGGCCCGCTCGTCCGGCGCCACGCGCGCATGGCGCTCTATCATATCGACGACCTCGATGCCTGGTCGCGCGCGCAGGCTGACAAACGCGGCGATGGAGGCAAATCGTGAGCCGGCGGTCCGACCGCAAGGGCGATCTGCCGCTCTTCGCGTGGGGCGAGGACCTGCGCCGCCGCAAGGCCGCACGTGAGCGATTGCATCGCCGCATCGTGCTGACCTGGTGCCTGGTCATCATGGTCACGCTCTCGGCGGTCCTGCCGATTGCGCCGCTGCTCGTCTGGAATGCGAGCGCCAGCGCGCCGATCGGGCTTTATGCCGTAAGCCTCGGTGCACAGCCGAAGCGCGGCGCGATGGTCATCGCCAGCGTACCGGCCACTGTGCGCGATCTGGCAGCCGCGCGGCATTACATTCCTGCCCATGTTCCCTTGGTCAAGCACGTCGGCGCGGTGCCAGGTGACACGGTCTGCGCTGCGGGAACGCGCGTGACGATCAACGGCAAAGCTGTCGCCACGCGCCTTGTGCTCGACGGCGCGGGCCGCGTACTGCCGTGGTGGTCGGGCTGCCATCTGTTGCGTGAAGGCGAAATATTCCTGCTCTCCGCCGACGCGCCGGTATCGTTCGATGGCCGCTATTTCGGGATCAGCTCCAGCGACGAGGTGATCGGCACCGCGAGGCCGCTGTGGACGCGCTGAGGCACCTGCTTGTGGTCGCAGCCGTTGCAGTCAGCACACCGGCGACTGCACAAAGCGGGCCCGATCCCGTCGCGCGCTGGGCACCGTTCATTGCCGAAGCATCCTTGCACTATGGCATCCCGGTCCCCTGGATCGTGCGTGTCATGCGTGCCGAAAGCGGCGGAAAACCGACGCTCAACGGTCGCCCGATCCGCTCTCCTGCCGGTGCGATCGGACTGATGCAGCTGATGCCGGTGACATGGCAGGCAATGCGCATCGCGTGCAATCTCGGCGCCAATCCCGACGATCCGCACGACAACATCATGGCGGGCACTGCCTATCTGCGGCTCATGCGCGACCGCTTTGGCTACCCCGCGCTTTTCGCCGCCTACAATGCCGGGCCGGGGCGCACTGCCGACTGGCTGGCGGGACGAGCGCGCCTTCCAGCCGAAACTGTCGGCTATTTGCGCAACGTCACCGGTGGCCAGGCGTCGGTCGCGCTGGCCGCCGCCAGCCCGCCGCCCCGCCTGCTGTTCGCGCTGCGTCATGACCTTGCCGGCGCGCAAACACCTGCGATTGAAAGGCCGGCGCGCGCGAGTGTTTTTGCGATCCGCAACGGTCAGCGCTGATGGCCAAGGGAGGAGGGGCTCGTCTCGTCAGTCCCAGCATGACGGGCGGCGGCACGGCTATCAAGGCCCGCGGGTGCCCCCCAATTTGCTGCGCAAATCGGTTCCCCCCACGTCCGCTGACGCGGCGCGAAGCAGAGCTTCGCGGCCCTGACAGCCGCCCCGCCGCCCGTCTCCCCGGACACGTTCTCGATGGTGAGGACGTCAAACGAAGGAGATCGAGCATGACCCGGTTCACGCACACGCAACCGACATCGGATCAGCTTGTGGCGATATTGATTGCAGGGCTCGAACGCGAGTTTGGGCAGGGGGCAGACGAGGGTTTGGCTGCGCATCTTCTGGCCGCCGAGGAATGCGATTTCCTGTGGGAGGCGCGGCACGCCGAACGCTGGCTTGGCCAATATCAAGGCGATGGCCAGGACGAACAGGAGCTCGACCGGATCACAATCCTGGGTGCAATCGATGGGCGCTGGTTTGTCGCAACCGTGATCGTCGATGGCGAGGGACAGGCGCATGCACTGCTCGGCCGGCGCGATTTTGAATGCGCGGATCTGGCGCGACAGGCGTTCGATCGTGCGCGCTGACAGGTCTGGTTCTGGATCGGAGAAGCGGCGTCGGACCGGCGCTGCTTCTGCCTTTTTTGAGCCGGGAATGGCGGGACGATATGCGCAGAAGGGGGGAGGGGAGGTTTTGCAAGATAAAGGCAGTGCCTCCGGGGCACTGCTAACTGTCTGTCTGCACATCCTTTTCACCGGAGGCCCGGCGTTCCGGCCCGGAGGCTGGTGCCTGGCGCGTTCTGACTTCCCACCGCGTGGTGATCATTATGGCCGATGACGAAGATTTCCGCCCGCGCCTCGGCACGCCCCGCGCAGGCGGATCGGCAAAAGGGCGCAAATATCTCGGACGTGTCGTCGGCGGCGCGGCGCGTGCCGGCACGACAACGGGCGTGCGGTCGCGTCGCTTCGACGGCAGTCGCATCGGGCGCGGGGGCAGCATGGGACGTGTGCTGTCGAGTGGCGACCGGCTTGCAGGGTTCCGCGGGCGGCGTGTTGTCGTCAAGGCAAGGCTGGTGCGGCTTGGCCCTGGCAGGCTCGCTGCAGCACGGGTCCACTTGCGCTATATCCAGCGCGATGGCGTCACGCGTGAGGGCGGTCCCGGCCAGCTCTATTCCGCCGCGTCCGACGAGGCCGATGGCCGTGCTTTCATCGAACGCGCGCACGAGGATCGCCACCAGTTCCGGTTCATCGTCTCGGCCGAGGATGGTGACCTCTACACCGACCTCAAGCCGCTGACCCGCCGGTTGATGGCGCAGATGGAGCAGGATCTGGCAACCCGGCTGGACTGGGTCGCGGTCGACCATTTCAACACCGGGTTCCCGCACACCCATATCATCCTGCGCGGGCGCGACGATCGCGGGGAAAATCTCGTCATTGCCCGCGAATATCTGAGCCATGGCATGCGCCAGCGCGCGGCCGATCTTGTCACGCTCGATCTGGGCCCGCGCACCACGCTCGAAATCGAGGAACGCCTGCGCCACGACATCGGTGCCGAGCGCCTGACTCCGATCGACCGGCGCATGGTGCGCGACATGGACGAGGATCGCACACTCGGCAAGTCGATGCGCGATCCCTTCCAGCAGGCGCTGCGGGTCGGGCGATTGCGCAAGCTCGAGGCCATGGGGCTCGCCGAGCCGCTCGGCGGCGGCCGCTGGCGGCTCGCCGAAGGCCTGGAGGAGACGCTGCGCCGGGCCGGTGAACGCGGCGATGTCATCCGCACGATGCAGCGTGCGATGACCGAACGAAACCGCGCCGGGGTCGAACAGCATCTGTTCGACCCTGTGCATGACGGCGTGCTCGTGGCCCGGGTGATCGAGCGCGGTCTGTCCGATGAGCTCCACGACCGCCATTACCTGCTGGTCGACGGCACCGACGGACGCAGCCATTATGTCGACATCGGTCGCGGGAACGCGACCGGGCCGCTGCCGGAAGGATCGATTGTGCGACTGGTTCCGGCAAGCCGCGAACCACGCGAGGCCGATCGTACCGTCGCCCGCATCGCGGCAGCGAACGGCGGGCGCTATTCGGTCGACCTGCACTTGCAGCATGATCGATCGGCGAGCGAAGCATTTGCCCGGGCGCATGTCCGCCGGCTTGAGGCGATCCGGCGCGCTACAGGTTCGGTCGAGCGGCTGCCTGATGGAACATGGGAGATCGCACCCGATCATCTGGGCAGGGTGCAAGCCTACGAAAACCGTTCGGCCCGCGACCGGCCGGTCATCGTCGAGCTGATCTCGTCCTTGCCGGTCGAGCGGCTGGCCACAGTGGATGCGCCGACCTGGCTCGACCGGCGGATCGCGGGCGAGGACACCATGCCTGTCCGCGATGCCGGGTTCGGGCGCGAGGTCCGGCACGCTGAGCTCCAGCGTCGGCAATGGCTGGTCGAGCAAGGCCTGGCCGTGGGGCAAGGCGCTGAATTGCGGCTTCGCGCCGATACGCTCGCGATCTTGCGCCGCCGCGAACTGCTGCGCGTCGCCGGACAATTGTCCGGCGAGCTGGGGTTGCCATTCGTCGAGGCCAGGGCAGGGGAGCGGATCGAAGGCATACTGCGGCGCCGCGTCGATAGTCCGGGCGGGCGCTACGCGCTCATCGAACACGCACGCGAATTCACCCTGGTGCCGTGGCGACCGGCGCTCGAAAAGCAGCTTGGGCAATCGGTGTCGGGCGTGATGCGCAGCGATGGGGAGGGGTGGACGTTCGGGCGTGGCCGAAACGGGCCGAGTGTGTGACGGGATTGAACATAGGCCAATACAGTCCTTTGGCAGCGTTTCTGGTCCTTGACCGGAAGCAACGTCGCCAAGGGAATGTCGTCATCAGATTTGGGACAATCCCGAGCAGCCGCGCTGCGTGGGCGATCTCGGCCAGATCGATGCCACGCGCGATGATCATGCAGTCGGTTGGTTCAGTGAGCGCTGGAGCGTTGCGACGGTTTCGAGAACGGCATCGAAGTGCGGCACATCGCCGAAGATCATGCCGGCCATCGCGCCATAGTCACGACTGAGGTCAGCGATCATTGCATCGGTCGGCATCAGGGAGAAGCTTCCCCGCTCGGCATGGGCGAGATCGAGGTCGCGGCTGTTGAAGAACATCCGGGCGTGCGCGACGCAATCCCGTCCGAGCTCGGGGTTGGCCAGAGCTGAGGCGCCCGTTCCGGCAGTCATCAGTTGATGCACGTCATAATAATGGCGTGAGACACGCTGCCCACCGGTACGCAGAACCTGTCGGGCGTCGAACCAGCGGCGCAGGCCATGGAGAATGATGACCTTGTCCCAGAAAGTGCGTTGCGCATCAATGATCGTCACGTTGGCGACCGTCAGATCGAGCCCGGACAGGTCGTCGGCGAGATAGGGAATGACGATATGGCGGGCATGAGGGTCGAGAGCGGATTTGGCTCCGGATTCGATTTTTATGGCTTTGCGGATATAGCCGTCGGACTCGGTGGTTACGCTTGGATACCAGAGGAGAAGGCTCTGCGCGCTTTCATCGTCGGGATCGAGTTCGACTTTCGCGCCTGCCACGTCCGTACCCACTGTGTTCGCCAGTGTCCCTGAGAGCAGGGCAAGCAGGTCTCCGCCGATAAAGGCCTGGCATGCCGCCTTGATGGCATCGAGCTTGGCTTGTCGCTTCTTGCCGGACATCTCTTCCAGTGCCTCGACGCTTGCGTCTTCACCAATGTCCTCGCGAAAGACTGTGATGTCGATGTCTTCGGAGAAGCGCTGAATCAGTCCGAATCCCTTTGACAGAGACGTACCGCCTTTGAACAGGAAGCGCGGGCCGTGGGATGCCGGACCGTTGAATAGCGCGTCGAGCGTCCAGCAGACCCAGAAGTCCTTCTCGATATTCTGGGGCGCGGTGCCGAGCCGTTGGCCGGCACCGATGAACAGGTCCCGTCGATCTGCCGCATCGGCCGCAAGAACCCGGGAATAGGCGGGGTTCATTGTCATGTTCGCTCGGTGTCCAGGCAGTCAGTCACTGGCGCCGGCGGCATCGCGTCGCGCAGGATTTTCTGCATCCAGAGCGGGAGCGTAAGCATGCCGGCGCGAAGGTCTTCGACGATGTCGGCACCATGATCGGGATCGGCGAAGATGGCGCGCAGACGTCCGGAAACTGCCGGATCAGTATCGCCCCCGGCATCGTGCAACCAATGCAGGGCCTGGACGACGCGCATGGCCGGCCGCCCGGCCCAGTGAAGCCGACTGGGTGCCGTGGTTTTGAAATCAATCTGCAGGTTCTGGAGCGTGACGGACTTCAGTCTTGCATCGGTGTGGATGATGATGCGGGCCGGTACGGCATCGGAGAGGCCCAGATCATTGGCTGCGGTCACGCCGTCGACGAGAATGCGGGCCTGGTCGCGGCGAGCCAGCGCATCGACAACGGCGCGAGGATCGGGATGCGTGGGCTTTCCCGTGAGGCGGTTGATGCCCGGCTTGTCGTAGAGGCCCCGGGTAATGCGACGGATGTCTCCGTTGCGGGTGAGGCGATGGAGCACCTGATCGACTGCGTCGCGGGAGCCGAGGTCGAGAAAGTCCTGCGGCGTCCAGACGGACCGCGCGTTTCCGGAGTCCATCCGGTCCGATATGGCGCTTTTGAGATCGAGGCCTGGTCCGCGCATGCTGGTTCCTTTGTCAGAAGCGTGTATACGCAGTTCTGACAAATCGCAAAGCGGTTTGTCAGATTCATGCAGCAAAATTCTGACAAATGATCGGGAAGACGGGATTGAACCTTCCGGGATTCCGGAGCGGGGCTCAACCCTCAAAAAACCGACCAGCCACGCCGATTCGATTGCCATGATCTCGCAGAAGTCGGCGACCAGACGGTCAGGGTCATGGTGCGAGCGTCGAGCAAGCTGCCGGGTTCCGCATTTTGCGAATTTCACGCCGCCAGCATGTGACCAATCCTTGGTCTTGCCGTGATCCTGTCAGAGGTTTTGTCACAAGTCATCCCTGTCGTGATCTTGCGCCCCAGGCGCGAGAACCTGCCGACCCGGACAGCGATTCCCATCGCCCAGAAGGCCGTGTTACCCAAACATTCCGGATCGCAGGCCGATCTGGCCGCGAAAGGCCGCCCAAGGCCAATTAGCGACCCTGCCGCTCTGGGCGAGTTGGCACGATATCCGGGGCTGCGGCCCGCGATGCTTTCCAGTCAGCGGGTGGAGGACCCGCATGACCCCCACGAAGCTCCTGATCGGCCAGATTGTCGTCGTCTTCAGCATCGTTATCGCCGGCATCTGGTTCGCGACCGAGTGGGCGGCATGGAAGCTGGCATGGCAGTCGCAGCTTGGTGCGCCCTGGTTCATGCTGCGGGGCGTTCCGGTCTACCAGCCTTGGGCGATCTTTGACTGGTGGTTTCACTTCGACGCCTACGCCCCGCACATTTTTGCCCGTGCCGGAATGATCGCCGGATCCACCGGCTTCCTCGGCCTCGGCGCGGCCATTTTGGGTTCGCTATGGCGCGCGCGGCAGCGCCGTCTGGTAACAACTTACGGGTCCGCCCGCTGGGCCCATTCCAGCGACATCGCACGCGCAGGGTTGCTGAGCGAATCGGGCGTCTTTCTGGGCAAGGCGAATGGCGAATATTTGCGCCACGGCGGCCCCGAACATGTCATGGCCTTTGCCCCGACCCGCAGTGGCAAAGGTGTCGGTCTGGTCGTGCCGACTTTGCTCGGCTGGACGCAGTCGGCGGTCATCCACGACATCAAGGGCGAAAACTGGGCCCTGACCGCAGGCTGGCGGTCGCGCTTTTCGCATTGCCTGCTGTTCAACCCGACCGATCCGCGCTCGGCCCGGTACAATCCCCTTCTCGAAATCCGGCGCGACGTTTCTGTCCGATCCGCAACGCTCGTTCAAGGACACACTCAAACGGATGATGGCGACCAACCATCTCGGCACGCCGCAAGTGCCGATGGTTCACCCCGTTGTCGCCTCGGCCGCGCGCGAAGTGCTCAACAAATCGGAAAACGAACGCTCGGGCGTCCTGTCGACGGCGATGTCGTTCCTCGGGCTCTATCGCGACCCGACTGTCGCGCGCGTGACATCGCGGTGCGACTGGCGGATCGCCGATCTGGTCGAGGCACGGCAACCGGTCTCGCTCTACCTGGTCGTGCCGCCGTCGGACATCAGCCGCACCAAGCCGCTGATCCGGCTTGTGCTCAACCAGATCGGACGGCGACTGACCGAACAGCTCGATGGCAGCGGGCGCAAGCACCAGGTCCTGCTGATGCTCGACGAGTTCCCGGCACTCGGACGGCTGGACTTTTTCGAGACAAGCCTCGCCTTTCTGGCCGGCTATGGCGTGCGCGCGTTCCTGATCGCCCAGAGCCTCAACCAGGTCGAGAAGGCCTATGGCGAACACAACGCGATTCTCGACAACTGCCATATCCGCGTCGCGTTCGCGGCCAACGACGAGCGCACCGCCAAACGGATCTCGGACGCGCTGGGAACTGCAACCGAACAGCGCGCGATGCGCAACTATGCCGGGCACCGGCTTGCCCCCTGGCTCGCGCACGTCATGGTCAGCCGGCAGGAAACGGCGCGGGCACTGCTGACGCCAGGCGAAGTCATGCAGCTTCCGCCGAGCGACGAACTGGTGCTGGTTTCCGGGCATGCACCGATCCGCGCGAAGAAACTGCGCTATTACGACGATCGCAATTTCGCGCGCCGGGTGCTGCCTGCGCCCGGACTGGGCGAGGGTCCCTATGCCGATCGTCCCCCGCAGCGCTCAAACGACTGGGGCCGGTTTGTACGGCTGACCGATGCGCGGCTGGCATTGCATGACGCCGAACCGGGCAATGACGAGACCATCGAAGGTGGTGTCCAGCAGGAACGCCATCCAGGGCTGCCCCAGGAACAGACGGTCGTCGTCGCGGAACCCAGGGCCAGCGATCCGCTCGGGCTCGATGACGATGACGGCAACGTTGCCACCGATGCCCGGCTTATGGACCAGGCTCGGCTCGCCCGCACTACCTATGCCATCGATGCCGGCGCTTCGTCGTCGTCTGATCTGCTGCCGGGGTTTTGACCATGGCACGCATCCGTCACCAGTTCATGCTCGATGCCGCGCTCAGCCGGCGGCTCGATGATCTCGCCGCAAGACCGGGCGCAACAAAATCGGCGATCATTGCCGACGCGGTGGATGCCTGGCTCAACCGCCGCGGGTCAAACGAGCTCGACGACCGGTTCGGGCACCGGCTGGACCGGCTGACGACCGCCCTCGGCCGGATCGAACGCAACACGCATGTCCTGATCGAGACCCTCGCGCTGTTCGTCCGCTATGAACTGGCGATCCACGCCCCGCTTGCCGAAAACGACCATGCAGGACGTGCGATCGCGCGTGACCGCTATGCCGCTTTCGTCAGCCAGGTCAGCCGCCAGATGGCCAGCGGACGCCGAAGCCTTGGCCAGGAGGACGGCCAGTGAGCGGCGCGTCTTTGTCCCCCGCCGCAATCGCCCAGAACGCCGAGGGCCGTCGCCGCGCAATGCTGCGCACCGCGATGGGACCGGCGATTGCCGAAGCGCTGGCAAACCCGCGCGTCATCGAAGTGATGGTCAACCCGGACGGTGTGCTGCGGATTGATATGCTGGGCGAGGGACGGGTCGATTCCGGCATCCGGCTTGAACCGGCGCAAGTCGAGCGGATCGTGCGGCTCGTCGCCAGCCATGCCCGCAGCGAAGTGCACGGCGATCGGCCGATCATTTCTGCGGAACTGCCGCCGCACGGTGGCGGCGCGGGCGAACGTTTCGAAGGTGTTCTGCCACCGGTCTCGCTCGCGCCGTGCTTTGCCATCCGCAAACCGGCAGCCCGGATCTACACGCTGCTCGACTATGTCAGCGACCGGATCATGCCGGCTGACGCTGCGCAAACGCTGGCGCAGGCGGTGGTAGATCGCAAGAATATACTGGTGGTCGGCGGCACTTCGTCCGGCAAGACCACGCTCACCAACGCCCTGCTCAACGAAATGGCGCATCTCGACGAGCGCGTGATCCTGATCGAGGACACGCGCGAACTGCAATGCGCGGCGCCCGACGTGGTCGCACTGCGGACCCGCGCGGGCAGCGTCACGATGGCTGATCTCGTCCGTTCGACCCTGCGTCTGCGGCCCGACCGCATCATCGTGGGCGAAGTGCGCGGGCCCGAAGCACTCGACATGCTCAAGGCATGGAACACCGGGCATCCCGGCGGGATTGCGACGGTCCATGCCAATGGTGCGCTTGCCGCACTCTATCGCATCGAGGGGCTGGTGCAGGAGGCTGTCACCAACGTGCCGCGCGCACTTATCGCCGAGTCGATCGACATCATCGTGTTCATCACCGGTCGCGACCTCGCGCGCCGCATCGAAACGATCGCCGAGGTCGCCGGACTCGATCCGGGGGGCGGCTACGCACTCGTCGACATCACCCCGAAAATTCAACCTGAAGGAGACTGACCCATGCCTATCGTGAACCTCTGCCGCCGCGGACCGGGCCTGTTGGCAAGTGCCGCTATTGGCCTGAGCCTTGCTCTTGCCGGCCCTGCCTATGCATCGGGCACCGGCATGCCCTGGGAACAACCGCTCCAGCAGGTGCTCGATTCGGTCCAGGGCCCGGTCGCCAAGATCGTCGCGGTGATCATCATCATCGTCACCGGCCTGAGCCTCGCATTCGGCGAGACGGCCGGCGGGTTCCGCCGACTGATCCAGATCATCTTCGGCCTGTCGATCGCGTTTGCCGCGTCCAGCTTTTTCCTGAGCTTCTTCAGCTTTGGCGGCGGGGCACTGGTCGGATGACCGCCGGGCCATTTCATGGCGGCGGGCATATCGAGGGCTTCGAGGTTCCCATTCACGCGAGCCTCGGAGCGCCGATCCTGCTGGGTGGCGCGCCCCGGGGCATCGCAATCGTCAACGGCACGCTCGCCGCGGCGATCGGTCTCGGGCTCCAGCAATGGATCGCCGGCATCGTCATCTGGGGGATCGGTCACAGCATCGCGGTCTTTGCCGCGCGGCGCGATTCCGCCTTCGCGCCCATTCTCGTCCGCCACCTTCGCCAGCGGAGTTATCTCGCATGTTGAACCTGGCCGAATATCGCCATTGCGCCGACCGCCTCGCCGACCATCTGCCCTGGGCGGCGCTGGTGGCCGACGGCGTCGTCCTCAACAAGGACGGCAGCTTCCAACGGACATTTGCCTATCGCGGTCCCGACCTCGAATCCTCGACCGAGGCCGAACTGGTGTCGGCATCGGCGCGGGCCAACAATATCCTCAAACGCTTCGGTACCGGCTGGGCGCTGTTCTTCGACGCCGAACGGCGTGAAGCGGCGGTCTATCCAGAAAGCCGCTTCCCCGATGCGGCATCCTGGCTGGTCGATCAGGAACGCCGGGCGCGGTTTGAGGCCGAAGGCAGCCATTTCGAGTCGCACTATCACCTGACGCTGGTCTGGCTGCCCGCCGCCGATGGTGCCGATGCGGCCGGGCGCACGCTGGTCGACCGGCCCGATGCGGGCGAGGGACGCGACTGGCGTGCTGCGCTGGCGCAGTTCGTGACCGAAAGCACGCGTGCGCTCGATCTCTTCGCAGCGTTCATGCCCGAGGCAAGGGCGCTCACCTCGGCCGAGACGCTCACCTATCTGCACGGCTGCATTTCGAACCGGAATCACCCGGTCGCAGTGCCCGCAACGCCGATGTATCTCGATGGCCTGCTGGCCGACACGCCGCTGGTCGGCGGGCTCGAACCCATGCTCGGCGAGAGCCACTTGCGCACGCTCAGCTTTACCGGCTTTCCGGGGGTGAGCCGACCCGGGATCCTCGATGCGCTCAACGAGGCCGGCTTTGCCTACCGTTGGGTCACGCGTTTCATTGCGCTCGACAAGGCGGACGCCACCAAGCTGCTGACCAGGTTGCGGCGGCAATGGTTCAACAAGCGCAAGTCGATCACCGCGCTCTTGCGTGAGGTGCTCTACCAGGAACCCGTCCAGCTTCTCGACAGCGACGCCGACAACAAGGTCTTCGACGCCGACCTTGCCCTGCAGGCGCTCGGCGGCGATCATGTTGCGTTCGGCTACCTGACCACGACGATCACGGTGTCCGACGCGGACCGCACCCGCGTCGAAAACAAGATCCGGCAAGTCGAACGCATCACCGGCGGCCTTGGTTTCACCACCATCCGTGAAAGCGTCAACGCGCTCGAGGCATGGCTGTCGTCGCTGCCCGGCCATGCCTATGCCAACGTCCGCCAGCCCATCATCCACACGCTCAATCTTGCGCATATCATGCCGTTGTCATCGGTCTGGGCCGGCCCGGCGCGCAACGACCATCTCGACGGGCCGCCATTGCTCGTGGCGCAGACATCGGGTTCGACGCCGTTCCGGCTTTCCACCCATGTCGGCGATGTCGGTCACATGATGGTGGCGGGGCCGACCGGCGCCGGCAAGTCGGTCCTGCTGTCGATGATCGCGATGCAGTTCCGCCGCTATCCCGACAGCCAGATCTACATCTTCGACAAGGGTTTTTCGGCACGGGCGATGACGCTCGCCTGTGGCGGCGCACACCATTCGCTCGGTGCGGGCAGCGGCACAGATTGGCTGGCGTTCCAGCCGTTGCGGACCGTCGACGATCCCGCCGAGCGCAGTTGGGCGGCAGACTGGATCGCAGCGCTGCTCGAAGCCGAGAAAGTGCTCGTTACGCCCGACGTCAAGGACATGGTCTGGTCCGCGCTGACCAGCCTGGCCTCCGCACCGCCGCATGAGCGGACGATGACGGGGCTTGCGCTGCTGCTCCAGTCCAATGCCCTGCGCACCGCGATCCAGCCCTATACGCTCGAAGGTCCGCACGGCCGCCTGCTCGATGCGGCAGAAAACGGACTGCAGTTCGCTGATGTGCAATGCTTCGAAACCGAAGCGCTGATGGGACAGGCCAGCGTGCTCGCGCCGGTGCTCACCTATTTGTTTCACCGGCTCGATGAGCGCTTCAACGGCCGGCCCACGCTGCTGATCCTCGATGAGGCCTGGATCTTCCTTGACCATCCGCTGTTTGCGGCGCGCATTCGCGAATGGCTGAAGACGCTGCGCAAGCGCAACGTCAGCGTGCTGTTTGCAACGCAGAGCCTTGCCGATGTGGCGGAAAGCGCGATCGCGCCGGCCGTGATCGAAAGCTGCCCGCAGCGTATCCTGCTGCCCAACGACCGGGCGATCGAGCCAATGTCGCGTGCGGCTTACGAGCGGTTTGGTCTGAGCGACCGGCAGATCGAACTGATCAGCCGTGCCACGCCAAAACGGCACTATTATCTGCAATCGGCGCGCGGCAACCGGCTGTTCGAGCTGGGGCTGGGGCCGGTTGCACTCGCCTTTGCCGCCGCGTCCGATCCCGGGAGCCAGAAGCGGATCGATGCGATCCTGGCGGAACACGGGGCCGACACATTCGCGGCCCGGTTTCTGGATAGCGCCGATCTTGCCTGGGCCGCTGAGCTCATGGCGACGTTTCCCGGCGCATCTGTCTGATCCCGCTCCAATTCACCACTGTCCCTGGAGATCGACCATGTCCCAAAACTCATCCCTGAAGAACCATCTTGTTGCAGGCGCGATGGCGCTGACCTCGACGTGCCTGATGCTCGCCAGTGTCGCGGTTCCAACGGGGCCCGCCCATGCGCAATGGACGGTGTTTGATCCGGCCAATTATGCGCAGAATATTCTGACCGCCGCGCGCAGTCTGCAACAGATCAACAACCAGATCCGTATGCTGCAAAATCAGGCGCAGAGCCTGATCAACCAGGCCAGGAACCTGACCACCATCAGCTTTCCCGAGATCAATGCGATCAACCAGACGATGCAGCAGATCGACCGTCTGATGGGTCAGGCCCAGACCATCCAGTTCCGCGTTACCGGGCTTAACCAGCAATTCCAGTCGCTCTATCCGACCGGTTTCAATTCGGCTGCGACCAACAACAGCCATGTGAGCGACGCGCGCTACCGGATGGCGGCATCCATGGCGGCCTACCAGCAGACCATGAATGTCCAGAGCCAGGTCGTGCAGAACATTCAGGCGGACGAGGCCACGCTGACGGCGATTGTCGCGCGCAGCCAGAGCGCCGAAGGCGCGCTGCAGGCGGGGCAAGCGACCAACCAGCTCCTTGCACTGATCGCCAAGGAAGAAATCCAGCTTCAGAACCTGATCGCCGCGCAGTCCCGCGCCAACACCTATCAACAGGCCAACCGGGTGCAGTCGCAGACCGACGCGCAAGGCGCGGTCAGCAAGTTCCTGGGCTCTGGAACCGCCTACTCACCCCAATAGCAAACAGCCGGATGATGGTGGCGGGCCCGTGCTCAACCGCCGCCATCGCCGCGGGGCATGCGCGCCTCCATCCCACCCGCGTGCCCCGCGGTTCTCTTCGCCACCATTCGAAGGATTTCCGCACGTGAATGATCTCAGCGTCATCGACCAGTTCATGCAGGCGTTCATCACCTACATCGACAGTGGTTTCGGTCTGCTTGGCGGCGACGTCAGCTTCCTCAGCCGCACGCTGATCGTGCTCGATGTGACGCTGGCGGGGCTGTTCTGGGCACTGGGCGGCGAAGACAACGTGCTCGGCCGCCTGATCCGCAAGATCCTCTACATCGGCGCCTTCGCCTATATCATCAACAGCTTCTCGACGCTGGCGAACATCATCTACACGTCGTTTGCCCAGGCTGGCCTGACGGCCAGCGGCGCCAGCATGACGGCGGCAGACCTGCTGCGGCCCGGCAAGCTTGCGGGAACCGGCTTTTCTGCTGCCTGGCCGCTGCTTCAGCAGGCCTCGCAGCTTATGGGGTTTACCAGTTTTTTCGACAATTTTGCCGAACTGGCGATCCTGCTGATCGCCTGGCTGATCGTGGTCCTCGCCTTCTTCATTCTCGCGGTCCAGATGTTCGTCTGCGTCATCGAGTTCAAGCTGACCTCGCTGGCCGGCTTTATCCTCGTGCCGTTTGCGCTGTGGAATCGGACCTCGTTCCTGGCGGAGCGCGTGCTCGGCAATGTCGTCAGCTCGGGCATCAAGGTCATGGTGCTCGCAATCATTGTCGGCATCGGCTCGACCTATTTCGCGCAATTCACCAGCGCGCTGCAAGGCCATGAACCCGACGTGGGGCAGGCCATGAGCCTGGTGCTGGCTTCGCTTGCGCTGTTCGGGCTCGGCATTTTTGGTCCTGGCATTGCCTCCGGTCTTGTCGCCGGTGCACCGCAACTGGGCGCGGGGGCCGCGCTCGGCTCAGTCCTTGGTGCGGGCGGCATGATCTATCTTGGCAGTGCCGGTGCAGCCGGCGCAGCAAGGGGCCTTGCCGGAGCGGGCCTCGGCGCGATCCGCGCGGGCACCACCATGGGTTCGGCTGCGTCGACGGCGTACACGCTGGGACAGGAAGGCGCCGGGTCTTCGAGCGTGAAAGCCGGCGTCGGCGGGATGGCGCTGGCGGCGGGCAATGCTGCCAAGGCGCGCATGTCTGCGGCGATGGGGCTCGGAGAAGCCGCAGAAACCGGTCGCCGCGCGGCGTTCAATGCCATGACCGGCCGGACCGGTGGCTCAGCGGCCGATGCCGGCGACGATGGCGGCGGGGCAACAATGCCGGGCTGGGCACGCGCGATGAAGGCCCAGGCGTCCACGCGCCATCACACCCAGGCAGCCGTCCATACCGTGCAACAGGGAGACCGTGGCGGCAGTGGCGCCACGCCCGACATCAAGGAAAGGGAAGACTGATGCAGCTCTTCAAGCGGGCAGTGCAACGCTATGGGCGAACGCCCGAACCCGAAACGCCTTACCAGCGCGCTGGCCAACTCTGGGATGACCGGATCGGTTCGGCACGCATCCAGGCACACAATTGGCGACTGATGGCGTTCGGTTGTCTTGGTCTCGCCTCGGCGCTTTCGGCAGGCCTGCTCTGGCAATCGCTTCAGAGCCGCGTCGTGCCCTATGTCGTCGAGGTCGACAGGCTGGGTGAAGCGCGCGCAGTGGCGCCGGCGGAAACCGAGTACCATCCCACTGATCCGCAAATCGCCTGGTTCCTTGGGCGGTTCATCATCGATGTGCGCGGGGTCTCGCTCGATCCGGTGCTGATGCGCCAGGCATGGCTATCGGCCTACGATTTCACCACCCGGCGCGGCGCGGTGTTCCTCGGCGATTATGCCCGCGCTGCCGATCCGTTCGGTCATGTGGGCGAGAAGACGGTCTCGGTCCAGATCACCAGCGTCGTGCGTGCGTCCGACCATTCGTTCCAGGTCAAGTGGATCGAGACGACCTATGAGCGTGGGGCGCTGACCGGCACGACGCATTGGACCGGCATCGTGACGGTGGTCATGGCAGCGCCCGCCAACGCCGATACGCTGCGCAAGAATCCGCTCGGCCTCTATGTCGACGCGATCGACTGGAGCCGCGAGCTCGAGCCGGCAGCACCGCCGCAGGCTGCCGCAGCCGCCCATGGAACTGCGGCCAACGGCGCTTCGGTCGGCAGGTCGCCGACCGGCACAGCGATCGATCCAAACACTGCCCCGAACATCAACCCGGAGATCCAGCCATGAAATCAGCACTTCTGGTAGCGGCCGCATTCGTCGTCGCGGCGGGAACCCATGCGCAGGCAAGCCCGCTCACCACAGCGCAGACTTATGCCCAGGCGAACGTCCAGCCACCGGTCGCGGCAGCAGGAGCAGCGAAAGTCCAGCCGGTTACGTCAGGACACCGGCGCACAAAAACGTTGCGCCTTATGCGTCATCGCTATCGGCCACCTTCTGTGGGCGAGCAACGCACCCGGGCGGCCACCAGCGCAGCGACTCTCGAGCCTGTCGCTGGCAACTATCTCAATGCGCAGCAGGTCTATCCCTTTACCGAGGGCGCGATCTTCCATGTCCTTGCAGCGCCCGGCCAGGTTACCGACATCGCTCTGCAAGCAGGAGAGGTGCTTGGGTCCGTCGCAGCGGGCGACACGGTTCGCTGGGTGATCGGCGATACGACCAGCGGCTCCGGGGAAACCAAGCGCACGCATATATTGGTAAAGCCCTTCAATGCGGGTCTTGCGACCAACGCCATTATCACCACCGATCGCCGGACGTATCATCTCGCGTTGACCAGTACCGGCCACACGGCGATGTCGGCCCTGTCCTGGACGTATCCGCAGGACCAGCTGATCGCGCTGAAACGGTCGGCCGAAAAGGCGGTGGCGGCCGAACCGGTGGCATCCGGCCTTGCCATCGATCAGCTTCGCTTCGACTATGTCCTGTCCGGCGACAAGCCTTCGTGGCGCCCGCTGCGCGTGTTTGATGACGGTCGGCAGACATTTATCGAATTTCCGCCCAATCTGGCGGTGGGCGACGCACCGCCGCTGTTCCTTGTCGACGCGAAGGGAACCGCCAGTCTCGTCAATTACCGTGTGCAGGGCCGCTATTATGTGGTGGACCGACTGTTCGACGCCGCCGAATTGCGTCTCGGCCTCAAGCACCAGGATATTGTCCGGATCACCCGGGGCAGTGAACCCTCCAAGCGGAGGGCGTCATGACCGAAGAAGCAACCCCGCTGCCGACCAAAGTCGATCCCGAAACGCTGGCGCTGCAAACCCGTCCGCCGCGTGCGATCCGGATCAAGCGCGGTGTGATCATCGCTGTTGCTGCCGGTCTGTCGGTCAGCCTGATCGCAATCACCTGTGTGGCGCTTTCGCCACGCCTGTTCCATCACGGTGAAACAAGGGAGGAATTGTCAGAGCCGAATGGTCGCGCGACCAGCGAGGCGTTGAACGCAGCGCCGGCCACCTATGGCGATGTGCCCCGGCTCGGTCCGCCGCTGCCCGGCGATTTGGGCAAGCCGATTCTCGAGCACCAGCAGGCCCTGGCCAATGCGGTCAGCCCCGCAGACCAGCAATTGCAGCAGGTCGAGATCACCGAGCGCGACCGCCGTCTCGCCGAATTGAAAGCCGCCCGCGAGTCTGGCGTGCTTGTCCAGGCGCGCCAGACGGGCAGCTCAGTCGATGTCGGGCAAAGTGCCGCCGCACCATTCCCGAAACCAGGCGTGTCCGAGGCGCCAAAGCTCGGGCTTGACCAGGCCAACGATCCCAATGCGCAGGCGCACAAGACGGCCTTCGTCGGCAATCTGGACCCGCGCGGCGACGTCAACCCGCACGCGGTCACGCCAGCACCATCGCCGTATTTGCTGAGCGCCGGCAGCGTGATCTCGGCCAGCCTGATCACCGGGTTGAACTCCGATCTGCCAGGGCTTGTCATCGCGCAAGTCACGCAGAACACCTATGACAGCGCCACCGGACGCATCCTGCTGGTTCCGCAAGGTTCACGCCTGATTGGAAGTTACGACAGTGTCGTCGCGTTCGGCCAGCGGCGGGCTCTGGTTGTCTGGCAGAGGATCATCATGCCCGATGGCAGTTCGCTGCGTATCGACAACGTGCCGGCGACCGATATGTCCGGATACGCGGGGCTCGCCGACAAAGTCGATTTTCACACATGGCAACTGCTCAAGGGCGTGGCGCTCTCGACATTGCTCGGCGTCAGCTCCGAACTGGCGCTGTCGGGCCAGAGCGATCTGATCCAGGCCATCCGCATGTCGACACAGGACAGCGTCGCGCGGGCAGGTGACATGATTACCCAGCGCAATCTCGGCATCCAGCCGACCATCATTGTCCGTCCAGGGGCGCCAGTCCTGCTAGTCGTCCACAAGGATCTGGTCTTTGCAAAAGGCGGGGAGGGCTGACATGGCCGGGATCAAGCTTGCAAAACTGCCTGACCGGACGCCGGTCAAGCTGGCCATCGCAGTGATGCCTGACCTGCATGTCCGGCTGCTGGACTACGCTGCCGCCTATGCAGAGACCTACGGGCAGGAGGAGCCGCTGGGAGAATTGATCCCGGCGATGTTGGCGGGGTTTCTCGACAGCGATCGCGGGTTTGCCAAAGGTCGTGGGGCACGCAGCCAGGCGGACCGGATCAATGGCTGAGATGGAAAGACGCAGCAAAGGGCGATCAACAATGCCGACAACATCGATGATGTCGCGGTCTTGCCCGCCAACCGCAGTGCCAAAGGCGTGCGAGAAAGTGCGCCTGCTGCGTTTGCCAGGGGTCATCGCGCGCGTGGGGCTGAAGCGCTCAGCTATCTATCAGCGTATGCGCGAAGGTCGGTTTCCGAATTCCCGATCATTGGGTTCGCGCTGCACCGTCTGGGTCGAGGCGGAAATCGATGCCTGGATCAATAAGGTCGCATTGGATTAACAGGCTCGCCCCGAGGAAACAGGCTGCGCCCGCCTTCATAGCTGACGTTCAATGCTGGTGATCGAGCCGTCCGAAGCCCCCGTTCGTTCATGCCATAATTACCGGCCCACCGATCGACCAGTGGGCCGGCGCTTTCGTCAAAGTTCAGTTCTTTCCGACAGCGTCAGGGCATCATCGACATCGACGCCGAGATACCGGACCGTATGCTCGATGTTGGTGTGCCCCAACAGGATCTGGATGGCCCGCAGATTGCCTGTCGCCTTGCAGATCAACGCTGCCTTGGTCCGGCGCATGGAATGCGTCCCATACTCCTGCTTATTGAGACCCACAGTTGAAACCCATTCGTCAAGCAGGCGGGCATATTGCCGGGTGCTTATATGGCCCATGTAATCCACCCGACTTGGGAAAACGAAGTCGTTCAAAGAACCCTTCCGCCGTTCCAACCAGGCCAGCAGGCTCTTGCGCGCTTCCGCCATGATTTCGAATTGAACCGGGCGACCGGTCTTCTGCTGGATTACGGTTGCTCGGTTGCGAATGGTACCGCCACTTACCAGGTCGCCAATGCGCAGCTTGACGAGATCGCACCCGCGCAACTTGCTATCGATGGCAAGGTCGAACAGGGCTCGGTCGCGCAGTCGTTTGTGCTCGTCGAGGTAGAATCGGATGGCCCAAATGTCGCGCGGTCTTAGCGGGCGCTTGGGCCCAACATTCCGTCCAGCGTTCCAAGGACGACGTTCATGCACGGCGGGGTCAAGATCTGAATGTCCAATTACACTTCTCCTGCGGCCATGATGGCCGGAGGGCAGGATACGCCTCTTGAGAATTTCCCGCCTTGCGTTATAACAAACGTATGAATGCCAGCCTCAAGATCACCAAGATCGGCAACTCTGCCGGTGTCGTCCTGCCGAAGGAGTTGCTCGCCAAGCTGCGCGCCGGGGTGGGCGACACACTGTATGTGTCCGAAACGCCCGACGGCATCCGGATCACGGCGGCTGATCCCCCCTTCGAGGCCAAGATGGCTCTTGCCGAGCAGATCATGCGCGAGGACAGGGACATTCTGCGCGTGCTGGCCAAGTAATATCGGGCAGATTGCTGAACCGGTCTGGATCGAGGCCGAACTCGCGCTTGCCATCCACGACCGCCAACTGGCAGAGCATGGCGGGCCGATCGGCGTGCGCGATGCCTCGGCGTTGGAATCGGCGTTGGGCCGCCCACGCAACCAGTGGGCTTATAGCGAGGCCGATCTTTGCGCTCTGGCAGCGGCCTATGCCTATGGCGTGGCGCGCAATCACCCCTTTGTCGACGGCAACAAGCGCACTGCGTGGGTACTGGCGCGTCTGTTCCTGGTGTTGAACGACGTAAAGATCGACTTTGCCCCCGAGGAGGCCATCCACATGGTTCTGGCGCTGGCCAGTGGCTCGCTGGCCGAGGCCGAAGTTGCGGAGTGGTTCAGAGCAAGGCTGGCCTAAGTCGACTTGGCTCTTTAGGCTCCGGCATTCATCACCTCCCACAGAGCCCTATCAGGAGATATCGGACCCTTGCGGAGCGGCCCACAAGGCGTTTCCGCCAGCCTTTGGGACAAGACCACCAGATCCTCGCCGAATCTTGGCCGCCAGCAATCGGCCAAAAAGCTGAATTCGTTGAGCATCCCCACCACGCTGCGGTTCGCGGTCTTGGCATAAGCAACCTCGGCCATGCGCCAGACTTCCTGCGCGATGGCATCGGCGCCTATCCCATGCGCCTTCAACACCAACGCCAGTTGCTTGGGGAAACGTCGTGCCAGCGTCGCCGCCGGAGCCAGTGGCATCAACACCGGCAGCAGCGTGCTTTCAGACACCAGCAAGACCACCTGTGGTTTCCAGAAAAGAGCCGTCGCATGCCAATTGCCCAGCAGTGTGTCGCTGGGCTCAGGCGGTGCAAGATCAGCTTTGATCCGATCGCGCAGCTTTTGCGTGCAATGCAGAGTGAACATTGCTGGAAGCGGTAGAGGGATTGGCGTGGCATTTCCAGCCAAGCCATGCTGGTATCAATCGCCGCCAGAGCCGACGTTCAGGAGGCCAGGCTGTGGCGTCGGAACCGGCCGTTCCTTCACCTTGGTCGGAGCTCACCAGAAGGACTGGGCTTGGGACAAAGCCGTCGTTCCCGCCCGGATCGCCATATGTCTGCTCCTGACGAAATTCGACATTCAACTCGCTCTACCGCCCCGATATCCAACGCTCGTTCGGCCGCCTGACTATGGCGTTGGTAGACCGAGTTAGCACCCGCGATCGATTGAGACCTCTATTACCTTTCATGGAAATTCGGACTGGTAACTTCATGAAATGTCGTCCACCATTCGAGGGGGATGCCTTGGGGGATAACTGCGCGCGATGAGTTCGGATGATGCTGCTCCGGCGTCGCTACTGCATTCGGCAGCGGATTCTGCGCTCGGCTTCTATTACCAAACCTTTTTCGCGCTGCTTACCCTGCTTGGCCAGACCGCCGACGACGCCGCGGTCGCCGTCGAGCGGCTCGACGATGTCGAGATCAAGGCCGACGGCCATCTGCTTCTCTACCAGCTCAAGCATTCAATCAGTACCACGCCGCCCGACATCACCCTGAAATCGAGAGCGCTGTGGAAGACACTGAAGCTCTGGGTCGATCTTCTCCCGGCTGTGACGCTCGCTGATACGAGCTTTCACCTCGTCGCTGTCGGCGCTATCGCCGCCGACAGCCCGCTGACCGCGCTGTTGGTAGACGGTGAGGATCGCGATGAGCTTGTCGCAGCACTTATGGCCGAAGCTCAGCGCGTCGTGGACGCGCGCGCGGCGGCGGAGAAGCTGGGCAAGACGCAGCCGCACGCCGACCGTGCCCCGGGTTGCGCCGCCTTTCTCGCGCTCGGCGACACCGATCGTAGCAATCTGATCCGTCGCTGCCGGATCGCGCCTGGCAGTGCGGCGATCGACAAAATCGAGCCGATGATCGCCGACCATCTTGGGCTCCTGCCCGCCGGCCAGCGGCCGATAGTCGCGCAGCAACTCGTCCAGTGGTGGGATCGACAAATCGTCCAATCGCTATGCGGGCTGCGCGACCGCGCGGTATCGCGGCTCGAGTTGCAGCACCAGATCATGACGATCGTCGCCGACCTTGAGCGGGGCAAATTGTCGGTGGACTTCGAAACGGTCGCCAACCCGCGTGAATATTTACCTAACGGCATGCTTGCGCGCCAGATCGAGCTCGTCGACGGCAAGTCCTCGGACATCGATCGCGCGATCCGCGAGGAATGGCGCGCCCGCGAGCAGCGCGCCAAATGGGTCAGCGACAACCCGGCGATGAAGAGCCGAATCGGCGAATATGACTCCATCCTCAAGGAAGCTTGGTCGGACGAGCACCGGCAAATGGCCGAGGACTGTTGCGACCTCGACGAGGCGGCCAAGCGGTCGTCGGGACTGAAGGTCCTTAGGTGGAGCCATGAAGACGCTCACAAGAGCGTACAGCCCATCGCTGCGGGCTGGCCCGCCCCTTACTATGTGCGCGGCTCATATCAAGTCCTCGCCATCAACCGCGCTGTTGGTTGGCATCCGGATTATCTCGATCTGCTGAAGGATCCGGAATGATCGTTGCCCACGACATCTATTCCGAGACCAATCCAGCGTATGGCACCTATGCCCTAACGATGTTCGTCCAAGGCTTCATCGCGGCCGACGACGCGGGTCCCGAACTGCCGACGGCCTATCTCGCGCTTCCGGTCGCGATGTCGGGTGATCTCGCCACGAGCTTCGTCGGCACGAATAGGAACACCGGCCTGCTCGAATGGCTGGATCGCAGTCCGCAGATCCAGCTGGGCCTCGCCGATAGGGTCAACCGGTCGATGGAGATTGTCACAGCCGCAGTCCGCGTTGCCTGCTTTACGCAGACCCTGGCGCTGGTCGACGGCACCCGGCTGCGGGCGGGGGCACAGAAGCTCAAGAAGAGTCCGATCGCGACCTTGTCAGACGACACGGCGAACGGGATCAAACGGGCCGAGCGCCTGGGATATTGGTTTGCGACGGCCGGCTCGACCCGGTCAATCTTCGACGCGATGGGTTTGACATTATGAAGCGCTGGAACATCAGCAACATCTTCTTCCTGGGTGTGTCGGGACAGCTCCGCGACGTGCGCTTCGAGCGCGACGAGATGAACATCATCACCGGCGCCTCGGGCACCGGCAAGTCGACCCTGATCAAGGCGATCGACTATTGCCTCGGCTCGAAGCGATGTGAGCTTGCCGCCCATGTCCGCCGCCGCAGCATAGCGGTCGGCGTCAAATGGGTCGCCGGTGATGATGAGATGATCGTGGGGCGCGTCATCCCGCCGGTCGGCCAAGGCACGAGCACCCGAATGTTCACGACGTCGGGGCGCAATCTGGCGCTGCCAAGCACGCTCGGCGAGTTCGATGGGGCGACTACGGTCGACGCTGCCAAGAGCTTCATCGAGCGCGCGTTCGGGATCGGTGACCTGCCCGGTGAAGCCGATGCGTCGGGGAATGCACGCGGGCGAGCCACCGTCCGGCATGTCACGCCCTATCTCTTCCTCACCAAAGACGTGATCTATAGCGAAGCCGTGCTCCTCCACGGCCTCGAGTTTGCTGACAAGGCCCGCGATATCGTCGCGAGCATGCCCTATTTCCTAGGCGCAACCGACGAAGCGACCGCAATGGATGAACGCAAGCTGCGCCAGTTGCAGCGCGGCCTCGATCGTGAAGAGGCCCGACTGAAGTCGCGGGCCGCCGCCGAAACCGTTCTCAAGACCCGCGCGCTCGCGCTATTGAACGAAGCCCATCGCGCCGGCCTGATTGCTGCGGAGCCCGCGCCCGGGGCATCGGAAGACACCCTCCTCGTCCAACTAAAACTCGTGGCCGATGCAGAGCTCGGCAGCGATCCTTATCCCAATGAGAGCGAGCTCGGTGCCCTCCACGTGCGCCGCCGCAGCCTGCTCGACGCGCTCGACGTCGCCCGGCGCCGCGCGGTCGCGAGTCGCAGCGCCATCCGTGAGGCGACCGGCTTCCAGACCGCGGTCACCCGACAGCGCGAGAAGCTCATGCTGGCCGATCACCTGCATCTGTCGGACGTCGGCGGAGTTTGCCCGGTGTGCGAGGCGCCATCCGAGACCGGCCGCGAAGCCGCCCGCGCGCTGCAGGCGACATTGACGAAGGTACGCGACGAGAGCGCTGCGGTCGATCGGGTGCGTCCAAAGCTCATCGAATATGATCGCGGGCTAAACGAGGAGATCTGCCGCCTCAATCGCGATCTCCGCGAAGTCGATGGGCAAATCCGCAGTTGGCTCAGCCAGACCGAAGAAACGCGCCGCCTTGCGAATCTAGGCCAGTTTCGCGCTCACATCGTCGGACGAATATCGCTGTTCCTCGAGGCCAGTCTCGACGAACCGCGTCAACCCACCCGAGACTTGTCAGTGTTGCGGGCACAGATCGCCGAACTTGAGGGCCGGGTCGATCGGGAAGCCAAGGAGATCAAGCTGCGCCGCGCCGAAGCCAAAATCTCGGAATTCGCCTCGGACGTGTTCAAGATGCTGCCAACCGTCGAGCCCTGTGTCGGGTCGGAGCTCGACTTTTCGTCACGCAAGCCCGAGGTTAGCGTCATCGAAGCCGATGGCGGGGCCATCCTGCGCATGCCCGACGTGGGGTCAGACCAAAACTACTTGGCCATCCACATTGCCCTGTCGTTCGCGCTTCAGCGCTATTTTGAACGGATCGAGGCGCCGGTGCCTGGCCTTCTCGTTCTCGACCAGGTGAGTCGTCCCTATTTCCCGACCCGCGGCGAGGACGCTGACGAGCAGGAGATTGAAGGTGGCGAGGAGGACGAGGATATCCAAGCGATGCGCCGTCATATCGATTTCCTATTCGCTGAGACCGCGCGACGTAATGGCCTCCAAGTGCTGCTGATCGAGCATGCCTATTTCGCCGACGATCCACGCTATGTCGCAGCGACCCGCGAACGGTGGACGAGGGCATCTAAGAAGGCGCTCATTCCGCTCGACTGGCCGGTGCGCGGTGACTGACCCGCTAGCTGCGGCGGACCAGCAAAGTAAATTGTGACAAAAGAAGGAGTCGCACGTGCGCGTCGAACGGGTGGAATTTCCAAATTACGGACTACACCTGAAAGACAAGTCGCAACTGCCAAGCCGGAGCGGCAACACCCGCGCTCGGTATCAATATATCATCACGATCAGTGACGAGAGATACTCCTTCCTCGGGACTTGGTCCGGAAAATTTGTCTAAAAGAGCAAGACCTTAAGCTTTGACTGGGAATGGGACGAAAGCGGCAAGTACAGCAACGTCGACGTGGCGACCGTCGTCGCCGTCTCGAAAGCTGGTGAAGAGATAGTTCGCGGCGACCGTGGCTCGAAGAAATGGCGTACCGCCGACACTCGGCTACCGGTGCGCCGCAGCGAATGGACGGATTGAAGGTGGTTCATGACAGAAGATTCGACAGACGATTCGGTACCGGTTGGGGCAGCAGCAGCGCCGCCACCCGGCAAAGCACATAAGAAAAAGAAGCCGAAGACGGCACCCAATCCGAAGCGGCAGAAGGAGGCACGCGAGCGCCTCGACAGTCTCTTCTCTGACCGCTCGAACGTATGGGTCATACATTATTCCTGCGAAAGCTTCTACGATCGCCCGAATGGCGCCTCACCCCGCATCACGTCGCTAGCCGTGCGCAGCCTCGACAGCGCGCAGACCCATTCCTTTTCTATCCATCAGGTCGCCGAGCGACTGAAGGTGCCCTTCGACGAGATTTAGGCGCGGTACGACGAGCTAGAGCGGCAGATGCTGGACGCCTACTACCAACATATCGGCGCCCATCGCGGTATGAAATACCTCCACTGGAAAATGCGCGACATCAACTACGGCTTCGCCGCGATCGACCATCGCTACCAGGTGCTTGGGGGCACCCCGGTTCTGGTCGAGGACGCGAAAAAGTTTGATCTCTCCCGCCTCCTCATCGACATCTACGGCGTGGCCTATATCGGTCACTCACGTCTCGAGAAGTTGATCCAGAAGAACGAGATCCAGCCCCGAGACATGATGACTGGCGCCGAGGAGGCCCAGGCGTTCGTCGACGGTAACTATGTCGGACTTCACCAGTCTACATTGCGCAAGGTCGACGTGCTCGCCAACATCGCCGAGCGGGCTCAGAACCAGCAGCTGCTGACCAACACGAGTTGGTGGCAGATGCACGGTGGGCGCGTCAGGAGCGCCATCGACTGGCTATCGGGCAACAAGCTCCTGCTGTTCGGACTAACGCTTGCCGGCGTCATCATCGGCATTCTGACACTTCGCTAACCCAGCGATTACGGGATGTCAGGGATTTTGAAAGTGAACGGCGGCTCTCGCTAGCAGCGGACGTCCAGGTGCGTCCCTGCAAATGGCAATGATTGGTCGGGAGCTACCAGTGGGGCTGGTGGGAGTTGCCGCCGCCAAAGCGGTCATTGGACCGCCCGAGCCCGCTTCCTAGTACTACAGTTGCATATAGGTTGAAAATCTGATTCACTCTGCCGAGATGGTGGAGGTTGTGATCATGCTGGTCGGGGATTGGGCGGGTACGGTTGTTGAATGGTGCGGATTCCGTATGTGGACGGCCCCCTCCTTGCAAGAACATTTAGGCAGTATTGATCTGATCGCTTGCTTTCGTATGTCCGGCCTGTTGGTGCGCTCGCACATGAACGCTGGCCAAGATGG
>Ga0116227_10004452_pt1 | contig 30441 bp, 17 predicted proteins | sample S1TSphgellanicum_FD_89693 | JGI IMG/M metagenome (GOLD analysis project Ga0116227, IMG submission 89693) | Host-associated microbial communities from peat moss isolated from Minnesota, USA - S1T2_Fb - Sphagnum magellanicum MG | ecosystem: Host-associated > Plants > Peat moss > Unclassified... | reverse complement strand
GTGCGAATGTTATGGTATCGCAAAGGCTTAACAGTTTGCGAAGAGTTATGGTTCGCAAATGCGGGTTTTCGGAAACTTCTTTCTTTGTTGTTTGCGATGATATGTGGATCACAAAATAGCCCCCTATTGTTGTAGTGAGTAACACCATCACCAAGAATGCCTAAAATGATGAATGGGATATTTCAAATCCTAGTCATTGTTTTAAAAAAAACAACAAAATAGATTTGTGATGCCAAAGACAATTATAGTAGCTTGTAAGTTTAAACAAAATTTTAATGAACCATTAAAAAAAAAGAAACAATCTAAGAATGATCAAGCTACATACCAAATATTGATGAGTGTTCAACTTGGAAGAAATGCAAACCAAATTCATAAAATTCCAAGCAGGGTAATAATGCCTATATTATGACTTCAAATGGTTTACATAGCACCAATTATGACAACACAAACAAATAGATATGTGGGGGGTGAAAGCACACTAAAGTGGAGTACATAATCCTATCACAAATTGTTAGATTATCAATCATGGGCCATGAAACAAAATATAAATGAATAATATGTGAAAAAGACTCAAAAAACCATTATTACATGTGATATGATCACATTATATGAATTTTGTGGATAGATTTTGAATTACCATAACGTATGGGACTTTTGAAGTGCCAAAATCCCTACATCATGTGATTATGGACCCATTATATTTATTAAATTGAATGATTTGTTTTACATAAAAATTAGTGTGAGACCATTGATACAAAGGAAGATAATTTTGAATGATTTCGAAAATCATAAATTGAGATATACAATGAAATATGCATTTTTTATAAAGTCTTTTATTCATTTGAATTAATAATTCAACTTCTCATTTTTTAAATGTAAATTTTTTATACAATTATTTACAATTGATAAAGTTTATAATTTTTTAAAAAATTATTTAACCTTTCCATATGACTTGTGCAAGATAATATATTTTGTTATAGTGTAAAATGGACTTTTATTTTAACATTAATATGGACTCTACATATGTTAGAAAGTACTCCACTTTAATGTGTTTTCACCTTGGGATGGCCACCATCAATTCTAACAAACTATTAAAAACATAAAATTAGATTGGTGGTAAATCCTAGAATAAGACATGATTTGAAGCATCCTTGTTTGGTGGATCTCATAACTACAAAACAAAACAAACTACCTTCCTTCATAGATAGATGGTTTTTATTTATTTATGATGACTTGATGTTTGAATTTTTTGTTTGTATCTTCTTGTCCTTCCTTGCACTAATTATAATGAGTAAGTTTGAATTGTTTTATAACCTTAGAACATGTTTAAATTTTGGTATTATTTGATTTATAGGAATGTCTTCATGTATATATTGATAAGACGATGTTTTTTTTAATCTTAGGACTTTTTAAGGATTTTTTTAGGATGTTTTTAATGCCATCCATTCATGTTTACAAAGGTAGTTGCACAACTATTTTCTTCCTACTACCCAATATGCCATACTTATACATGTATGATTGGATTTATACGATTTAACCCTACCACTTACCATACAATCATTTGCTTACATCCCACATGATAAATTTTAAGTAAATTTTGCATAATTACCAATTTTGTGTAATTCTTTTTTTTTAAATGAGAAATGTTGGTTTTGATTATTCCCAACATTTAAGAGAACCAACTCGATTTTTTTAAATAATGATTTTAAACTTATGATAATCAATCAAGGTATCATATTTATTAAAATTTTAATCAAGTCAATTTTCAAATAGGACGATTCTCACAAATGTGATAATAGTTAATTTTCCTATCCAGTTTTTACAATCCAAATCTCAAATTTATATTCATTTTTTAAAAAAAATTCAATTTAAATATGATTAGAAAATAAAAATAAACTTGTGTAAAGAATGATGAAACTATTACTTTTTTAAAAAATAAACTATATTTTCAAAACCTCATCCCTTTCAAATGTTCTTTCAAATTCTTCTAACTTTAAAATTTTTGCATAAGCTTCAATTAACTTCACTAAATTGGAAAACTTTTATAACCAATCTTAAGGTCATTGGGCCAATTTTTGTTTACAATTTTTTTAATAAAAATTATTCAACTACAAATGACATCTCCTAAGATTAATAAGTATTCTGATCAAAAAAACAATTCTTTTAGTTTCAATTTGTGAACCAACAATGCTTAAAATTTGACAAGCAAAGAATCCAAATGTAAAAAACATAGGTTCATGTTTTTCCCACCATTAAAAAGACCATTTGATATCTTTTGCATTCACCTAAAACCTTTTGAAAATCAAAGGTTCCTTGCTAACAAGTTCCTTTGTTGATTCACTTATGATTCTTTGTCATCTTGAAAATATTCAAAATGTAATTTTCATCAACACCTTGGTCAACAATGACATTTTCAGACAAGGGTTGCAAATGATGATGACATTTTAACAACATAGGATATAAGGTTTTTTTATTATGTTTCTCAACAATAGTTTTGCCTTGTTTAGTAATAAATGATGACATTAAATGTAAGTTCCTAAACATATGATTCAACATCAAAGACAACATGTAATGAGCCATATTTTTTTCATACGTTTTCAAAAACTAAATTTAAAAACACCATAAACTTTTTTTTCTAATGTTAGAGGCCAAACAACCTAAATCAAGAGCAACAATGGACTCTTCTTCCATAAAATTATCAAAAGAAACAAAAAATCCTATTTTTTCTTTCAATTTCAAATAAATGAAAATGGTAGAATTTTAAATTGTCACTTAACAACCAATGACCTTTAAATTGATTAAGAACACAAATAGACATAATAAAAGAGATGACATTGACAATGATTTGAAAAATGTGCCATGTCAAAAAAGGAAGCACTTGTGGAATAATCCTAACAATAACTTAATTGTTATGACATAGAGTAATTTTTTTGAAATTGCAATGCCTCCTAAAATTAGATAATTTTGTTGAAAATTTTGCAAAAAAGAACAATTTGTTAAAATTTATTATTAATTGAATTGAATTACAAAAATTATAACATTTTTTTTTTCATTGCAAATACATCAATTTACGAAATTACCTTGTATTTATTAAAGTATTAACTTAGGACCAAACTAAATTCAACACATGTTTTATTCCACTCTTGTCAACCTTTCTCAAAAAAATTGGGCCATGTTATACACTTTTGCAAAAAAATTATTCGGTCTTAGTAAAAACATATATCAAGTTTTAATAAGTTTTTTCATCTATTATAGCATATTGATAGGCTTGCAAAATGCATGCCAAAAGCAAGCGCCTTGATAACTTTCCTTCAAATCTAAAATGTCACAACTTACAATTAATTTAATGGAACAATCATTGTGTTGAAGTTATCCCTCATTTTTACCGTAAGTAATATTTTTTTGTCCAAGTTATATATTTTTAATAACTCAATCAAGTTTTTGGCCAAAGTCTTTTGAGAAGTATTTGTGATTTCAAAAAAACCAAGTGTAAAATGTTTTGATTGCCAATTAATTCCCAAAAAGTTAATCATAAGGGCAAATATGTCATGAACACCTTTTGACATTCAAAGATCAAAAGTTCATTGTTGCAAAAATACATTTTGTCATAGTTAATAAAACATACAATTGTTTAGTTTTTTTCACTCATTGAAGGAGCATTTCTTATGAAAATTGTTTCTTGGAAGGGAAAACAAAAATTTGACACAAACGCAAACCAATGATTTTTTAAAAAAATTTCTCATGTAGCACCATTGGCTAGCATCCCAAGAAAGATTTAGCTTTAAAAGTAATAGGATAGGCAAGGTAGTCAAGAAAATTTGTATTCTTGCTTTTATTTAGCAACCCACAAGAGGAGGGCTTCTAAATCTAACGAAACTAGCTCAAAACCTCTACTTTTTTGGTGATTTTTTTCAAAATTTCAAGGAATCTATGACAAAATATTCTTTTAAATTTATTTATTTTCACATTTTGACAAAATTTTGCCCAAAAAAAAAACACAAATGCAAACATAAGCATTCCATCCATAAACTTTCTTCAAATTGCATGGGCATATGATTTTTAATAATCAACAAGCCCATATATTTAAGAAACAATTTTTGCTAGGTATAATATTTTTGGAAAGGACATTTAACAAAAACAAATTTGACAATTGCATTGTAAGATAGATTTTATCCCTTTTTGGTAATCATTTTTTCATTTTTTCATTTTTTCTCTTAATGGACTATTCATTTCCTCCTCAAACATTTTTGCAATAATATAGTGGTTGTTTGCAAGATATGGGTAAAAAACCGATCCTCCTTGATCATTTTTGTAATAATAATGTTTTTATTTGTTTTCAACCATAAAGGAACCCCACCACTTGCACAAGGTTATGGGCAAGTGTAGAACCTCACCATGCCTCATGCAACACAATGGTAATAACATAGTAACTTGACAAAGTAGCAACATCATCAATAATAGAAGGGGAAATGGTGATGGTGGGTATTTGGTAATAGTAAGCAAACAGCAACCACCAATGCACCACTTGCAAGGCAATGGTGATGGGGGTAATACTTCATTAAAACACATGTAATGCAATAGGAGTAACATATGGCAATGTGAAGGAACAACAACATTAAGACATTATGAAAAAATGGGGTGATTTTCAATTGGCTTTGTAACTAGGCTTTGAGTTGCCATGACCATTTACAATTCATTACAACTCAACATATTTGTATAGGTGTGAATGCTATCAAACAAGATGCATGAATTGCAATAGATGTAACTCATCACATGTGAAATTGTATACATATGTAACTCATGCAACTCATTTACAATTATTGTGCAATTTTAATGCAAATAGTTTACAACTACAATATTCTACCCAATTATGTATGTGGAGTGCATAATCACTAGAACTAATGGTCTAAACATGTATGGTGGCAAAATAACGACATGTCCTTTACCATGCAACCTTGATCACTAGTGCAATCCCAAACCACACCAACAAGGAATTTGCAAAAAACCTATTAGGGAGATATGCAAGTGCTAGAAGGTAACAAATATGTGATATAAGTGGGGTGCTAATATCCAATGGCATGCTATCACATAAGTGACAAACCCCTCCCCCCCAAATTGATTATGCAATTGTTGTTTTCTACATTTTGAGTTGAGTTTTTATTTGTTTGGTGTTCATTAGTGATATTTTGGTGCAATTGTTAGTGTCTTTGGTTGAAGGAAGGAAGTTTACTTTTGAAGTTAGCTACTAGTAAATATCTATGTTCATTTAAAAATTTATTTGATTAACTATCTATTGTTGGCTTCAAGGAAAAAAACTTCACAAATTGATTTCCTTATATTTTTTCTACCACAATCTAATGCATTAGAAGCCAAATAGAAAAGGCCCCTTGTTCTTTGCACCGATTTAGAATGTTGTTTATATTTAAGGCATGTGCAACATCATCCATCTTTTCCTTTGTAGGTTTTTTTGAACAACCTTGCTTGTAAGCATTGGTGGGCCTAGTAGACTATTATTCATATTTCATGCTCAAATTGTATGGATTGTAGTGTTTTTTTATTTCCCCAAAAAAAAGAGGTTTTGGCATGTTTATTTATTATTATTTTTTAAATTGCATTTTGTGCAAGCCTTGAACTTTTCATTGGAGATTAATTCATTATTTTCTATGTTGGGGATTCTCTAATCCAAAATAAGGAAAAAGGAAAAAAAAAATCTCTTTTGGCATTGATCCTTTCCATTATTTGTTCATGCACTTTTACTAAACATTTTTTACCTAACCCTAATTTTCCCCATACAATTACATTGGCATTGTTTTCCATTCTTTTGTTATCTATAAACTTGAGAGTAGTTTTCTTTCCACTTGTTGCCCCACATGGCTACCATTGTCATGGACAAAAAACAATTTTGCAACATGAACATGGTTTGATAGGAATTTAATGAGAATGCAATGTGAGTTTTGGCCAACAAAAAAACAATTACCTTCAAAGAGCAAAGAGCAAGCTAACATAAATTCCATACCAATCTAGTTGGAAACATGTTTCTAAAGCCAAGGAAAAAGTTATAATTTATTAGCAACAACAAAGTGTCACCAATAGTGTTTTCTTTGCAGATTTTGTGTTGTAGCCAAAGTGGCCATAATATAAAAAATAATTTAACCAAATTTGGCATATAGCAAATGTTGAAAAAAAAGATCCTTGTATATTCTTGGCTAACTATTGGAAGATTTTTCTAAAATATTTGGGCAATGTAGGCCATTTTCTCCATGACAATTTTTTTTTATAGGTAGATCAAAATTTGGTAAAAATAGCTAGTAAAAAACCTTGATTACCAATGAGGATAGTCTAGAGGATGCCAACGCATTATGTAGATCTAATCCTATTGAAGCATCTTTATTGTGGCCAAGCAAAGAGTGCTTCACATGTTGCAAGCTTGTATAAATTAACTAGAAGGCACAACAACATCATTATTATCATGGAAAAAGGTTACCAAATAAGGAGTATTGCATTTTCTCTTAATCCTTCAAGAACGCAAAAAATAAGAAGTGCAAGAAAACTTTTTTAAATGTACAAAAAAGTTCATGGGATGTACGAAAATCATATTTTTTTCTAGAGAAAAAGCTTGTAGTAACATCATCACACCAACCTCCACCATATGTGTGGCACCCAAAGATGATTCCATCAAGGCTTTCCCATCATCTTGAGTTGCTCATCCATGAACAAATACCTCATCCATTAAGTACCAACTTTTGGTCACATGCCCCATTTTTAGAGATTCAAATTTAAGTTTTAAGGTTTAAGACAAGTTTTGCTTGAATGCATTTTTGTAGACTCACATTAAGAACATATGATGCACACATTGTCAAGATTATCATTAACGTTCTCATCAACACTTTCATTGAAATGTACCATGTAAGGTTACAAATGACAACCTCTTATAAGGCAAGCTAATGTGAAATGCGCAAACAATAAATAATCGCAACGAGTTTGATGCACTTGTAGTACAATGCCCAACATTTAAAAAAATCAAATTTTTTTTTACTATACCTGCACAATGATTAATGTTGTAAATATTTTGTTTACACAACAATTTCAAAAAAATAACATTTGGTGTAATGGTTAGAGTCTTCACTTCAACCCAAAGGTCCAAGGCTCAATATTTTTCCCAATTGTTTTTGCCAACAAACGAATGGATGAAAAAATCCATAAAATATTTAAATAGTTTTTAAGAGTTAGTTGCCTTTAAGAAGCATCTTCCCCGAGAAAAAGAAGACTACAAGTCCCAAACAAGTTCCTTGTGTAGTTGCCTTTAAGAAGCATCTTCCCCAAGGAAAAGAAGACTACAAGTCCCAAACAAGTTCCTTGTGTAGTAAGAAAAGTTCTTTGGGGAAAAAGACAATGTCCCAAGGGAATAATGAATTTTCCCACATAAGGGCCCAAGTTCCTTCAGGAGAAATGCACTTTCTCTACCTAGGGAAAAGCCCAAATTCCCTAATTGAAAAAACTTCCTTGAAGAGGAATGAATTTTCATTGGGGAAGGGCTAAAGCTCCCCAAGGAGAATTGCACCTTCCTCATGGACTAATGTATTTCTAGAGGGAAAGGCTCAAGTTCCTCTGAAAAATATATGTTCCAAATTTTCTTACAATCAGAACAATTTTATATTCATTTTTATATAAGCTTGCAAACTATCATTGGAAAAATTTCGAGGAGAATTACAACTTTGTATTTAGAAGCATTTTGGTTAGAACTCATATGCAAAAATTATGATCATATAAAGTTACTATAATTGTGTTGAGCCCAATGCCACATTTAACTTGTTGCTATTGTTTAGTATTTGCTTGTGAAATGGAGGTTGTTGCATGTTGAACAATTGTGGCATTGGAACTTGGTTCAATTACATTTAATAACTTTGCAAGCAAGCAAATCGGGTTGTGTGGAGCTGAAAGAGTGGCTCAAAAGATTGAGGAATGAACACTTATAATGTGGCAAGGTCATATGTAATTATCGCTATTTTCTTTCTTACTATTGGCTTGGAACAAAATTGTAGTTTTTGTTGAAACTTGTTTGCATCATTTTTATGATCTTAGGTTACTATAATTTCCATAATAGTGGAATTTCACAATCACCTACCTTCAAGTTATTAGCATGTGCATGTAATAACATATGTAGTTAGCAGACCTCATGTTAGAAGTGCAGATGCAAGAAAGATGTATGTTGCAGCTGTATTTTTAAGGACTTTCTAGGAAGTGTTGCAAAGTGTGTGTCTTGCAAAAAGTTGTGAAGTTTTGCAAAGTGTGTTTGTAATTGAAGGTTGTGAAGTTGCAATCAAGTCTCTTGCAAACTCTCTAAGAAGTGTTGCAAAGTGTGTTGTCTTGCAAAAAGTTGTGAAGTTGCAAAGTGTGTTGCAAAGTGTGTTTTGTAATTGAATTTGTTGTGAAGTTGCAATCAAGTCTCTTGCAAACTTTGTTACAATTCAGAAGTTTTGCAAATTCAGTTTAAATGGTGCTGCTGCCCAAATTAATTATAGGCAGGCCACCTGACTCACAAAAATTTGTGTAAATTCCCACTAATAAGCACATGTTAAGCTTTTATCTTATCACTCTGCCTAGCAGACAGTTGCTGCTGCTGCTGCTGCTGCTGCACTAACTCCATGTCCAACTGCACATGTTTACAATTTGCAACAGCAGCTATTGTAACTACTTCCTTGAATTGCATGACCACCCAACTCACAAATCGCACAATTTTGCTTACAAAAAAAATTCTAACAAGTAGCCGCTGCTGCTATTGCTGCTGCAGTTACTCTTTTGGCATGGGCAAATGCAAATTCAGAGGATCGGCTGTTTCGTTCCTGGTGCGCTTCACTTTGTCAGTCTCCAGACCGAGGTGCTGATAACCCAAAAGTTGCAAGATCTGGTTGTCGGCGAAGTTGAAAGCTCGCTCCATTTGCGTTATGCAAAGCTCTATGGAGTGATCGTGGTAACTATTACAAGGCTTGCAACCCACGAAATGGGTAACAAAGGGCCAACGTTCATCGCCAAAACCGGGATGGTATTTCTCCATAATTTCCTCGTACTTATCCACGATGATCATCCAGTATCCATGCAGGTAGAAAGACCTCTCCAGAAACACTTTGTCGCTCCATACCTCACTCTGTGTTATGAGTAGATAAATCAGTGCCGACTGGTCGTCTGCTTCAAAGTCTGGTCTTTCTGCCAGAGTCTTGGTGAGGAGCTTGCCGGCTTCTATTCGGATAGGACCCTTGGGACCCATTGGAGCCCATACATCCAACAGATCTAGAGACCACTGACAATTCCTGAACAAGAAGCTGCCGGTGTTCAAGCTTACCCAGCTCTTGTTGGCCATCATATCGTCGAATCCATGAACCACCAGGTTATGGTTTTGGTACTTCTCAAGAGGAAGCTCGAACACCATATCCGTAAACATGGCATCCGAGTCCATCCACCAAATCCATTCCACCTCGGGATGAGCTAGCATCAGCTTTCGTATCAAAGGCAATTTGGACCAAAAGCCCGACATTTCTTGGTCCAAATGTGCCATGTTGTAAAAAAACTCAATGCCATGGAGACGGCAGTAGTCGATCTTATTCTTCATACCTTTCACCAGGTAGTGATCACCCACAGCATTATCACATGGCTTTGGCTGAGAGCCTGAGACGAGAAGAATCCGGCCCTTCTTGTCATTGGAAGTCTTGGCCATTTGTGGGTTCTTCGACAACCAAAGCGCTCGCTGCTCGTTCCAGTCCTTGATCTCGGGTCCTAGCGTGTAAGGCATGCTCGGGTCACGCGGTGGTGGATCATTCTCTTCTTCCTCCTTGTTTTCGACATCCCACATCCGCCTGAGCGCGTCATTGCTGGAACCACCACCACCACCCTCCTTTCGGTGAAGCCCGTGGAGCACTGACAGGTCTTGAGCTGCAGGGACGCTATAGAAATTGCGTCCTGCAAGAGTACCTCGGAACACCAAAAGGGTAACAAAACCACACAAGATGGTGACCTTGAAGTTGCTGAGCGTCTTTTGCAACTGCTTGTATTTGCGCCCTGTCCACAATCCATTCCACCCCCTCACATTAGGCAACACATGATTCTGAACTATCTCCCTCATGGCTAGCTGCCGCCTAGATCTGTCGCTACCCAGCTGCTGCTACTCTCTCCAGCTAGCTACTAATTGTTGCTGCAGCAATGTAACTATCTCTCTATCTATCTCCTTTGGTGTGCGTGAGCGATCATACAGTGACTCAAATCCCACCACCCACAGAATGGGTTGATATTCGTGTATTGCACTGCACTGCACACACAACATATAATATTCAAACAGAATGAAAAAGCAAGTAAAGTAGCTGGAGAAGATCAATGAGAACCACAAGAGTTCAGGAGAGAGAGAGAGAGAGAGAGAGAGAGAGAGAGAAGAAGCTCAGAGAAACAGTGTAGACAGGGAGCCTTAGGGTTTAAGGCGTCAGAAGTAGTAAAGACTGCAGCAGTAATAACTCTGCGATTGCTGGTTCTAAAAGCGATGTCAGTGAATATGAGAGAAATTTGGAGTCATTATTTTGCCGTGGAAAAGAGATTCATGATATGGGCAGCAAATTTATGGACACTCATTGCTTGCTGTTCGTCGACTAGGATCTGGGGTTGTTGGATTTCAAGTGGGTTCTAAGTCTGCCAGCGGGATGGTGAGGATAATCTTCTGCTGCCATGTTTGGAGTTAGTCATCCGGGATTCGAGTAGTAAAGGAGAAGGAACAAGTCACAAAGACAGCGAGTGGGAAGCTTTGCAATGGGAAGTATTTGCAATGAGAAGCTTTTGGAGAGCGGAGGCATGCATGCAGCAGTCTATGGTTGCATTACAGGAGAAGAAGTTAGGACGCGAGTTGGCTATTCAGGAGGCTCGAAACTCAACCCTGATAACCATAGCATTGGTCATCATCCTGAATGCATTGAGGTCTGGGGGAAACACGCACACTCACTTCACACACACTCATCTCTCTTTCTTTCTTAAATTTGGATTTGCTCATGTACTTGTCACTTGCAGCAGTGATCTACAGGGCCTGAGGGTTCAGGTGTGGGATTTCAGTATTATCTAATATGCTGGATTGTGCATTCCACTTCCCTGTATGCCCATGCCCTGACTTTTGGAACACGAGAGAATCCCAATGTTCTACCTTTCACAGAACATACCACAAATTTGAACCAGAGAGAATGCTATCTTCTTTGCAATTAGGTTCGGTCTTGGGTGTGTGAGAAGTTGCTCAATCAATTTGTTTGCGGATGGAAGAATCAAGGAAAGTGATTCAGAGTTCCATGTCTTTTGATGTGTAGAAACTTTCCACACATGCAGCAATCAACACCTTTAAATTGTTTTTTTTAAAATCCTTGTCACATTTTACATTCTTGTCCTGACATTCGGTGCTCTTTTCAGGCTGGGTAGGTGGTTACAGGTTTGCACTTACCTGTCTACAAAAGTTTCATTGATTTGTTAATTGGACTAGTTGGTTACAGCTCTGTCTGCCAAAAAATAGTTCTTAGAATAGATTATGTTGACAAGACTCTAATGCTTGTTTGCAATGCTGTCAGGTGGAGTATGACCCAAAACTGATATCATATGCAAGACTCTTGGATGTGCTTTGGGCTAACCACAATCCCACACGTATATTTGGCGAAGGCCCTGATGTTGGTCCTCAATAACAGGTAAACATGTATTTTCGCCTTTCATTACTGTTGGCTTTGGAGGGTATATACAGCCATGACAATTGGCAACTTGATCCAAGATTTTTCTTTGATTACTTAGTTTACGTTACGGAGGAATCAGCATGGAAAATCTGTGCTGATCACAGTTGAATTTTTCTTTCTGATTATACAACAGGCTAGCATCATGCTAAAGCCTGATTCAACTTCTTGTTGTGGTTAACAATGAGTTTCTTTGAGGTGCTTGCAGAGAGACATGCTATGTTTGCGAGCATGTTTTTGTCAACACTGTTGTGGGTAGTAGTGTATTGCAGTATCTGTTTTTCTGGTCCTGTGATTCAACAGTTTGCATGTGTTAACCAGCAGATAAGGATTTGTTAGGGTTGTCAACTTACCTTGTCTTCTATCTTATGAGCTGGTTATTCAAGTTATGTCTATTTGATGCTATCTCTTCAGCAAAGATAGGATAAAGTCATGTTTTTTATAGAAGAATGGAAGTAATTGACATCTAGCTGACAGCACCATAAGCCAGTAGAGGGTATTGTGCTAGCCAAAATGGGGGCTTTGTATTGCAATATCAAGTCCTCATGAATCTGGATCCACTTTTGTGAAGCATTGAAGGAAGAGATGAAGGAAGAGGTTGTAGCTTCATGAATCTGGAATCTTTTTGCAAAAATTCCCAGGTTCTGTGATTGTCAGTCTGTTGCAATTTGTGAAATTTCCTTATTTTATTCTTTTGAAAAATGCCCAGGGGTTGGTGGTTTTCATTCTGTTGTCACAATTTGTGAATTTTTTAATATCATACTAGAAGTATTTGTTTCCTTCATTCACAGTGCCATCTGTCTATGCTTGGCATTGGAGATATGTCACCAGTGGCATCTAAGCAGCAGGACTATTGCTTTGATGAGAACTGGGACAATGCCGACCATGACAGTTGAGCAAGCCCAGCAGAATTTCCAGAGGGTGATGTCACAAACATTTGTGGCTTTAAGATTGGTGGATTTAGGGACCTCATATAGAGTATGTCATTGAGGATGTCTGCTTGCACTTTGCCAAAATACTTGCTCTGAAGTCTTAGTTCGTAGCCCTGCTTGAGTGTTGTGATATATGTCCACATTTGTCCAGAGATCTGTCTTTGTCTCCTGAAATCTATGAAGCTTTTCACCATTGCACAGGGTTCACATTCAAAAGTCATGATTGTCTTGTTCTTCTTGTTTGCCCCCACTTCATGTTCTTCTTTGTTTAATTGGTAAATTCAAATATCTTACCACAAAAGCACCATTGGTGATGTTGGCGCACTCTCTGCTTCTAAGCACCTGAGCCATATCATGCAGTTATCATGGTGCCCAGATTTTTGAAATGTGGTGTGTTAGGTAGAGATATGGTGGATATGGTATTTGGAGGGAGTGTATAGATTTGACTCTTCATGAGGTACGACATCTGCTGCTGCCTGCAAGACTTTTTTCTTAAAAGCTCACCTCCAAAGATCTTAACAAGTGAATTTCTTGGTCTGTACAGAAAAGGTATTTGAAGCACTGATGGCTCTTTGAAGTAATGAAATGAGGAAGCTCCCATGTCAGGTCCTTCCCCTTCTCCAAAACAAAATCATAGCCATCTGCTTAAAAAGCAAACTGCAACAGGTTCTTTACACTGGGTGAGGTCATCGAGGGTGATGGCTTTCAGGATTCGGGTCTGAAGCTCGGCTCTTACCTGACACTGGGCCCTCTTTCCCAGAACAACCCTCTTCTGAGTCCTCCCAAGGGGTTTTTTTACTCACAATAGAGTTATCCCTAAAGTAACCCTGTCTTCACCCTGTCTTTGGGTCTCCTTTCAACCCCTGTCCCCCCTCTTTCAGTGGTACCCGCAAAGTAAAGGACATTCTATTAAATGTCAGTATAAAATGCTGCAACTCAGTCTGAAATGCTGAAACTCAACATTTAATGCACGAGGTCCAAGACCAATTATAGAAGTTGTAAAGTTAGGATCAGTAAAAATATATGTAGCAGCAGTGGAGGCGCTCGTGTAAAAGGAAAGACAGGATGAAACTCAGTTTACCACCAAAATTTTGATGGTTTTTTGAGTTTCATCCCCCGTTGAAATGTTAATGTACTTTTCTGCAGGTTTTTTTTGGGAATCTCACCCTGTGTATGACCAAACTCAGGGTTCTGGTGCTGTGTTTTTTCTTACTTTACGGATAACTCTAATATATTGCCAGAAAGAAAATTAAATATTTAGAGGTTTGAAAAATATGTGTGTATGGAGGTTTTCAGTTGCTGTAAAAAACCCCAGATTCATATGGTAGGTGGTTTTTATTGTGTAGCCAAACATAAAGAAGGTTGATAAAAGATTTATACTTTTATTTCTGGTTTATAGCTGGATTTGGCTAAATCTTCCTAGTGACGATTGCCACTTTTTCTACATCTTCAAATGAATGATTGCCAGTTTAGCCACAAACAGAAATTCCAAAAAAAATACATTGGTCTTGAAGGTCTTGTTGGACTAAGATTTTCCTTTTTCCAGGAGCAGTCCTAAGACCCCAGGCCCGTTTTCAGAGACACATGTGAGGAGTCCACAGTTTGTTGGTTGGCCCTTACAGTAAACTATCTACTCTGTCTCACTTTGATGAATTAAACATCACTCCAAAATAATGTGCACACACTGCACAATGCATGTAACTCAGATTCTGGCATAAAATGATGATGATGATTATTCCAAGCAGCCAAAATGTTTTATAATAATTGTTTTTTCTTTTGTTTCATGTATAATTGAGTAGTGGTCCGCGAGGAAGATGTTGCATGCAGCCTAATTACTAGAGGTGCAGCCAGAAAAGGATGAGGATGGTAGTAGCAATGTATAGCCTATTTCTTACAAAGCACTTCACATTATTGTTCCAGTTCATTCCTTCCAAACCACTTCACATTAAATGTAGTTTCAGTTCCTAGTAAAGGAGTGATGATGCAGACAATAGAGAGAGACTATGTCAAGACATTGTCTAGATTTCCTGAGTGAAAAGTAAAAATGAAGTGACAGTGTCATAAGTGAATATAATTTTGCTCCTACAATGGACACATTTTTGTAGATGCACCCAAGAAAAAGAGTGTAATAAATGTGATCTGACTGCTGCTCAGTGTTTCTCATTGGTCCAGGTGGTTTGCTATTACCTAGCCTAGGGTCAGTTTCCACATTGACAAAACGAATAATTATTTATTTTCAAAAAATAATTTGGCTTTTTTATTTTAAAATTATTATTATTTTCATCATCTACTATAAAATTGTGATATGAATAGTGAAATTATTCAGAGTGTAGACTGATAATTACGATGATTTTCAACATGTCAACATTTATATTTTCATAAAATTTCATTTCGATATTTTGAGGATTATTTAATGACGAAAGTGACCTTAGGGTAAGGTAGTAGACCCAACCTATTTGCTTATCCCAGTTTCAGTTTTATGGGTGGGGTTGCAAAACAGTACATAACTAAACTTGGATGTGAAATTATTTTTGCTGGGTCACATTGTGAGCATCGCTCGAGGTGATATTACACCAACGACAAAATGGTGTGCGGTGCCTGTCCATGGCAGCCAAAAGGACACATACTTCAAAACACGCCATAAATTGTGTACTTACTGTCTCTGGGCATGGTCAGGCAGGTCCATTTAGTGCGTGCTACTTGGGACAGATGGGATTGCCACTGCATTTAGGAGGTTCATTCATGTTACTCAGGCCCGCTTTGCACTAGGAGTCAGGGCCAATAAAACCTTGGGGCCAACTTTGAGCATTTTTGGGTTGCAAATTGGTCTCAATTTATTAATAAAATGCTAGAACATTGACGTCAGGATATTAATAATTGCTTGAACATTGGCCCCAAGGGTTGCAAATTGGCCTCCCAAATTTGATGGTATCCACTAACTCAACAATGGGTTTTTCCCGATACCAATAACTCTCACAAAAGTTAAACCAACAAATGATTTTCCTTTTATATTTCATTATTACTAGCCCCATGGACCTCCATTCAACATCCAACAACCATGTGAATTAATTCCTACACACTCTTGTCCTTGTCCAAAAATGAATGCTTGAAATTATTTGGAAAAGAAGCAAGATAAAAAAACTATGATTTGTTGTGATAGTATTTTTAGTTTTTTACCCTATTTGGGACCACGGTGACCTTATTTGGATCATTTTTCACACATGAACAAAATATGATTGATTTAAAAAAAATCTTTAATCACATCTACCATGTTGTCCATTCAGAGGCCAACGAATAGTCACACATGACATCATTAGAAATGTCATGTATGACGTCGTTCAAAAGAGTTGGCATGTTGTGTGGAGAGAGCAATGGTACATTCTTATGTCAACAATTTCATTATGAGTCGATCTTTACATGATTAGTGAGGACCAAAACTTTGTTATTGGTGTGGTGGTTATTAACTCGACACAAAAGATAGTGATTATGACTGTCATTAGTTGACTAGCAAATGCAATTACAAAACTTAGCGCCATCGCTAAGATCTGCAAGTATAAAAGGTTTCATGAGGGCCACCATTTTATTCCGATGGCCATGGAGGTGCACAACACACTTGGGCGTGATATGGATCATTTCATCAAGGAGTGTGCTTGTCTTTTCCATGATAGATGATGGGAGGTCATTATCCTTGTTTTTTTGCATTCAATTTTGCAAGCAACGTGTTAGTATTGTTCTTTAACTTGCTTTAGTCTCTACTATAAAAAGGAAGATTGCGTTGGCAAGAGATGTTTGTTCTAGATCTCCTATTACTATTAGATCTCATGATTTGCATGTAAGCAACATTAGAAGGGTTGTGGGTGAAATAACTTCCTACCACAAGAGGGACTAACTCTTTCCCTTCTTTGGTTCCTGTGCGTTGTGTGTCTTTTGGCCTTTCTTTGGCCTTCCTTTTGTCTTTCGTGTGACGGTTTTGGCCATTGGTTTTTTTATTTATTTGTCGTTTCCTAGATTCTTTAAACATTTTAACATCTTTATTTGTTCTATTTTAATGCATTTTAATGTTCAAAAGTTTATTGGTGACATGTATGTTGAGGCCTTCATGTTGATGCTATTAATTCACACAAAAAATTCATGACGACCAAAATGGTGTTACGTGCCAATTAATTGGTTGATTTGAATGTTAAAATTCAAGATGTTCTAACAACATTACACATGGATTATTTAGAACCTTGACCAATTTCACTTTAATTGAGTTCAAGGAGTTTGAAAACAATTGTAATAACGATTATCGTTAACAACACGAAATTGACCAAAAATGTTTCTTGGTTTTTTGTTGACATTGATTACTACACATTATATCACAATCTAACAATATTGCAACATTTTGACATCTATGCCAATTGGTGTAACCATTTTTCTCACACAAACGACTATTTTAAGTATTTGCTTAAGGACTTGAATTACATGGGTAAAGAAATGTTTATGATGTAATAAATTGGACAAGAATTGTTTTTAAATGTGCATCATATTACAATCAAAGCATACAACAAATGCATGCATGATATAAGGTTGAGGTGAAATGGGGATTAAGGTTTAAGACTAAAGGTGGAAAATGGATCGCACTTTTGAAATCATTTGGGATCAAATGGAAAATCAAGTTGATTTTGGATCCGATGTAAACTTTGAAGATTAGAGTTAAGGATCATTTTGGATGGGATGTGATTTTTGGGGTTTATTTAAATATAAGGACCATTTTGGTTTATATATTTTTATAATTTAATAAAACTTTGGAAACTTTTATTTTATTTTGTAAACTTTTATTTCAACTTTTAAAATACCCAATTTTATTTTTAGAAATTTTTTATTTTAGATTGGAATCTTTTGTTTTCTTTCTATAAATTTTCATTTTATTTTTGAAAGCTTTAATTTTATGTCTACAAACTTATATTGCAAGTTGGAAACTTTTCTTATTTCCAAAAAATTCAATTTTTTTTTTGAAATTTGAAAATTTCTTTTTGGAAACTTTTGTTTCATATTGGAATCTTTTATTTCCTTCTAGAAATTTCTATTTTATTGCAAAGACCTTTTGGTTTCAATTTGGAATCCTTTATTTCCTTTTGGAAAATTCAACTTTATTTTTGAGAACTTTGATTTCCATTTTGGAAATTTTTAATTCAATTCAATTTTCTAAACATTATATTTAAAATTGGTAAATTTCTTCACTAATAGAAAATTGTGAATTTATGACTAACTTTTGTAACCATTTTTTAGGTACAAATGATCTTTGCAATTAAAAAACCCTTGATAACAAATCACAAATTTTAGTCAACTACTAGTTATAAACAACATAACATATTTTATATTTTATTGTATGGGTTCACCCATTGTCATATGATATATGTTGGTTGTTACAACTATTGTGCAACTATTTTGGTATCTAGGCTAGGTTACTTACTTTCCTACCATGTAAATGATCATAAATGGACACATGGCATCTAAGTTTTGCCTAAGGTTAAATGTAGTTAACATGACGCCTAGGTTAGGTTAAGCCACATTGCACTTAAGTTAAGTTAAACCATGTGGCAACGAAGCTAGGTTTGGCCACATGGCACTAAATTATGCTAACCACATGGCACCTACACTAAACTAAAGCCACATGGCACCTAGGTCAAACTTAGATCATGTGGCATTTATATTAGGGTCATGTTTCAATAACCTACGTGGCACTTAAACTAGATTATGCCACATGACACCTAGGTTAAGTTAAGACTTAGGTCACATGACACATAATTTTTAAAATCCTATTATATAAAACATGTTGAGACCTAGGCTATGCCATGTGGCACTTAAACTTAAACCACCTAAGTTGCATTCCATATTAGTTACATATAAAACCATAAGGTGGTCATGTATGTGACTAAAAAGGCCTAGAACAATCTACTTGGATGAAAATCATGAAAACCATCCATATTATTGGGTTTTCACACCATTAATTGCAATTTAATTGCATAGACAATCATATATTTTGAAAGTCATAAAATTGCAAATTTTTTGTTGCATGAAGATTTAATATAATTGTAAACAACAACTAGTTGAATGGTAATTGCAAACTAATTGATTAAAAATGACATTTGGGCAAACTTATCCTTGGGTGGTACCACTAAAAATGTCACACCCCAAATTTTTGTGACCCATCCAACTTCAAGACAACATAGGACTCACATAGAAAAAGATTTTCATTCCAAATTACTTATCAAAAGGTTACCCAACTCATGTAGAATTCAAAAATCTAATTAAATTTACAAAAAAAAAGTGTTTTGATGTGGAAAATGAGTGCATAAGCAAAAAAATTCAGGAATATCACATGGGAATTATTTTGATCAGGAACACAAAAGGAATCTATTTTATGGGAATTTTTCTTAGATATTATTTTTCAAGAATATTTCAAATGTCAACATAGATAATTGATTGAATTAATTTTGATTTAATTATGAATTTTTGAAGTTAAGATCGTGAAGCCCCAAAGGGCCATTGATGTCAAGAACAGAAATTATAATTATTTTCAAATTTTGTTATTTTAATGATTAATTTGGATCATTCCCTTGTGCATGTACTAAATAAATTTTAAAATATATCTAATGTGTAAATGTAAGGATGCTTAAAAGGAAAAAGCTAGGAATTGGGTCAAGAATGGGTTAGGAATGGTTCAAAAATCAAAATGTTAATGCATATTATAGGTTTTTGGGTGTCCATTATTTTTCATGAGTGTGTGCATAAGTGGGAAACACATAGCCCACCTAGTCCAATCAAATAAACCAATGCATAAGTAGATGGAATTTTACTTCTTAAATTCGATCCTACTTTCTTATGATTTTGGCAAGGTGGTTCCTAGTGGTACTACCCAAGGAAAAGTTTGCCGATTTTTTAAATAATAATTTTATTTTTGAAGGTGAAAAAGTTAAGAAACCTAAAAGATGTGAAATAGCTAAAAGAAATGAAGAGTTGACAAAAGGCCTAACTAAGTGGTATAAAGGTCTATTAAAACTAAAAGGAGGGAGAAAAGAAGGTGAGATAAAGAAAAAGATGCAAAACTCAAATCAAATTGCAAAAAAAATACAAATGCATAATTCAAACATTCAAAGAAAATTACACAATTACAAATGAAAATTTGATAATGAAATTGTTGATAAAACTTAGAGTCAAATAAAAAACTACAATTTGAAATCCAATTCTTCTAAGTTTTAGCAAGGAAATGAGGTTTCAATGTACATGTTTTTACTGGATTTTTTAAATGGATAGCCAAAATATTAAAAGATTTAAAATCTAAATCATAGGTTTATATATTTTTTAGGTTAGTGAGGTGCATGAACAAGTCAAAATATTCAAGTTTGAACTCAAAGTGCTTTTGAAGAGATCATTTTTTCTTTCAATTTTTTGCAATTGATGTTAAATAAATTCTTTGGTTGGTTCACAGTATAGTTAGTGCAATTTGAGGTGCACTTTTTCCTCCTAATTTAAATCATTCCTTGTTTATTCGTTGGAGATGCCAAGTCTTCAAATAGGTATTGGCAAACATGCAAAAGTATGTGAAACTACAATGGCATTTGTAAAAAGGCGCAAGAAATTGCATTTGGGTTTTATTCAATGAGATAGCGACAAATTTGTTTTTATTATTTTGAAGGTTGAATGAACTTTTTTACAAAAGTTAGTTAACCCATTAATAGTTAGGGTTTGAACAAGTTCACAAAGCTTGTGACAAAGGAGGGCAAAAGACCACAAGTGTAAAAAACAAGTTTGCCAAATTGTGAAATCTTCTTGGTAATCATAAAAAAGTCTTCATTTTCACAATGGTTACAACACCCATGGCTCCAATCAAAAAGAATTTTATTCTAAACCTTTCAAACTTGGTATGAAAAAATGTTTGTCAAAATTTGACAATGGTTCCACATTGCATACTCTTTTCATAGTCCAACATTATGAGAAATCATTTCCACGGCAACTAGAATGTTAGGTACAATTATAGCCCCAAAACAACTAATGTACAACTACATTCCAACTACACCATGGAAATACAATGAATTAAAATGAAATATCATGTCAAAAAATTAAGGAGTTTGTTTTGTCATTGCAAGTTAGTTACAAGATATACATCTATGTAGTAGAATGTACACATTGTAAATACAATTGTAATCAACCATGTTTGATTTTGTTGGCAAGTTGCACTTTAATAGCATGTGGTAACTACAATACAATGAGGGTAAATGTAACATCCAATCAACGATTATTTTGTAACTAATTAATAGCCTTGACCCATATGATCATGCCACATGTATGCATTTTCATTGCTCATTACATATGATACATTCAACTTGTTTGCAATTCGTTGTCAACTAGTATTCCCATTGATATAACTAGTTGTACCATTAGGTTGTCACTATATAAGTACTATGTTTCCATTATTTTGCACTATTGTTCAATTTTTTATTATTAATTTTCATTACATTGTAATTCATGTTGCCTTATATATTTGTTAGACCATAGAATGCATTGAAGGTGAAAGCTTGCTTTTGAAATTAAAAATAATGTGTATGTTGTATTATAAATCATTAGGGTGTACATATAGATTTAGTTTTATATACTTCAATGTCTTATACCCTAAATGTCTAATTGTTTCATTGACAAGAGTCAATTCCTTTAAGCCAATCATGGGTCTATGCCTATTATAAAAAAAAATTCAAGATGAATTACAAAGGATAATTTTTTTCATTTTAACAACTAACATCTAGTAAACATGTAAGTCGAAGTAACTAAATTATCCAAGCCAATGTGTGGACAACTAGTATGCAACTAGATTTTAACTTAGAATTTGAAATTTGGGTGAGAAAACCCTTGAGCAAGTGACACATGGTAACAAATCAATAAATCCCCCTCAATACATGAATGACCTTCATGCACCTATGCCTACTATTAAAAAATAACATTAAATTGTGAATTTTCTTAAAAATTTTGGTGATGCAATTATCATATCATTTATTACATAACGAAGGTTTTTTTTTTTTTAGTTTAAAAGTAAAACTAAAGGGTTGTCACAAGTTTATTTGTTCATTTAAAAAACTTGAAGGTCAAATATTCTTGTTATTGGAGGTTGAAGGTTTTGTTATTGTTGTTGTTGTTGTTGGAGGTTGGAGGTTCTTTTTATTGTTTTGAATCAAGTTGAATGTTTTTCCAAAAATAAAATGATGATTTTATTTTAAAATTATAATCTTGAATAAAATAGCATGCACATTTGATGTTTATAATTTGGTTAGGTTGTTAATAAGCATGTCATTGAATGTGTTGATGTTTGTTGTATAATAATCCAAACTAATACATGTAAAAAAAAAAAATCCAAAACAACAAAGGTATGATGAATTTAAACCTCAATATTCAAAATATGTGATGCATTTTATTTTGAAAACCACCATTATATGCAAGTGTAATTTATTGCAATTGATTTTATATCAATGTTATGTATGTTGCATTTTAATAATAAATTAGTTTTGTTAATGATATTATAATTGAAAACTAATTTTATTTAGGTTGAAGGGATGGACATCTAAATATCTTTTGCATTCTAATGTTATGTATATGTTATTGATTTCACATGTGGCCTTCAATCATAATATGGCATATTTCAATTAAACAAGATGGATTGAAATTTTTTGACTCAAGTTCCATTTCAACAAATTTAAAAAAAAACCATTATAAAAACATTTTTTAAATGACAATATTTTATTGTTGTGGTTCATCATATTTATGATGACCTTTTATTTAGGTAGAGGGAAATTTTTGTTGTAAATAACTTGGATAATATATTTAGATTTATGGTCAAATTGTATTATGATAAAAATATTATTTAAATGCTTTTGTAATGCATTTAAAACTTTGAATGTTAATGCATACAATTTTAGATCCATTTAAATAATGATGGAATACAACTTTGCACTATTTAACATGATGTGGACAATGCTAATGTGTGTGCAAGGTTTGCACACTTGCATTGTAAGTTGCAATTTAGTTGTTTAATACTATTAAAATCAATTGCCATGCAACTATGTACATTGCAACACATAACTAAACACCTGATTGTAAAGGACATCAACAAACTTTATTTGTTAATGAATGAATGAAAAATGATGCAACAATAAGTTTGTTAATCAATGAATAAAAAATCCCATAAGCAATTAGGTTTGTCAATGGATGAACTTGCTTAACAGTTATTTCACAATAGTCACCTAGTTGTCATTTCCAAATTAGGTACATTATAATTACACACAAATATTGCCTTGTCCCAATGTGAGTTATCACATAGTTGCAAATTAATTTAATCCATTAATATGTTTCCATTGCATTCACAATTGCAAGAGTTACAATAGAAATCAACATAGTTCATCATTGATGGATGGATGGATCAAAAACAATGTCAACATGACCTTACAAAGGTAGTTGCAAATTAATTGCATCGAAATTGCATTATAGTTGTTCATGCACAATTGAATTAAATTGCACGAATCACATACATATGTAATTCCACATATAGTGAATTGGTCTATTGCAATTCATCTGACAACATTCATGTTCTAAAAATATGTCAAATGGTCATTGCAACTCACACCTAGTTATAAGGCCAATCATAAATCACCTTTTTTTCATAGTGCAAACATCAATGTTTTTCGGGTTTCCCTTCTCACACAAGCATTGCCTATTATTGTATTTTCTTTGTTGAGCATTGCATGCCCGTTGTGTAGTCAACTTTTTAGTTAGAAACCTCTTAAACACATTCAATTCTTTCAAGCACACATGTTCAAAGTCACTAAAATTCTAAAAGACTCACATTCAAATACTTTGAAACTTTTAAAAAACCCAAATGCCCAAACTTGTTTCAATTCCAAAAACGTGTTGGAGTTCTTTTTCCAAAACCCTAAAAAACATGGCTCATTTGAATTTTCATGAAACTCAAAAAAATTCATTTAACTTGAGCTCTTTCACACAAAAAATTCACAAAACATCTTTCACATACAACATTCACTTGCCACAACCCACAAAGTTCAACAAGCTTGAACAACTTGAAAACACCAAAACATGGTGTGAAACTTGGAATGCCACTGATATGGATGCAATTGAGTTTCACCCTGCCTTTTTTTCCTTTCTACCATATTCGTGTATGTGTTGCGAACCACCTTGTCTTTTGCCTGAACATGGGGTGTACATATTGAGTTTTGCAAACTTTACAAATATATTCAATATACATAAAAATAAGGTTTAAATTTTAACAATTGAAACCCATCATCCCACGTGGGTGGTCCCAAGGGTTCTTTTCACATCCTTTTAATTTTTTTGAAAAGCCAAAAGTCCATGACTACACAAAATTTCATGTAAACAAGTTTTCAATTAATCATCATGAAGGAAAATTAATGTTGTTGATAGTAACACCCAAAAGGAAGAAGAAGAAAAAGATAGAATCAATGACCTTAATCACACACAAGATTTTAGCCTTCTTTCCCATTAATAATCTATTTTTATTTTTATTTTTTCACCCCAACCTTTCTTACAAAAAGAACCCATTAAGTCCATAATTGTGCATTCAAAAATCCAAAAGAGTGGATTAGTAAACCTAGAAACACACTTGTTGGCATTGAAACCTTAATAAATTAATTGGTAACACAAGTAGACTAACAAATGTAGAGAAACAAGTCCCTCTTGCTTTTCCTAGGTTCCCAACCCTACTTTATTGGCAATAATAGTAATGATTTTTATTATGACATTAGTTAAAATATTAATTTTTTGTTGACTAAAATGATCACATGTCAATAAAAATCACACCTCTTAATTATAAATAATAAATACTTTTTATTATTTAAAAAATTCAAAATTCATATAATACTTGCATGAAATATAAAATGTCAAATCGATTGATTACACACAATATTTCCTCATTATTTTGTTGCACATTAAAGTTATTAACATTATGATGAAATGTCCACCTTAACCACATTTATTTATTTTTTAAATACATGGTTTAACAACTTTTGATTACAAGCCAATATTGGCATTGAAGAAGTTATTATCAAATTGAGTGTATGCTACTAAGCAAGTAAGGTATCATCCATGATCCATGTGAATGGAATACACAAAATATATTACATGTTACCCACAAGTTGTAGCCATGTTATAACATATGATCTTGTTTTGAAATACCATACTTGGTACCAAATTTGATACATGTGGAAATTCAATATATTCACTAAACTTTGGTTCAAAGTTCAAACCAGTTTTGGGTGGTTGTTTGATTTTTCAATTGTCCTTGGTTATGGGTTTTTGAAAAAAATCAAGGAATGGATAGGTTTTATGCAAAAATTAATGTAGGATAAAACCAAGGGGTGGGAACATTTTGAAAATAAAGGGGCCTAGGACAAGGTGGTATCTAAATCCACCCTACATAAGCCTTTTTGGAATGTCCCCCACATGTGTGAACTTTAAGTCCTATCATACAACACAAGGTGGAAGGATTATGAATAATTTGAACATACATAAATCATGAGAGATAAGAGGGAACAATTTTTTATGCGTATTAAAAGCTTAAATGGGACAAGGGATCTTACATTCCCATTCAAAACCAATGTTTATAAAAAAAAACTAGAATATCGAAAGGGTGATTTTTATTAGTTCAATTTTGGTGCTTTTATGGCAATATTACAAATGCAAAATTGTGAAAACTAGCTAATTAGAGTTTAAATAAATCAAAATTTAATTACATACAACCTGAAATTTTAATGGAGAGTTGGCAAAAACTCCATTTTTTAAACAATAAAAGTTGATTACATCTACAAAATGAAAGTCTAAGTCTTGGTTACACAACCTCTATTGTAGGAGGTTTTCTAGTAATGCACCTAAATGTGAATAAAATCTTTGAAACTTGAAACAAAACTTTGTTGGGTATTTTTTCACATAAGATAAAAAAAATTTGATTGAACCCAAAATAAAAGAAGAGAGGCAAAACAATGTAAGAGTACATGTAGCCCCCAAGGAAAATAAAAAAGCTTATTGATAAATAAAACAAAATAATAGAGAAAACTAGGAGATCAAAAGTTTGAAGAAGAAATGTTTTCCCAGTCTAATGAACTAATTGCTCAAAACTTTCTAACCCTTGAATTGTGGCAATGACAATGAACTTCACATAGACTCAACTTGGAATATGATTCTTCAACCAAAAGAATGTTTTAAAAGGAAGCCAAGTTCATGGTATCTTTTCATTAAAAGACAACTTTGGTTAAACAACTCTACATGCATTATCCAATATCAAGTATGCATGTACTTGATTATTATTAAACAAAATATGGCACATAATAATTTTTCTACATCCACATATCCATTATCCCACACTTCCTCACTAGAACCCTAGGTCAAATTTCACTTATTGACATCATTTCTTAAAACATGCATTGTTCATGTTACAAAGTGTAAGTTTTACATAATGTGTGCAAGAAGGTAAAATAACTCAAAGGTTAATTATCTACATAGATATCATTAAAAACTACAACACAAATCCAAAAAGATCCATAAACAAACATTCCCATCTATGTGCTTAAGCTCATGCATGCATTTACTCAAATGGTTTGTAACCCACAAATTTTTGTAGCATTGCTAGCAACATTCTCCACCAAAATCCATATAGCCATGCATCCATAATTCCTAGGAATTAACAAATATAAATTGGCAAAATGTTTTGCACTTAAAAACACTAATCATAAAATAAAAAATGAACAAAGTTCATCATAGTCAAATAAAGGGATTCACATGAAATGGAGGTTCCATAGTTGTAACAACATTAACTTTTATGGTGCATTTGAAAATGCTTTGTTGTAGGTTCATGGTTTTAAATGATAAGATCAAGGGAGACATTGCAAAATTACGTCACAACTTGCTTTCAGGACAATAATGCCTTTTGATCAACATGAAATGATGTTGAAAATTTTGCTCAACATCATCTTGTAACCAATATTGAAGGTAGCAAACCCCTAATGCATCCATTAGATTATTCACAAGAAATGAATTCATTAGTTCTTTCGTAAAAACATATGTAATGCTTACATTTCAACACAATTATTTAATAAAAAAAGCATGAACAACAATTAAAAATGGTTGTCCAGTGAATGTTTAAGGAAAACAAACATACATGCACAAAGCTATTTCACCTCCTCCATTATAAATATCCCAAGTGATATGCCTAAGTTTTCCAATGAGACGATCAAGATAGGTAACATAGAATGTGTGTTCTACACACTAAAATGTTAAATACTCAACCCTAGGAGTATTCAAGTCAAGCTTCAAAATAATCCACCTTAATGACATAGTGCCATGTTTGCAGTTCAAAACATCTTTGAAGTCCTTAAATGCATTTCAAATGTAACATGTATAATGTCATTGTAAAGGTCATAAAGTTGGCCCTTATACACCTTAATGGTTGCCATGTAATCACACAAACACATATTAAGTTGTTGTGATTTTTTTTGAGAGTCTATGTAGTCTTGAACAAGGGTAGCAAACATGCAAGCCCAACAAGCATAAAAATGTCAAACAACAAATCAAATTTTGTTTGGGCCACTATAATTTCCTCTCAACTTTCAACCATTTTTGTAGGCAAATTCTATACTTGAACAAAATAATTTTTAGTAAGACTCAACATGTTTATCCACTACCTATTTTGACATTTTTAATGATTTTGTTCCCTTTTTTCCCATCAGTTCAACCAATTTCATAAATCCTATGTGTTATTTGGGACTATGTGACAATAAAAACATACATAAATTATAACAAGACGCGATATAAGAAACCATTCGTAGATGATATGGTGTCTATATAACAAGGTTTATACAATGGTTCAAGTAATAAATTCTTTTGCATTGAAGAGAACAAATGTTTTTTATTTGTTTTGTCATACCATTCCTAAATTATTGTCATGAAAAACAAATCATTACAATCACATCATTGAAGGAAAGTAACCAATCCATAACTTAATAGGGAACTAAACACTTGAAAATTAATTAAAATGTTTGGATTTGAGAACTAACTTAAAATGCTGAGACATCATCATCACCAAATTACAAGAGCTTGCTTTTCGCAACCCCACTTTGAGGAAAGTGTGAGGTTGCCATTCACACTCCCGAAAATGGGACTTCGGAGTCCTCTGGGACTCCCGAAAACTCAGAGCGCAATGGCAAGGGTCAAAACACCTTGCATTGAAACATTTTTTATACCGTTGGAAATGTCTTGAAGTGTAGATGTCCAAAATGGCCTTGCATGAGCCATTTGGACATCTGCAGCATAAGTTATGGTCGAAAGAAGGGCCGGGAGTCAAACTGGTAGTTTGACTCCCGACCACTAAAAGTCGGGAATCGACCGGATCCCGGTGCATGTAGGTGAAGTGTAATAGTTAAACACTTGAAACATAGAAACATAAAACTTTATGTGAATATTTCTTGGTAATTATTATAATATAATAATATTTCATAATTGATTACTAATAATAATAATTTTGATGTAATTTGTAGCAAGTAATTTGCAGCTAGCCTAGGTTTTTAAAAATTTATATATTATTATATATTATTATGTCACTTGTTAAAGCTATTATGATTTATTATGATTTATTTTTATTTTAAATAAATAAAATATTATTTTTAACAAGTACAGTAGTCATTTGAAAAACATTTAATAATATATATATATATATATATATATATATGTAATTATTTCAGTAATTATATAATTATTTTTCCTATCATTCTAATATCATCATCATCATCATCATCATCATCATCATGATGCAATAAAAGATTATATTTAAAAATAATTAGTGAAAGATAAATTGATTTTAAAAATTCCATTATATTAACATAATATTAATATAAATAATAATAAATGTCACTTGTAATAATTTTTAAAAAATAAATAAGATGGTTTGGATAAACTTGTAATATGTGTACAATATATTTAGTAAATATTTTATATAAAATTTTAATATACTCAAAATATACATTAATTAATGTAACCATGATATTTAAGCCATTTATGCTAATAATAATATTTGAATACACATGTAATATGGTTGTTCATATACATTAGTAGAAAAACCCCATTTTTCGACTTGTTTTAGGCGACTAAAAGTGTTTTTTCCGACTATTTTTGATAAAAATAATCTTTTATTGCATGATGATGATGATAAAAAATACATTTTAGTCGCCTAAGACAAGTCGAAAAATGGGGTTTTTCTACTAGTATATACATTTATAAATCTTAATACACCCAATTATATTCCTTAAAATTCACAAAATACACCTTTGTATACTCATAGGGTTGCAATTAAATTGGTCACATTTATAACTAATGGGACATAAATTGTGCTTTTAATATGAAAACCAAACTAAATGTTGTTCACATGGAAGGATGAACACCAAATAGTCACAATCTAGTTGTAGTGTAATTACAAATATGAACAACATAAGAAATAGTTGCAAAAATGTCCAAAGGTAGTTGCAAATAATTAATAGTCGCATGTAATCACAAATATAGTGGTTACATTTTGGACTATTTTTACTAATGGTTGAGTTCAAAAAATTAGAACATAGGAGGATATTCTATGAAATGCAATATTTATTTTTAGGAGAACAACACCTTGTTCTCATAAATAAGCGTAAAGGTTCAACTCTACACCCCCATCCTTTGTGCAACCCTAATGTTCTCTTTGACATTAAGCCAAGTTTTATAAAAGTTGCACCATGTGTAGTCTATTTATGTGGATTTCTTCATATTGATATCATTGTGTCTATTTGAAGACAATTGTACCATCCATGGTGTGCTCTGATGCACTTTAAACAAAGTTGTAGATGTGTTGACCTTCATTGTAAGGTTATTGTGTCTTTTAAATGGTACAAAAGTTTTGGTTTTAAGGAGTTTGATAAGGAATCGATGGAGAAGGAGATCTATGAGGGTTGTGAAAATGTGTAATTGCATCAACTCAACCTACGAAAACAATTTGCATTAGCAAGTTGCCCCCATGTTGGTAAGCATTTTTTTATATAGCATCATGTTATATTTTTCATTCAATTTTCACATAGAGTGTTTCATTAGCTAGCATTAAAAATTGATTGTTTTGAAGCTACCCTAGTTACACTAGTAACATAATCTAACATGTGAAATTTTAACAAAACATGTAATGTTAGTGGTATTGAGTACATTAACATGTTAGTTTTTGGAGCTATGTTTACACTTTGTACTATGTTTTATAGCATAAGTATTTTATTTGCCAACATATGTATTGACTTGAATATGTTATGTGTTATAAGGTATTAATTTTTGCACCACAAAGTTGCACTACATGCATCTAATCTAGATCTAGGTTTAAAGATCCTACTTCCACAACTTTGACATGTTGATCTCCTTTCACCTCTTTTCTTTTCTTTTCTTTCTTTTCACATTCTTTCCTTTCTTCGTTTTTCTTTTGCACTTGACAAACTCCTATGATATTACTAGAGACTCTCAAGCTCTAGTTCTAGAGACTTTATAGCTCTAGATCTCTTTCAACTTTCTCACCAAACAACCTACGCTCTGATACCATGTTAACAAATAAGAGATCTACTCAAGTGCAAACATAAATCTTTATTGAAAGGAAACTACAATATAATGCTCACAACACAAAACACAACATCAAAAACTCTCCAAGGTTCTTGTCACAT
>Ga0116227_10004451_pt1 | contig 30441 bp, 27 predicted proteins | sample S1TSphgellanicum_FD_89693 | JGI IMG/M metagenome (GOLD analysis project Ga0116227, IMG submission 89693) | Host-associated microbial communities from peat moss isolated from Minnesota, USA - S1T2_Fb - Sphagnum magellanicum MG | ecosystem: Host-associated > Plants > Peat moss > Unclassified... | reverse complement strand
CATAGGTGATGGTCAGATTGCGGACATTGGCATTGCTGCAATAGCGGCGGTTGCTGGCGCCCGCCGTGATGCCGCAACTGGCCAGCAAGGGCGCCAGCGTGGTATTGGCCTTGAAGATCGTGAAGAAATCCGATCCGCGATCCTTGGCCGAGGACCAGTCACCGATCAGATTGACGGACAGCCGCGAGGTCGGCTCCCACAGAAATCTGCCGCGAAGCCCGTAATTGTCATGCTCGTCATACTTGCCGGTCAGCGTGTTGTAGCCGACGCCTTGCCGCAGCTTGGCATTGCCCGACAGGCGCAGGCCCGCATTGGCGGCGATGGGAATGTTGACCAGCCCCTGGACATTCTGCTGGCCATATTGCGATCCGGCAAAACCGGCGGCGGACAATTCGCTGCGCAGGCGGGCGCTGAATGTGGTGAAATCGGGCTTGTTGGTGGTGATGTTGATGACGCCCGCCGAGGTGGTCAGGCCGAACAAGGTGCCTTGCGGGCCCTTGAGCACCTCGACGCGGGCGATGTCGAACAGGTCGGAAATGTTGACATTGCCCTGGCTGACCTGATCGACCACCACGCCCACCGAACCGACCGCGCCGGCCTGAAAGGACTGCGTGCCGATGCCGCGCACCTGCCCGCCACCGCCCACGCTCTGGCCGGGGGCTTGCTGGATTTCCAGACTGGGCGCCACACGTGAGAGGTCGGAGACGGAATTGACCTGCTGCCGTTCCAGATCGGCGGCGGTGGCCACGGTGATCGATTGAGGCACATCCTGCAGGCGTTCGCTGCGTTTTTGCGCCGTGACGATGATGTCGCTGTTGGACGGTTGCTGCGGATCGCTGCCCTGCGCCCATGCAGGCGCCCCCAGCGCGATGGCGATCAGGCATGTGGCGCTCGATATGGTCTTTCTCATCGTGTCATCCCCCCTTTTCAGGCTCGGTGCTTGTGACCGATGCCTGCGTTTCACGTCCTATTCCGGCGATGCCCCCTGCTTCCTGAAGATCGCGAGCGGCACGGCATCGCCCATGGCTTTCGACCCCGCCTCATTGGGGTGCAGATGGTCTCCGGAATCATAATCGGCACGCAGTTGCTCGGGCTGAGCCGGGTCGCGCAGCGCGGCATCGAAATCGACCACGCCATCGGGTTCGCCCGAGCTTCTGATCCAGCGGTTGACGGCCTGACGCAGGCTTTCATGCTCCGGGCTGAAATGGCTCATCGATCCGCCAAAGGGCGTGATCGTGCCGATGATCACCGTCACGCCGCGATCATGGGCGCGGGCGATGATCTGGCGATAGCCGGCGATCAGATCCTCGGGCGCAAGCGCGGGATTGGCCCCGAAGGAGGATGTGCCCGACATGCCGATGTCATTGGTGCCCTCCAGTACGATAATATGGGACAACCCCTCGATCCGCAGCACATCGCGGTCCAGCCGGGTCAGCGCCGCCAGCCCCATGCCATTGGCCAGCACCCGGTTGCCCGCGATCCCGGCATTGACCACCGCGCTGTCACCCCCGGCCAGACGGTGGGCCAGTTCCTCCGGCCAGCTGTGCAGCGCGGTCAGGCTGGGGCGGTTGCCATCGGTGATGGAATCCCCCAACGCCACGACGACGCTCGTCTTGCGCGCAGTGGCCACCGAGATACCGGTCAGTTCCGGACGGCCCGTGGTGAGGCGTGCCTCGGGCATATGGGCAACCATGGTCTGGTCGCCTGAGGCAAGGGCCACAGGGCTGCCGCCATTGCCGTCGAGCAGCAGCGTTCCCTCCACCTTGTAGCTCACCAGCAACTGGCTGCCGTTGACCACGCCGATGGCGATGGGGTCGCTGACCACGGGGGCGCCCACTGGAATCGCGATGCCCTTGCGGCCCGAAAAGGTCACCAGGATCAGCCCGCCGCCACCCGCATCGAACCCGTCGCCAGCCAGCCCCACGCTGGCCGCCGAGATCACCAGCGGCGCCGTGCCTTCCTCATTCGAGAAACGCAGGCGAACACTGTTGCCCGCCGCCGAGACGGCAATGCGATAGCGCAAGGTGCCCGTCACCGCCTGTGGTTTGATCTTCTCGGCGATGGGTGGGGGGATCTTCATCCGCTCCACCAATTCGCGGAACTGCGCCTCGGTGAGGCTGGCGCGGGGGCTGGATTGATAGGCATCGCGCCAACCCATGGCGGGAGGGGCCGCCAGAACAGGCATGCCACCGGCCAGAGCGATGCTCAGGGCGAGCCAGCGCCTCATGACGGCTTCCCCGCAGGCGCTGCGCAGGCAAAGCTGGCAGCCGCATTCACCGGCCCCTTGCCATCATAGCGCGCGGCCATGGGATAGGCGCAGATCGGTCGCTCGACGCCGGGGAAGGCCTTGCCTTTGGCGGTTAAGGCCGAAGGCGCCTCGCCCTGCTCGACCCAGCGCACCAGAGAGGTCAGGGCGTCGAAATCGTCAAGCGCGTGCCCGCCGCCGCAATGGGTCATGCCCGGCACCAGGAACAGGCGCGCGAATTGCGAGGCCTCGCCCCCTTGCGCCCTGGTGTCGGCGCTCAGGCGATCATAATAGGCGGTGAGGTCGGTGGCGGAAAAGATCGGATCTGACCAGCCGCTCACGATCATCACCTTGCCGCCATGCCCGGCAAAGCTGGAGTATTGCGTCGAGGTGGCGTTGGTGTAGGCCGCCGTCTGGGCGCTGGCGGCCAGCAGGGTGGCGGCTTCGGCATCGCCGCCCTTCAGCGTTTCCTTGTATTGCGGATAGGCAAAGTACTGCGTCAGCGATGCCCGCACCAGCGTGGGCAGCACCATCAGCGGACCGCCCGGCGTGGGAATGCCGGTCTGCCAGATCAGCCAGTCCGGGGTGAAATTGCTGGCGTCAAAGCTCCATGATCCCGCGATGGGCTGGCCGGCGGCATCGACGGGCCCGCGATAGGCGCGGCGGATCGCCTGCACCTTGACCGGATCGAGGCAGCCATCCTTCTGCCCCTTGGCGCAGGCGATGGAGCCGATGTCGAAATGGCAGGCGGCATGATCGAAGATCATGCTATCGACCGCGCCATCCTGCCCGTCGCAGGCTTTCAGCATGGCGGACTGGATCAGCCCGGCCTCGGGCGGCGAGAACAGCATGGAGGAGTGCGTGCCAAGCTTGGCCGCCGCATCGGCATAGGCCCAGCCGGAATAATTGGCCAGCACCGCCGCCGCGCTGAGTTGGAAGGCCGGATTGCCCGCCAACACGCCATCGAAATCGCCGGGGAACTGCTGCGCGGCCAGCATGGCCTCGCGCCCGCCGTTCGAGCAGCCGACGAAATAGCTGTGATCGGGCGCGCGGCCCTTGACCTTCACGATCAGCTTTTTGGCCGCCTCGGTCACCTTGCCGATGGCCGCATAGCCATAGTTGAGCTTGGAGAGCTGGTCCTGCGCAAAGCTGGTGTCATCCATCGCCTTGCCCTGATGGCCGCTGTCGGTGGAGACCACCGCAAAGCCCTGCGCCAAAGCCAGCGGCGCGGTCGAGCCGTTGGTTACCGGCTTGCCCAGCGCGGGTATGATGACGCCATCCATTCCGCCGCCGCCTTGATAGAGGAAGCGCCCGTTCCAGGCCTCTGGAATGCGCAGTTCCATGCCGATGAAATAGGGCTGGTCGCCCGCGCCCTTGCGCTGTTCCAGCCTTGCGGAAATCACGCAATGGTGAGGCATGATCGGCTGCGGCGCGGTGGACGGGCCATTGGGCCCGTCAGGGCCGCGCGGCGCGGGGCCTTCGGGGACGTCCTGCGCCTGGGTGACCGCGATGGTACCCTCGTTCATGCCCTCCAGTTGCGTGCAGCGCTGGGGGGAGGGGGCGGTGTCGGCAGGTGCGGCGCCGGGGGAGGCGAGGCTCGCGGCGAGGGCCAGAAGGATCATGGAAAACTCCGCTTGTGATCGGGTGGGAAAGGCGTGTCAGCCTGCGGGCGCGAAGCCCTGTTGCACCAGCCAGGCGTGGAAAGCGTCGAGCCAGTTGTCGACAGGAAGGCCCTGCCGGATGGTGCCGAAACCGTGGTTGCCCTTGGCATAGACATGCAGCTCCGCGCTGGCCCCGGCGGCACGCCAGCGGCTGAACAGGTCGGGCATGCCGGTGGAGAGCGGATCGTCGGCCGCAGCGGCCATGAAGGCGGGCGGGGCGCCTTGCGGGATCGGGCCGGGCGTGAAGGAATAGATGATGCCCACGAAATTGGGCCGTTGGGCGGGCGGGGCATGGACGGCGGTTCCGCCTGACACCACGCCGCCCGCCGAAAAGCCGATGATGCCGATCTTCGCCGGATCGATCCCGAAGTCCTTTGCGCGGGTCCGCACCAGATTGATCGCGGCCTCCCCATCGCCGATGGCGCCTTGCTCCACCGGCCCGATCGTGATCGCGGGAGCAGGCGCATTGGCGGGTTGCGCCTCCGCCGCCTTGGCCATCTGGTCCATGCCTCTGGTCACATCCTCGGCGGTGCTGACTGGCATGGCATGCAGGCGATATTTCAGCACAAAGGCGGTGATGCCGCGCTCCGCCAGCCATTGGGCCACCCGCAGCCCCTCGTTCCTGAAGCTGAGGACGCGAAAGCCGCCGCCCGGAACCACGATCACCGCCGTGCCATTGGCCTTGCCCGGTGCCGGGCGCAGCACGGTCAGCGTGGGCTTTGTCACGTTGAGGATCAACGTGTCCGGTGCGGGCGGGGAGAAGCGCTTGTTGTCGAGGTCGACCGAGATTTCCTTCTGGGTCCAGCCCTCGGTCCCCGGCGCGGGTCCGGCATAGAGCGGAATGATCTGGCTTTGGGCCGATGCGGTGCAAGGGATGGCGAGCGATGCCGCTATGCTGCCCAGCAGGCCGATCATGCGCGATGGAGTGCGGTTCATTCGGTGGTTCCCTCTCCCTGTCTTTTTATGCAAGGGAGCTGCGGTAAAGGGGCAGCATCGGCGGTGCCGATGGCCAGACCCCTGTACCTGGGGGCGCCCTTCTCCGATCTATTCTCCCCTTCGTCGCATCCCGGCTTTTCTTGCTACCGAGTTGACTTGGCGATGATGCAATGATTTGAACGCGCGTTCAAATCGCAATTCTTTCGTGATCCATAATCCCTGCCTATGGAAGGCGGGGGCTGGATAAGAACAGGAACGCCATGCCGACCCCGGACCTGCCCACCCGCGACCGCATCCAGACCATTGCCGAGACGCTGTTTGCCGCTCACGGCTTTGACGGCGTATCGCTGCGCGCGCTGGCGGCGGCGGCGCAGGTGCCGCTTGGCAGCATCGCCTATCATTTCGGGTCGAAAGAAGGATTGTACCGCGCCATCTGGTCTCACTGGATGGGCCGGGCCCATGGCGATCATGTCGCGGATCAGGCTTGTCAGGAGGCGCCTTCCTCCCGTCAGGAGGGTTTGCGGCGGGCTGTCGATGCCTTCTTTGCCGGGCCCCGCGCGATCCTGCGGGAAGACGGAGGCCACCGCTTTGTGGCGATCATGATCCATGAGGCGCACGACCCCCGGCAGGCGAGCCGGGGCATGATGGATGAGTTCGTGTTGCCCCATGGCGGGCGGGCTCATCGTGATTTGCGCGGGATGCTTCCTGAATTGTCGGAGGAGAGCTTCGAAGTCGGCTTTCACATGACTGTATCGGCGTTACGCATCATCATCGAGAATGATCGTTCGCCTCATCCTCTGCCAGCGCGAAGCCCGGATGATTTCGACCGGCTGTTCTCGATCATCACGGATTTCGTGGTGAGCGGATGGCTTGGTCTGTCTGGGCTCGACATCTCCAAATAGGACACTGGTTGCGTTCGGCTTTATGACTTTGAGTGCGCCCGCGCGGTTGTAATGAGATCGACGCCCCCGACGTCACGAATGTGGCAAGGCAGGTGTTGGAGAGCACCCGCGTGAGGAGGCAAGCTCGGTGCGGTTCACTCTGCAGGATGCGGTTCAAGTATGACCCGTCTACTCAACCAGGTCGCGGCTTTTGGCGCCGTGCATGCGTGACATTGACATCGATGTCAGAACGGGGCACAGCGCGCTCAAACAGGCCGGAAAGGCATGAACAGGGAGCCGACAGGATGTTACGGAACATGCGTGCTGCGCGCATCAGGCTTGCAGCGTTTTGGGGTTTTGCCTCATCTGTGATCACGCCGTCGGCAACCCCTATGGCAGAGCGCTGACCGATGACTTCTGACGGAAAGACGACCATGACTGGCAAACGACATCTGGTGATTGTGGGCGGCGGCACGGCGGGCTGGATGACGGCGGCCTCGCTGGCTCAGGCGCTGCCTGCGGGCAGTTGGTCGATCACGCTGGTCGAATCGCCCGAGATCGGCATCATCGGCGTGGGCGAGGGCAGCTTCCCCACGCTGCGCAACACCATCGCCCGGCTGGGGCAGGGCCTGCCCGGCGGCGATGAGCGCAGCTTTATGCGCGCCGCCCGTGCCACCTTCAAGCAAGGCGTGCGCTTTGTCGGTTGGGCCGGAAAGCCAACCCCGGGTTCGCAGACGGACGATTACTTCCACCCCTTCGACCTGCCGCGCGACAATTTCGACGAACGCCTGCTGCCCTTCTGGCTGGACAGCGGCGTCGATCCGCGTCGCCCGTCATGGGCCGGATCGATCTCCGTGCAGGAGGCGGTGATCCACGCAGTCCGCGCGCCCAAGCGTGAGCAGGATGCCGATTTCACCGGCCCGCTCAACTATGCCTATCACTTCGATGCCACGTCGCTGGCGGCATGGCTGCGCCAGATGGCGCAGGCGCGCGACGTTCACCGCATCGAAACCACCATCGCCTCGGCCCGGTTGACAGAGGAAGGCCAGATCGCCGCCATCTTGCCCAAGGATGGCAGCCCGGAGATCACCGGCGATTTCTTCATCGACTGCTCGGGGTTGGCATCCATGCTGATCGGTGAGGCATTGGGTTCGCCCTTCGTGCCCCTCGGCGATATGCTGATGAACGACCGCGCCGTCGCCATGCAGATCCCCGATGCCGCCCCGGCCAGCCCATTGCCCCCTACACGCTGGCGACCGCGCATGATGCGGGCTGGATCTGGGACATCGCTTTGCCCGACCGGCGCGGCACCGGCTGCGTCTACTCCAGCGCCCATATGTCCGACGATGAGGCCGAGGCGACCATCCGCCACTATGCCGGGCCCGCGGGCGAAAAGCTCTCCACACGGCGCCTGCAGTTCCGCACCGGCTATCGCGCGCAGCAATGGATCGGCAATTGCGCCGCCGTGGGCCTTGCCGCTGGTTTCTTCGAACCGCTGGAATCCACCGGCATCATGCTGATCGAGGTGGCCGCCCATCTGCTGGGCCAGATGCTGGCCGTGCCCTCCGACCCCGGTGTGATGGCGGCCAGCGCGCGCAGCTTCAACCGCCTGATGACTGCCCGCTTCGGCGCGATCACCGATTTCCTGAAGCTGCATTATTGCATCAGCCACCGCCGCGATACGCCATATTGGCGTGACAACACCGATCCGGCGACATGGAGCGACAGCCTGCGCGATCGGATCGAGCAATGGCGCCACCGCGTCCCTTCACGTTTCGATTTCGTGGTGGACCATGAGAGCTTCCTGCCGCCGAGCTGGGGCTATATCCTCAATGGCATGGGCTTGGAGACCCGGGCTGGACAGGGCGCCATTGATGCCGATCCGGCTGAGGCCTCACGCGTGCTCTCGGCGGTGGGAGCGCTGCATCGCGGAGCGCCTCAGGCCATTGCGGCTTTGCCCGAACATCGCGCCTTGATCGACGCGATCCACCAGCAGGGCTGACGGCCTGATCTCGCCGTCGCCCCGGCAAACGCCCGGCATCGCTGCCCAATGCACGGGAAAATACCGGCTTGGCTGTTTACCAGACACACTTACCAAAACTTTACGATTGGAGCCACTCATGCAGGGTGCGCACGCGATTTGAGGTGATGCCCTTGCACAGCAAAGGGACGGACAAAGCAGGATGAGCAGCGGCCTTGAAGCCACGATGTCGAAGGCGCGCAAAGCGGCTCAGCGCGGCGATGCAGCCGAGGCAGAACGGCTTTACAATTCGGTGCTGGCCAAGTTTCCCGGCAATGTGCGGGCGCGCCAGGGTCTCGACCAGTTGCGTTCGGCATCGCAGCAGCCTTCCCTGCAAAAACCCGAAATCGACCACCTGATCGCGCTTTACCGCAGCGGCGCGCTGGCCGAAACGGCGGCCTTGGCCAAAGCGTTGAGTGAGCGACATCCCACATCGGCGATGTGCCTCAACATGCTCGGCGCGGCGACGATCGGGCTTGAACGGTTTGACGAGGCTGAGGCGGCCTATGCCCGCGCGGCCGAGCTCGATCCCGGCAATGCTGAAATTCACAGCAATCATGCCATCGCTCTGGGAGGGCTGGCCCGGCTTGATGACGCCGTCGCGGCCTTCGGACGCGCGCTCGCCCTTCGCCCGGACTATGGTCAGGCGCATTTCAACCTCGGCAATGCGCTGCGCAGGCAGCAGAAGATCGAGCCCGCGATTGCCAGCTATGAACGTGCGGTGGCGATCCAGCCCGATTTTGCCGGTGCCTGGAACAATCTGGGGTCCGCCTATCAGCAGCAGAACCGGACCGCGGATGCGGTGCAGGCCTATAGCCGTGCGGTGGCGATCCAGCCCGATTTTGCCGGCGCCTGGAACAATCTGGGATATGCCTATCAGCAGCAACATCGGTCCGCCGATGCGCTGGATGCTTATGGCCGGGCGCTGGCGATCCAGCCGCGCTTTCCCGACGCCCTGCACAATCTCGGCAATCTGATGGTGGATTATCGCAACTGGCCGGGCGCCATCGATGCGTTCCGACTGGCGCTTGAGATCGAGCCGGAGCGCAGCGCGGTGCGCGTGCAGCATCTTTTTGCCCGCGCCAACATCTGCGACTTTTCCGCCTATGAGGATTACGCAGCCCTGCGCCGCGAGGGAGCCTTCGCCGGGGCCAAGGATGTGGAGCCCTTTCCGCTGCTGGTGTTCGAAGACGATCCAGAGCGCCAGCTTGGCTATTCGCGCGCCTGGGTCGGGGATGCAGAGCAGGACGGATCACCGGTCAAGTGGCCTGCGCCCGCCCCCGGTGCGCGCATGCGCATCGGCTATTTTTCGGCTGACTTCCACGAGCATGCAACGCTCTATCTGATGTCGGGCCTGTTGCGCGAACATGACCGCGCCCGGTTCGAGATCGTCGTTTACAGCTATGGGCCTGCCTCGGATGGCCCCTATCGCGCGCAGCTGATGCGTGACGTCGAACGTTTCGTTGATGTCAGCGCGCTGTCCGATCAGGCCATCATCGACCTTGCGCGCAGCGACGCGCTCGACATTGCGGTGGATCTGAAAGGCCATACCCAGCACACGCGCTCGCGCATCTTTGCCCAGCGTCTGGCGCCCGTGCAGATCAGCCATGTCGGCTATCCGGGGTCGCTGGGGGCTGGCTACATCGACTATCTTGTGGCTGACCCGGTCGTCATTCCCGCTGAAGAGCAGGGATTTTACCGCGAAAAAATAATCCGCCTTGCCGGCAGCTATCAGCCCAACGATCAACAGCGGGCCATCGCCGTGACCGGGACGACGCGCGCGGGTTTCGGTCTGCCCGCAGATGGTTTCGTGTTCTGCTGCTTCAACCATAACTACAAGATCGGACCGCGCGAATTCGACGTCTGGATGCGGCTGTTGAAGGGCACCCCCGGCAGCGTCCTGTGGCTGCTGCGCTCGAACGATTGGGCAGAGGCGAACCTGCGCCGCGAGGCCGAGGCGCGCGGCGTCGATCCCGCCCGGCTGATCTTCGCGGGAACGTTGCCGCAAGCCGAACACCTCGCCCGGTTGCGGCATGCCGATCTGTTTCTCGACACGTTCAATGTCAATGCGCACACCACGGCGAGCGACGCGCTGTGGGGCGGGCTGCCGGTGCTCACCCGCGCCGGGCGCACGTTTGCCGCCCGTGTCGGCGCCAGCCTGATCAGCGCCGTCGGCCTGCCCGAACTCGTCACCGATAGCGAGGTCGATTATGAGGCGCGCGCGCTGCAGCTGGCGTCGCAACCTGCGCTGCTTGCCGAACTGCGCTCGCGGTTGGACGCAAACCGGCTGACACATCCGTTGTTCGATACGAAAACCTATACAGCTCGTCTCGAGGCAGCCTATCAGGCGGCGCATGACCGGCGGCTGGCCGGATTTCCGCCAGAGCACCTCGACATCGCGTGAGGCGACCGCTTTGAACAGACCGGCATTGATCGCCGCATTGAGGGGGGCATAAAGCACAGCACGCAACCGGTGAAGGCTGTGCCAGCTGTCGGTGGCCGGGTGCGGCTTGCTATCCAATCGCAACATTCATAATTGAAGAGAGGCGGGCTGATGGGCTCCGCGCCAAATCTCTGATCGCAGGCTTTATTCGGGGAAGATTTTGGACCGCTGGCAAGCCATGAAAATCTTCGTCAGCGTGGCGGAAACCGGCGGCTTTGCCGAAGCCGCGCGGCGTCTGCATATGAGTCCACCGGCGGTAACGCGCGCTATATCCGCGCTTGAAGAGGACATCGGCGTTCGGCTGCTGACCAGAACCACCCGGTCGGTCAAGCTCACTGAAGCGGGCGGCGGCTATCTGGACGACTGTCGTCGCATTCTGACCGACATGGCGGACGCGGATGCGGCGGCGGCAGGCGCGCATGGTAACCCGACCGGAACGCTCATCGTGACTGGCGCCGTTCTTTTCGGGCAGATGTATGTGTTGCCGATCCTGCTCGATTATCTGGATCGTTTCCCGGCTGTGACCGGGCGGAGCCTGTTCGTCGATCGCTTCGTCAACATCGTCGAGGAAGGTGTCGATGTGGCGGTCAGGATCGGCCATTTGCCGGATTCGGGGCTGAGTGCCATCCGGGTCGGGTCGGTGCGGCGGGTCATCTGCGGTGCCCCGGCCTATTTCGAAAACCATGATATGCCGCGCACACCGGCAGACCTGGCTTCTCACCGCATCATCGGCCCCACCGGCGCATGGATATCGCCGGAATGGCACTTCGGCCCGGACGGCAAAGCGAGTGTCACCGTTCATCCCCGGCTGCTGTGCAACACCAATGAGGCGGCCATCACGGCGGCCGAACAGGGCTGGGGGCTCACCCGCGTGCTGTCCTATCAGGTCGAGCCGGCGCTGGCTGCCGGGCGGCTGATGACCGTGCTTGACGATCACATGGAAAAGCCGCTGCCGATCCATGTCGTCCACGCCGAAGGACGGCGGGTTGCCGCCAAGGTGCGCGGCTTCGTGGATCTGGCGGTTGATCGCCTGCGGGCCAATCCGGTGTTTCAGGCAGAATAAAATTATTCCACTATAAGGAATAATGAGTTTCAGATTGTCTGAATTATCATGTCTTCACGCAAGGGATATCTCTCTGTTCAGACGCTGGCACAGTTGCCCGGCGCTTTGAACAGGGTGAAAGACATGATGAAAAAGCTGATCATTTCGATGCTGCTGGCCAGCGCGGGCATTGCCTCACCGACCACAGCGATCGCCGCGCCGACAATCACCGTCGCCCAGGCTGCGCCCGTCAGCATCCATTATCGCACCGCCACCATCGACGGCGTGAGAATGTTCTATCGCGAAGCCGGTCCCGCAGATGGTCCGGTGGTGCTGTTGCTTCACGGCTTTCCCACATCCTCGCATATGTTCCGCGATCTGATCCCGCTGCTGGCCGACCGCTATCATGTCATTGCGCCGGACTATCCGGGCTTTGGCCAGAGCGATGCCCCCGATCATCGCCAATTCGTCTACAGCTTTGGCCATTTTGCCGATATGGTCGACACGCTGATGGGGCAGGTCGGCGCCGAGCGCTATGCGATGTACGTCATGGATTATGGCGCGCCGGTTGGTTACCGGCTGGCGCTCAAGCATCCCGAGCGGGTCACCGGCCTCGTGGTCCAGAACGGCAATGCCTACGAAGAGGGGCTTGGCGCTTTCTGGAACCCGATCAAGGCCTATTGGGCGAGCGGATCGGTCAAGGACCGAGAAGCCCAGGCATGGCTTGTCAGCCCCAAGGCCACCAAATTCCAGTACACCGATGGCGTGCGGGATGTGTCGCGCATCAGCCCCGACACTTGGGTTCACGATCAGGCGCTGCTCGACCGGCCCGGCAACAAGGAGATCCAGCTCGATCTCTTCTATGATTATCGCACCAATGTGCCGCTCTATCCGGCGTTTCAGTCCTTCTTTCGCGAGCGCAAGCCCCCAACGCTGATCCTCTGGGGCAAGAATGACACCATCTTCCCCGAGCCGGGTGCTCACCCCTACCTTCGCGACCTGCCGGAGGCGGAGATGCATCTTCTCGATACCGGCCATTTCGCACTGGAGGACAAGCTCGATGTGATGGCGCCGCTGATCCGCGATTTCCTCGACCGCAAGGTGGCAAAGCGCTGAACCGTGGCCCGGGGCGATCCTGCGGGATGCGCCCCGGGCCCGAAACGATCAGGGAATAGATCATGTCCTATGGTTTTCTGGATATTGCGATCACGCCGAGCGTGCGTGCCGCGCAGGCTGACATGGGCGCGGACGCGCATTGGCAGGCCTTTGAGGGGCATCGCGAATTCGACCGTTTTACGGCGAATGAGGCCGCTTTTCTGGCGGAACGTGACAGTTTCTATATGGCGACCGTATCGGAAACTGGCTGGCCATATGTCCAGCATCGCGGCGGACCGGCCGGCTTTCTCAAGATGATCGACGACAGGACACTGGCCTTCGCCGATTATCGCGGTAACCGGCAATATATCAGCACCGGCAATCTTGCGGCCAATGACAGGGCCTGCCTGATCCTGATGGACTATCCGCGGCGCGCAAGGTTGAAAATCTATGTCCATGTCGAAAAGCTGGCGATGGATGCCGATCCGGCGCTGACCGACAGGCTGATGGACAAAACGTATAAAGACCGGGGCGAACGCATCTTCCGGCTGCGTCTGCAGGCCTTCGACTGGAACTGTCCGCAGCATATCACCTCGCGATTCACGGAGCGGGAGATCGAGCAGGCGGTTCGGCCGCTGCATGAGCGACTGGCGCAACTGGAAGCCGAGAACCTGGCCTTGCAAGAGCGCCTGGCCTCATCGCGTGGCGCATGATGGATAAGCCGAAATTGCCCCTGCCGCCTTTCACCCTCGATAGCGCCATGGAGAAGGTGCGTTTGGCGGAGGACGGATGGAACAGCCGCGATCCGGTCAGGGTTGCCCTGGCCTCCGCGCCCTATAGCCAATGGCGAAACCGGGCCGAGGTGATCGAGGGGCGCTCCGCGATCATCGCCTTTCTGACCGGCATGTGGCGGCGTGAATTGGAGCACCGGTTGATCGCGGAATTATGGGTATGGCGCGCGAACCGGATCGCGGTGCGTTTCGCCTGCGAATGGCACGACGACAGCGGCAACTGGTTCCGCTCCTGCGGGAACGGGAATTCGGAGTTCGACGGGAACGGATTGATGAGCAGGCGTGTGGCCTGCATGACCGATAAGCCCATCAGGGCGGCAGAGCGCAAGTTTCACTGGCCCCCGGGCCGTCGCCCTGACGATCATCCGGGGCTGAGTGCGCTCGGATGTTAAGGCCAACGGCCCGGTTTCGCCCCGCCTGAGCGCGGCCGCTTCGGCATTTCCGAAGCGGCCCATGGCCCCGCCTGCAATCTCGCCCGGCGTCCCGATCGGGAGTAATGAGGGCAGTTGGTTCAAGTCACGCCGAAGAGGGCGGACCTCAGCAGCAGCGCCCGCCCTTTTTGCCTTGATAGCGCGCCTGCTGGCGCTCCCGGAAGAAGCTCTTTTCGTCCATGACGGGCGCGTCGGGATGGCAGGCCGCCATATGGGCGAGATAGGCCGGGTAGGAGCTTTGCCCCACCATCAGCCTCGCCGTTTCCGCCAGTTTGGCGAGTATGTTGCGCAGCAGGCTCATGATGCGACAAGCGCCTCATCCATGGGCTGCTCCCCGTTCCGGGCCGCCAGACAGGCACGGATGCCATAGGCGAGGATCGACAGCACCACGAGCATGAAGACCAACGTCAGCCCCGCATCCACGCGATCGTTGAAGATGATCGCCTGCATGTCGGCCATGCTCTTGGCCGGGCCCAGCAATTTGCCGTCCGCCAGCGCCGTCTGGAAACGCGAAGCATGGGCCAGAAAGCCCACCGCCGGGTCGCTCGACCCCACTTTCAGACTGCCCGCATACAGCGTGCAGATCAGCAGCCAGGTCGCTGGCAGGGCGCTGACCCAGGCATAGGCCTGTCGCTTCATCTGGAACAGGAACACCGTTGCCAGAGTCAGGGCAATCGCCGCCAGCATCTGGTTCGAAATGCCGAACAGCGGCCACAGCGTGTTCACCCCGCCCAGCGGATCGGTCACCCCCTGATAGAGAAAGAACCCCCAAGCCGCGACGCAGAGCAGCGTGGCGCTCAGGGAGGGCACCAGCCCCGTCGCATTGCGGAAGCTGGGCGCGGCGAGGCCGATCAGATCCTGAATCATAAAGCGGCAGGCGCGTGTGCCCGCATCCACGGCGGTGAGGATAAACAGCGCTTCGAACAGGATGGCGAAATGATACCAGAAGGCCATCATCGCCTTGTTGCCGAACAGGCTGCTGAAGATCTGCGCCATGCCGACCGCCAAAGTCGGCGCGCCGCCCGCGCGCGAGATGATCGTCGTCTCACCCACATCATGGGCCACGCCGTCGATGGTGCCTGCCGTGACGGGAAAGCCCATGGCGCTGACGGCATGGGCCGCGCTGGCCGATGTGGTGCCGACCACCGCCGCCGGGCTGTTCATGGTGAAATAGACCGCTGGATCGATCACGCTGGCGCTGACCAGCGCCATGATCGCCACCATGCTCTCGGCCAGCATGGCGCCATAGCCGATGAAGGTTGCGTCGCGCTCATTGGCGATCAGCTTGGGCGTGGTGCCGCTGGCGATCAGGGCATGGAAGCCGGAGACCGCCCCGCAGGCGATGGTGATGAACAGGAAGGGGAACAGCGATCCCGACCACACCGGCCCGCCCGTGCTGGCAAAGGCGGTGATCTGCGGCATGCGCAGCGGCGGCGCGGTGATGACGATGCCAATGGCCAGCGCCAGAATGGCGCCGATCTTGAGAAAGGTTGAGAGATAATCGCGCGGCGCCAGCAGTGCCCAGACCGGCAGCACTGAAGCCAGAAAACCATAGCCGATAAGGATATAGCAAAGCTGCTTCGCGGAGAATGTGAAGAGTGGTGCCAGCAGCGCCGATTCCGCGACATTGCGCCCGTAAATCAGCGCCAGCATCAGTCCGATAAAGCCCAGTACCGACACTTCGCCGATCTTGCCGGGCCTCAGCCAGCGGCTGTAGGCGCCCATGGCCAGCGCCAGCGGAATGGTCGCCGCGATGGTGAAGGTGCCCCATGGGCTGTTGGTCAGGGCCTTCACCACGATCAGCGCCAGCACCGCCAGAATGATGACCATGATGAGGAAGGTGCCAAAAAGCGCGATCACGCCGGGCACCGATCCCATATGCGTGCGGATCAGCTCACCCAGCGAGCGCCCGTCGCGCCGCATCGAGATGAACAGCACCATGAAGTCCTGCACGGCGCCTGCCAGCACCACACCCGCCAGAATCCACAGCATGCCGGGCAGATAGCCCATTTGCGCCGCCAGCACCGGCCCCACCAGCGGCCCGGCCCCGGCAATCGCCGCGAAGTGATGGCCAAAGAGCACCGTGCGGTCGGTCGCAACGAAATCGAGCCCGTCGGCCTTGGCGATGGCCGGTGTCGGTCTGCGGGGATCGAGGCGAAGCACCTTGTCGGCGATGAATGTGGCGTAGAAGCGATAGGCGATCAGATAAACGCAGACCGCCGCAACCACGACCCACAAGGCATTCACCGCCTCGCCGTGCAGCCGTGCCACCATCGCCAATGCAACGGCGCCGAGCAAGGCGATGGCGCCCCAGACAAGTGATTTGAACAAGGGTTACAATCCTCTCCTGACCGGCACGCCGCGGCCTGAACTTGCCCTAGGGGTAGCGGCGAATGGCAGGCGCGTCTACGTTCGGCTGCCGTAGGAGAGGTGGCGCTGTCCGTTCGCTCAAACCTCCTTGAGGGCCAGTGAGGCATCCGCCAGCCGGTCGAGGTCCGGCATGGCTCCGGCTTCGATCAGCTTGCGCCCCTGCACATAATCCTTGACGCTGTTGACGCAATCGAGCGCCAGCAGCCTGCCGTCCTTCAGATAGGCCACCGAGAAAGAGCGGCTTGCCGGATCGCCGCGCACGACGCTGCGGTCATGGCCCAGATTGATCCCGGCGGTCTGCAGTTTGAGGTCATACTGGTTGGACCAGAACCAGGGAAAGGCGCGATAGGGCTGCGGGTCGCCGCAGATGGTTTTGGCGACGCAACTGGCCATATCATTGGCGTTCTGCACCGATTCCACCCGCATCACCGCGCCACCGGCAAAGGCGCAGGCAAAGGCGGCGCAATCGCCGATGGCGAAGATATCGGGCAGGGAGGTGCGGCAATGGTCATCGACCTCCACACCATTGGCGCCGCGTGCCCCGGCGGCGATCAGCGGGCCGACAGAGGGTATGATGCCGATGCCGACAATCACCGCCTGGGCAGGAAGGAGCGCCCCGTCGCCGAGCCTGACGCCGATCACGTTCCCGTCCTTGCCTTCAAGGCGATCGACGGTGGTATTTGTGCGCAGGACCACGCCATGGGCTCGATGTTCGGCCTGATAGAAGGCGGACAGATCGTCCCCCGCGACGCGGGCCAGCACGCGCGGCAGGGCTTCGAGCAAGGTGACGTGCAGACCCGCCTTGGAGAGGACAGCCGCCGCTTCCAGCCCGATATAGCCGCCGCCGATCACGACCACGGTTTTGATCCCGGCATCGACTTGCGCCATCAGCCGGTCGCAATCCTGGCGGGTGCGCACGCTGTGGACGCCGGCGAGGTCCGATCCGGGGCAGGACAGGCGGCGCGGGTCGCCGCCGGTGGCCCAGACCAGTCGGCCATAGCCATGGCTCTGCCCGTTGGACAGCGTCAGGGTTCTGGCCTGGGCATCGACCCCGGTGACCTCGGTGCCCAGACGGAAGGCGATGGATTTTTCCGCCCAGAAGGCGGGTGGGCGGATAAGGATGCGTTCGAAGCTCTTGTCGCGGGCGAAATAGTCCTTGGAGAGCGGCGGACGCTCATAGGGATAGTCCGGCTCGCGGCCTATGACGGTGATCGTTCCGGCAAAGCCGTTCTGGCGTAGGGCCATCGCGCATTGCGCCCCGCCATGCCCGGCGCCGACGATGGCAATGTCCGATGTGTCCATGGTTCACGCCTCCATAAAGGCGGTGAGGGCTCGCGCCAGCGCCACAGGCGCCTCAAGGGGCGCCAGATGCGCGGCGTCGAGCGAGCAATGCGCCGCGCCGGGGATATGAGCGAGCAGATGCTCGCCATGGCCTTCAAGAGGTGTCGATGTATCGCGCGTTCCGGTGACGACCAGCGTGGGGCAGACAATATCGGCAATGCGTCCGGCCAGATCCATATCGCGGATCGCCGCGCCGCAACCGGCATAGCCCTGCGCATCCATCGCGACCAACTGGCGCCGCACGCTTTCGACCAGGGCCGGTTCGGCGGCATCGGACAGGAACCGCCCCATCGCCAGATCGGCGATGGCGGTCATGCCTGCGCTGCGCACCTTGGCGATCCGGTCCTCCCATGCCTGTCTGTCCATGGTCGCCGAGGTGCAGATCAGCGCCAGCTTCTCAAGCCTTTGCGGGGCGAGCAGGGCGAGCTCCATGCCGATCATGCCGCCCAGTGACACGCCTGCCAGCGAAAAGCGCTGGAAGCCTGCGGCATCGGCCATCGCCAGCACATCCTGAGCCAGCAGGCCCAGCGACCAGTCACCCGGCGCGGCGGTGGAAGCGCCATGGCCGCGCGTGTCGATCCGCAGCAGGGCGAAGCGGTCACGCAGGAGCGGCAGGGTGCCGTCCCACAGATCCATATCCGTGCCTATGGAGTTGAGCAGAACCAGCGCCGGAGCGTGGTCGCGCCCGTCGCGCTTCCAGTAGAGGCGCCCGCCGGGGACATTGGTGAAACCCATGGGTCAATCCTCCGGCGCGATGGTGACGCGCAGGCCGTCGAGCGCGGCGCTCATGGTGATCTGGCATGACAGGCGCGATTCCGCCGTGCGATGCTCGGTGGAATCGAGCAGGTCGTCCTCATCGACGCCCGGGCCGCCGGTGGCGGTGACCCAAGCGGGATCGACGAAGACATGGCAGGTCGCGCAGGAGCAATTGCCGCCGCACATGGCGAGCAATTCGTCGAAGCCATGGTCGCGGATGGCCTCCATCACGGTGACACCCTCGGAGATGTCGAGGGTGGTTTCGTCTCCCGATCGGTTGATGACACTCAGCTTGGGCACGTTGCTTGTCCTGTTGTGCGGCGCAGCCTTTGGGGCTGGCGCCGGTTGTTTCAGCCGAGATCGCCACCGGCCACGGGCAGGATCGATCCGGTGATGTAGCTGGCCTCATCCGAGGCGAGGAAGAGGATTGGCGCGATCTGCTCCTCAAGCGTGCCGTAGCGCTTCATGAAGGCCGAGGCGGTCACCTGCTCCACGGCTTGCGCCATCCATGCCTGTTCCTGAGCATTGTCGCCCTCGGCATTGCGCGGCACGCGGCGCGGCGGGGCGCTGGTGCCGCCCGGCGCGGTGGCCACGACACGGATGCCCGCCTCGGCATATTCCATGGCCAGCGCTTGGGTCAGGCCATTGATACCGCCCTTGGCCGCCGAATAGGGCACACGGCGAATGCCGCGCGTGGCATTGGAGGAGATGTTGACGATGGTGCCGCTCCCCTGCGCCAGCATGGCGGGCAGCGCTGCGTGACAGCCGTACAGCGTCGGCATCAGCGAACGGCGGATCTCGGCATCGATCTGCGCGGGTTCGAAGTCGGCATAGGGCCGCATGCGGATCGCGCCGCCCACATTGTTGACCAGCACATCGATGCGCCCGAAAGCGGCGATGGCCGCCGCCATGGCCTGCGCCGCGCCTTCATAGGTTTCAAGATCGCAGATGACGGATATGGCTTGCCCGCCCTGCTCCATGATCGCCTGCTCGACCTCGGTGACGAAATCGGCGCGATCGACAAGGACGAGTTTGGCGCCCTCAGCCGCAGCGCGTGTGGCAACACCCGCGCCGATGCCCTGAGCGGCCCCGGTGACCACCATGACCTTGCCTGCAAAGCGTTGTTGAAAGATCATCGCCTTGCTCCTTAGATGTGATAGATATCAATGACCTGATGAATGTAATCATCCTTCAGGACGATCGTCTTCTTCAGGATTTTGAGCGCCTCGCCCGTGGTGTCCAGCGTCAGGAAGGTGGTGCCGAAGAACTGGTCCGTATGCCGGTAGCGATGGCTGAGCGTGTGCCAGTTGTAGCGCAGCTCCACGGTGCCCTCGCGCATCTCCAGCACCTCGATGTTGGCGATGAAATGCGCGGTGCGCGCCTCGGGCGTGCTGGCCGAGGAGCGCTCGGTCTTCAGGCGATAGAGGCGATCTTCCAGCCCCTTGCGGTTGCCATAATAGATCAGCGAGATCTGGGTCTGCGGATCGGTGGTGAGCGCATCGTCATCGGTCCAGGAGGGCATCCAGTATTCGACGCCCTCGGCATAGCAGTCCAGCCATGCGTCATATTCGCGGTCGTCGAGCAGGCGCGCCTCGCGGTAGAGGAAGGCGCAGATGTCGGCATAGGCCAGCGATGGTTCAGCCCAAAGTGTCATTCCGCCGCCTCCATCATGGGCCGGGAATCCCGGGCGAGGCCATCCAGCAGGATCTGCGCCCAGAACTCATGCTGGCGCACGAAGAGGCCTTCATCCTCGCTGCGCTCGCTCGACAGCAGCGGCTTCATGCCCATGGCCGTCGCGTTGGCATCGGGGCCGTTGATCCAGCGCAGCGCGCCGCGGCTCAGATCGTTCCATAAGGTGCCCGCGCCCTCATAGGCCGACTGGCAGCTGCGGAATTCCTCCAGATCGTCGGGCGTGCCCATGCCGGTGACGTTGAAGAAATCCTCATACTGGCGGATGCGATGGGTGCGATCTTCCGCGCTTTCGCCCCTGGGGGCGTAGCAATAGATCGTCACCTCGGTGGTGTGGACGTCGATGGGGCGCACCACGCGGATCTGGGTCGAGAACTGATCCATCAGGAAGACGTTCGGGTAAAGCGCCAGATTGCGGGTCTGCTCCAGAATGAAGCGCGCCTTGTCGGCGCCCACACGCTCTTCCAGCTGGCCCTTGCGATGCCAGACCGGGCGGACCTCCGGGTTGATCACCTGGGTCCAGAGCAGGATATGGCCATGCTCGAAACCATAGACGCCGCTGGCCGGGGCCTTCGACCAGCCATTGGCATCGACCGTTTTGGTGCCGTCCTCGGCGCGGCGGTTCATGGTGGACTGGTAGTTTTCGTGAACGGAGCTGACGTGATAGCCGTCGCAGCCATTCTCCATCTGCATCTTCCAGTTGCCGTCGAAGGTGTAGGTGGAGTTGCCGGTCAGCACCTCCAGCCCTTCGGGCGCCTGATCGACCATCTGGTCGATGATGACTCTGGTCTCGCCCAGATGATCTTCCAGCGGCAGGACATCATGGTTGAGCGAGCCGAAGATGAAACCGCGATAGCTCTCGACGCGCACCATCGTCAGATCATGCGAGCCTTCATGGTTGAAGCTTTCGGGATAGGCGCCGCTGCTGGCATCCTTGGCGCGCAGCAGCTTGCCGTCGGTCTTGAAGCTCCAGCCATGGAAGGGGCAGACGAAGAGTGGCTGGTTGCCACGCTTGCGGCGGCACAGCTTGGCGCCGCGATGAGCGCAGGCATTGACCATGGCGCTCAGGCCGCCATCCTTGCCGCGCGTCAGGATGATGGGCGTGCGGCCGATCCACGCGGTGAGATAGTCGTTCTTCTTCTCGATCTGGCTTTCATGGGCCAGATAGACCCAGTTGCTCTCGAAGATGTATTTCATCTCCAGCTCGAACAGTTCCGGGTCGGTGAAAACGTCGCGGCGGCAGCGGAAGATGCCGGTTTCCGGGTCGTCGACGACGGCGCTGGCGATGCGCTGCATCAGATGGTCATGCATGGTCCTGTCTCCCTTCGCTGCCGTCAGGCGTTCTCTTTGGCCTCGGCGCGGGTGCGGGCCGAGAAGCCCTCGTCGCCTTCGTCATGGGCACGCTGCAGCTGGAAATTGAAGGCGATATAGGCGCTGTCGCCCTGACGACTGGGCACGGGCAGCAGCCCCTCACGGGTGCCGAAGGCGAAATCGTCGGCGGCGAAGGGATCGTCGCCGAAGTTGATCTGCGTGGTCAGCGTGCGATAGCCGGGCGCCTCGATGAAGAAATGGACATGGGCCGGGCGGTTGCCATGGCGGCCCAGCGCCTGCATCAGCTGATCGGTCGCGCCGCCCGGGGGCACCGAATAGCCGCTGGGCTGCTTGGAATGAAAGGCATAGACCCCATCGTCACCCAGCTTGATGCGGCGACGGTTGTTGAAGGGCGTCTGCTCGCTGGTGGGATCGAAATGCGAGTACCAGCCCTTGGAATTGGCGTGCCAGATATGGACGATGGCATCCTTTACCGCCTCGCCATCCGGGCCGGTGACCGCGCCGGTCATATGCAGCACCTGCGTGCCCTCATCGGGATCGGTGCTGAGGTTGACATTGCCCTCGACCAGCGGGGCGCCCGCGACATAGAGCGGCCCCTCGATGGTGCGCGGCGTGCCGCCCGAAAGGCCCGCTTCGGCGTCCTTGGCGTCGATATAGAGGTCGAGGAAATGCTCAAGCCCGGTGCCCGGCACGATCAGGCCGATCTCTCCCGCGCCATCGGCGAGGTATTTTATCGCCAGCCAGAACTCGCTTTCCGAGATGTCATGGCGCACGATCAGCTCCATGACGCTTTGCGTCAGGTCGCGCATGATCGCCTTGAGGCGCGGATGGCCGCCGCTCTCATGCACGCCGGAAGCGCGGTCGAGTAGCTGCTGAATGGCGGGGGTTTTTACGAAGCTGGCGTCCATTTTATTCTCTCCCAAGTATTTAGATGCGGCCATGGGTCAGCGGTCATCCTCATGGATCGCCGAAGGGTGGCGGCAGAGCGGGGTCACTGTCACGCGCATGAAGGGGAAGAGCGGCAGCGCCATCAGCGTGTCGTGAAGCGCGGCATTGCTCTCGACATCGAAGATCGAGACATTCGAATAGAGCCCGACCTTGCGCCAGATATGGCGCCAGACGCCCGAAGCCTGCAGCTTTTGCGAATAGGCTTTCTCCTCGGCCTTGAGCCGTGCGGCTTCGGCGGGATCGAAGTCCAATGGGAAATTGACGTCCATTTCGACCATGAACAGCATGGCGGTCAGGCTCCTGCGGTGACGGGGTGAAGGATCGGGGCGGGGCGATCGCGGCGGAAATGAGCCAGCTTGTCCTCATCCAGCTCGATGCCGAGGCCCGGGCCGGTCGGCACCGCCAGCGAGAAATCGCTGTAGGCCGGTGACTCGGTCAGAATGTCCTCGGTCTGCAGCAGGGGGCCGAAGAGTTCGGTGCCCCACGCCAGCTCGGGGAGGGTGGCGAAGAGATGGGCCGAAGCGATGGTGCCCACGCTGCCTTCCAGCATCGTGCCGCCATAAAGACCGATCCCGGCAGCCGTGCCGATGGCGGCGACCTCTGCGGTTGCGAACAGGCCGCCCGATTGCGCGATCTTCAGCGCGAAGACTCCGGCGGCATGGGCCGAGGCGATGCGCAGCGCGCTGCGGGGGCCGTGCAGGGCTTCGTCGGCCATCAGCGGCACAGGATGCGCGGCAGATAGGCGGGCCATGGCCGCGATATCGTCGCCCGCGATGGGTTGTTCGACCAGATCGCAGCCGACATCATGCAGCATGGCCATGCCCAGCTTGGCCTGCGCTTCCGACCAGTTCTGGTTCACATCGACGCGCACGCTGGCGCGGTCGCCCAGTGCCTTGCAGATGGCGCCGACATGGGCGACATCCTCGCGCACCGTGCGCTTGCCGATCTTCAGCTTGAAGATACGGTGGCGGCGCCGGTCGAGCATCTCCTCGCCCTCGGCGATGTCGCGGGCGGTGTCGCCGCTGGCCAGCGTCCAGGCGACGGGCAGGCTGTCGCGGCGGCGGCCCCCGCCGATCAGCTCGGAGACCGGGACGCCAAGTCGCTTGCCCGCCATATCCAGCAGCGCGGTTTCCACCGCGCATTTGGCGAAATGGTTGTCGCGCACGCATGCCGCGACTTTGGTCATGGTCGCGCCGACCTGAGCGATGTCGCAACTCTGCAGAATGGGAACGATGTAGGTGTCGATGCCCGATTTGATGCTCTCGGGGCTTTCCGCGCCATAGCTCAACCCGCCGATCGTGGTGCCTTCGCCGATGCCGTCCAAACCGTCGGCATCGACGAGGCGGACGATGACCATCGATTGAAAATGCATGGTGGCCATCGCCAGCACATGAGGGCGGATCGTCGGGATATCGACGATGAAAGTATCCGCCTGTTTTAACGTAGCCATGGCAGCGACTCTCCAGAATGCCTCAGGTTTGAGCCGGGAATATGCCGTTGACGGGCCCTGTTCAAAGATCAATAAGATCTCGATATGATACCTTGGAGGTATTTTGTATGGATCTGCGCCTGCTGCGCTATTTCGTGACGGTGGCCGATGAGGGCAATTTCAACCGCGCGGCCGAGCGGCTCCATATCGCCCAGCCTCCACTGTCGCGCGCGATCCAGCAGCTTGAGGCGCATGTCGGCGCGCAAGTGATGGATCGCTCGACAAGGCCGCTCAGGCTGACGGCGGTCGGCCGGTTGCTCTATGCCCAGGCCCAGCAGATGCTGGCACGCATGAATGATGTGGAGGCGATGGTGAAGGCCGCCGCCGCCAGCGAGCGTCGGCAGTTCGTCATCGGCTTTGTCGCCTCGACGATCTACGCCCGGCTCCCCGAGCTGATCCGTGAGTTCAGGAAGCTGGCCGAGAATGTCGAGCTGGTGCTGGTCGAAAGCTCCTCGCTCGAACAGATTGCGGCGCTCAAGGATGGTCGTATCGATGTGGGGTTTGGTCGCATCCGCTTCGAGGACCCGGCGGTCAGCCGCATCATCCTGCGCGATGAAAAGCTGATCGCGGCCTTTCCGGTCGATCATTCGCTGGCGCAGGGCGAGGGGCCGATCTCACTGCGCGATCTGGCCGATCAGCCGCAGATCGTCTATCCGCGCGCGCCCCGCCCGAGCTATGCGGATCAGGTGATCTCGCTGTTTCGCGACCATGCGATCGAACCGCGCATCGCGCATGAGGTGCGCGAATTGCAGATCGCGATCGGTCTCGTGGCGGCGGAGGAGGGGATGGCGATCGTCCCTGAATCCGTGCGGCGCGCCCGCAGCCATGACGTTGCCTTCCGCGATCTGCAGGAGGCCGCCACCTCGCCGATCATCATGAGCCACCGTCAAGGAGACCACTCGCCCGAACTGGCCCTGATGGCGGGGGTGATCGCCCGGCAGTACCGACACTGGGGTTACGACGTGCCCGCAGCTTTGGGATAGGCCCGGATTGCCTATTTCGGGGGTGTCGGCGCCGAGGCGTTGGAGGCGGCCGGGGTGAAGCTGGCGATGATGGCGTGCATATCGGCCGGATAGGTGAAGCGCACGAAGGTGACCGGCGCGCCCTCTTGCCAGGTGCGGCGCTGGACCACCAGACATGGCGCGCCCTCGGCCATGTCGAGCAGGGCGGCCTTCTCGGTGTCGGCCCCTATGGCATAGATCTTGTGTTCGGCGGTGCTCCAGGGGACCTGCTGCTGGAGCCATTGGCCGGGCGCGTGCTGCGAAAAGTCGATTTCCGCGGCCTGAGGGACGACATCGAGGTTGATCAGCCGGTCCTCCGTGCAAAAGGGGCGACTTCCCGCAAAATGCACACAGGAGATGTCCAGGATCTGGCCCTTGCGCAAGGGATGCAAGGACGCCGCGTCGGAAGGATTGGCTTTGCGCGCGGCGCTGGCCACCAGCCTGAAGCGATAGTCACGGTTCAGGCTGCGGACTTCAGTCTCGATATCGCGGATCTCCAGAACCGCCGACTGGACCCGGGGTTGCGCCACAAAACTGCCCGCACCCTTGCGCCGCTCGATCAGCCCGTGGCTGGCAAGGCGGGTCAGCACCTTGTTCATCGTCATGCGCGAAACCTGATAGGATTTGGCCAGTTCGATCTCGATCGGCAGCTGGTAGCCGGGGGACCATTCCCCCGACACAATCCGCCTTTCGATGTCGCCCAATATCTGCTGATGCAGGGAGATGGTGGCCGGTGACGTGGTTTTCATCCAAGATCCTGCAGGCATTGAGAGTTTTGGCACGCCAAGTTTGGCGCTTCGGGTCGGGCACTCTGCGCAGGCATCACGCGAAGGCGTGAAGCAGGTCCTTCATCGTCCGACGATATTGCGCTGAAATCCTGTCGCGATCAACATGTCGCCCTTGGGAAACGCGCTTTTTGCCCAGCACCCAGACGCTGTCGATCCCCACGCCATCACCGAACATCCAGTGATCGAGCACGGCTTGCGGCGCCAGATAGGGCACGGCGCCGGTGTCGAGCGAGACGAAACTCGCCTCCTGCCCGGCTTTGAGGGCGCCGCCGCCATGGATCGACTGCGCGCCGCCGGAGACGGCTTCGGTCAGCAGGCGCTCGCCGGTCGATTGCCCCGCATCGGCGATGATGTTGCGCGAGCGCAGCTCCAGCCGCTGCCCATATTCCAGCAGGCGCAGTTCCTGGGTCAGCGAGATCGAGATGTTCGAATCCGACCCGATGCCAAAACGCCCGCCTTGCTTCAGGAAGGGCGGGACAGGGAAGATGCCGTCGCCCAGATTGGCCTCGGTGATCGGGCACAGGCCCACCACCGCCCTGGCCCGGGCGATGTCGGAGATTTCCTGCTCATCCACATGCGTGGCATGCACCAGCGTCCAGTCATGGTCGACCGGGGCATTGGTCAGCAGCCATGCCACCGGGCGCGCGCCCAGTTTGGCCACGCATTCCTCGACCTCTTTCACCTGCTCGGAAATATGGATGTGCACGGGGCCCCCTTCCTTGAAGGCGAGAATCTCCGTCAGTTCTTCGGGCGTGGCGGCGCGCAGGCTGTGCGGGGCCAGACCGACGCGGCCGCCGGGCATGGCCTCCACGGTCGAGCGGCAGGCCGCGACCAGACGGCCATAGCTGTCCACCGAATTGATGAAACGCCGCTGCTGGGCCGAAGGCGCGGCGCCGCCAAAGCCGGAATGGGCGTAAAAGACCGGCAGCAGCGTCAGCGCGATGCCGGTCGCCGCCGAGGCTGCCGCCACGCGCTCGGCATGTTCGGCGATGTTGGCATAGGGGCGCCCGTCCTGATCGTGATGCAGATAGTGGAATTCGCCGACGCGGGTGAAACCAGCCTCCAGCATTTCCATGTAAAGCTGCGCCGCCACCGCTTCCAGCTGTTCGGGCCGGAAGGCGAGGGCGAAGCGGTACATGACGGTCCGCCAGCTCCAGAAGCTGTCATGTGTGGGGCCGCGCGTTTCGGCAAGGCCGGCCATGGCCCGCTGGAAGGCGTGGCTGTGCACATTGGGCGTGCCGGGAACCACGATGTCATGGCGCTCGTCGGCGGGATGGGGCTGTGTATCGGTCTGGATGCTCTGGATAAATCCGTCCGCCAGCTCGAAGCGCACGCTGCGCGCCCAGCCTGTTTCCAGCAGGGCCGAATTTGCAAAGACACTCGTCACCATCGCCTCCATCCGCTTCGGGCCATCACTGGATCTGCCAGATTTATCGCTTGCTATGCCTTTCCTATGTATATACATGATGGCGGTAAGGAAAGAGAAAAATAGGGAAAAGGCGCTGTGTCTCGCTTGCAAAAAACCCTCCTCACCAACGCCAGAATCGCCACGCTCGCCCCTGAACAGGCCGGTCTCGGGGTGATCGCGAAGGGCTCGATCCTGATCGAGGGCGACAGGATCGCCGCAATCGAGTCGGATGACGGGTTGCCCGCCGATGCTGCCGTGGACGCGACGGTGATCGATCTGCAGGGGCGCTGGGTGACGCCGGGACTGATCGATTGCCATACCCACCTCGTCTATGGCGGTGACCGGGCGCAAGAGTTCGAGATGCGGCTCAACGGCGCCACCTATGAGGAGGTCGCGCGGGCCGGAGGCGGGATAGTCTCCTCGGTGCGGGCGACCAACGCCCTGTCGGTCGACGAACTGGTGGCGGCCACGCTGCCGCGTCTGGACACGCTGATCGCCGAGGGCGTGACGACCATCGAGATCAAATCGGGCTATGGCCTCAACATCGATGCCGAGCTGCGCATGTTGCGGGCCGCGCGCCGTCTGGAAACGCTGCGCCCGGTCCGGGTGCTGACCACCTATCTGGGCGCCCATGCCACGCCGGTCGAATACAAGGGACGCAACGCGGATTTTCTGGCCGATGTCGTGCTGCCCGGGCTGGAGGCGGCCCATGCCGAGGGGCTGGTCGATGCCGTCGACGGCTTTTGCGAGGGCATCGCCTTTTCCACCGCCGAGATTGCCGTGCTGTTCGACAAGGCGCGTGCCCTGAACGTGCCGGTGAAATTGCACGCTGAGCAGCTTTCCAATCTGGGCGGGGCGAAACTCGCAGCCTCTTTCGGGGCGCTGTCTGCGGATCATCTCGAACATCTCGATGCCGAGGGGGCTGCCGCCATGGCGCAGGCCGGCAGCGTTGCGGTGCTTTTGCCGGGGGCCTTCTATGCGCTCAATGAAACGCGCAAGCCGCCGGTGGCTCTGCTGCGCGAGGCGGGCGTGCGCATGGCCCTGTCGACCGACAGCAACCCGGGCACCTCTCCGCTCACCTCACTGCTGCTGACCATGAACATGGGGGCGGTGCTGTTCGGCCTGAAGGTCGAGGAATGCATCGCCGGGACGACGCGGGAAGCGGCGCGCGCCCTTGGCATTCTGGACCGCACCGGCACGATCGAGGTCGGCAAATCCGCCGATCTGGCGGTGTGGAACATCGAGGCCCCGGCGCAGCTCGTCTATCGGATCGGCTTCAACCCGATCCACATGCGCTTTTTCAAGGGGCATCAGGGCGTCGCCTGAGCCGGTTTCAGCCGAACATGAGGGTTCTGTCATGACTGTTTTCGAGATCGAGCAAGGCAGCTCTCCGCTGATCCTGAGCTTTCCTCACACCGGCACCCATGTTCCCGAGGCGATCTGGAACCGGCTGAACGACAATGGCAAGCGGCTGGCCGATACCGATTGGCATGTGCACCGCCTCTATGCCGGGCTGGTCGATGGCGCGACGACAGTGCGCGCAACCTTCCACCGCAGCGTGATCGACGCGAACCGCGATCCGGGCGGCCACAGCCTGTATCCGGGGCAGAACACGACCGGGCTGGTCCCCGAAACCGATTTCGACGGCCTGGCGATCTGGCATGAGGGGCAGATGCCGGGCGAGGACGAGATTGCCGAACGCCTGGTGACATTCCATCGTCCTTACCACGCCGCGCTGGCCGCCGAGATCGAGCGGGTCAAGGCGCTGCACGGCGTGGCGATCGTCTATGATTGCCATTCGATCCGTTCGCATATCCCCTATCTGTTTGAGGGCAAGCTTCCCGACTTCAACATCGGCACCGACAGCGGTAAGACCTGCGCGGCTCTGGTGGAGCAGACAACACTCGCCATAGCGGGCGCGGCCTCGGGCTATCATGCCGTGCTGAACGGGCGGTTCAAGGGCGGCTGGAGCACGCGCCACTATGGGCGCCCGGCGGACAATGTTCATGCCATCCAGATGGAATTGGCTCAATCGACCTATCTGACGTCGGAAGATCAACCTTTCGACTATGACGAAGAGAAGGCGGAGCATCTTCGCCTTCACCTCAAGGCAATTCTCACTGGGATCGTCGAGGTCGCGCAGACCCTGATCTGAAATTTTCACAGCCGTGACAGGACAAAGAAAATGGCTTCGAATCCACGTTACAATGAACGGGTCATCCGTGCTCCGCATGGCGATACGCTGAACGCCAAAAGCTGGATGACAGAAGCGCCGCTGCGCATGCTGATGAACAATCTGGACCCGGACGTCGCGGAAAACCCCAATGAGCTGGTGGTCTATGGCGGCATTGGCCGGGCCGCGCGCACCTGGGCCGATTTCGACAGCATCGTCGAGACGCTCAAGAGCCTTGAAGAGGATGAGACGCTGCTGGTGCAGTCGGGCAAGCCGGTGGGCGTCTTCCGCACCCACAAGGATGCGCCGCGCGTGCTGATCGCCAACTCCAATCTGGTGCCGCATTGGGCCAATTGGGACCATTTCAATGAGTTGGATAAGAAAGGTCTGGCCATGTACGGCCAGATGACCGCCGGTTCGTGGATCTACATCGGGACGCAGGGCATCGTTCAGGGCACCTATGAAACCTTTGTCGAGGCCGGCCGCCAGCATTACAACGGCGATCTGAAGGGCAAATGGGTGCTGACCGGCGGATTGGGCGGCATGGGCGGCGCGCAGCCGCTGGCGGCGGTGATGGCCGGGGCATGCTGCCTTGCCATCGAGTGCAATCCGGACTCGATCGATTTCCGCCTGCGCACGCGTTACGTCGACGCCATGGCCGAGACGCTGGATGAGGCAATGGCGCTGATCGAGCAGTGGACCGCCGCCGGAGAGGCCAAATCGGTCGGGCTGCTGGGCAACACCGCCGAGATTCTGCCCGAAATGGTCCGTCGCGGCATCCGTCCCGACATGGTGACCGACCAGACCTCGGCCCACGATCCGCTCAACGGCTATCTGCCCGAGGGCTGGACCCTGGCCGAATGGCGCGACAAGCGCGTCAGCGATCCCAAGGCGGTGGAGAAAGCCGCCCGCGCCTCGATGCGCAAGCATGTCGAGGCGATGATCGCCTTTCAGGATCAGGGCATTCCGACCTTCGATTATGGCAACAACATCCGTCAGGTGGCCAAGGATGAGGGGCTTGAGAACGCCTTCGCCTTCCCCGGTTTCGTGCCTGCCTATATCCGTCCGCTGTTCTGTCGCGGCATCGGCCCCTTCCGCTGGGCGGCGCTTTCGGGCGATCCCGAGGATATTGCCAAGACCGACGCCAAGGTGAAGGAACTGCTGCCCGACAATAAGGAGCTGCACCGCTGGCTGGATATGGCCAAGGAGCGCATCGCCTATCAGGGCCTGCCCGCGCGTATCTGCTGGGTGGGGCTGGGCGACCGGCATCGGCTGGGGCTGGCCTTCAACGAGATGGTCAGGAACGGCGAACTGAAGGCGCCGATCGTGATCGGGCGCGATCACCTCGATTCCGGTTCGGTGGCCTCGCCCAACCGCGAGACCGAAGCGATGCGCGATGGTTCGGACGCCGTGTCGGACTGGCCGCTGCTCAATGCGCTGCTCAACACCGCGTCGGGTGCGACATGGGTTTCGCTGCATCATGGCGGCGGCGTGGGCATGGGCTTCTCGCAGCATTCGGGCGTGGTGATTTGTTGCGACGGCAGCGACGATGCGGCACGGCGGATCGAGCGTGTGTTGTGGAACGATCCGGCGACCGGCGT
>Ga0116227_10004450_pt1 | contig 30443 bp, 24 predicted proteins | sample S1TSphgellanicum_FD_89693 | JGI IMG/M metagenome (GOLD analysis project Ga0116227, IMG submission 89693) | Host-associated microbial communities from peat moss isolated from Minnesota, USA - S1T2_Fb - Sphagnum magellanicum MG | ecosystem: Host-associated > Plants > Peat moss > Unclassified... | reverse complement strand
TTAAGCTGCTGGTAGGCCTGTATGTAGGAGCGCACGCGCTCGGGTGCCTGCAGCCGGGCTGCGGGAAAAGCGTGCAACTGGCACGCATGTAACAGAGGGATTTCTCCTTTAAAAAAAAAAAAAAAAAAAAAAAAAAACAATTTTCTAGTATAGGCAAACAAAAGATATGTGAACTTGTCAAGAAAACAAAAAATCTTAACTATTAAATCTAGTTGACAAGATACACAAGCTAGTAGTTATGGAGCTCAAACTCAATGTAAACCGTCACATTAAAATAGGTAGAAATCACAACCTTCTTCAAGTCTAATAATGAATAATAGAACTTAAAATAACCCATGTAAAAAATTGAAAAAATTGGTACCTTTATTCTAGTATAAAAGATCTGTTTTGTAAAGTTTTTTGCCTATAGTCACAATCTTGTAAGAGTTTGTATGGAATGTGAGAATACACAACTAAATCACAATTCATTATTGTCACAAAAGAAGTGATCACCAAGGGCATGATTATAAAGGGGGATTATTATACTAGATTTAGATGTAAACCACCATTAATTGCACATTTTCATCCATAATAAATTTTGAATTATATTATAAACCATTTCAAATTTTTGAAAATGATGAAAATTTCAAATGTGATTCCTTTTTTGTTTAGATTATAACTTGGAAATACCTTGAACCTAAAATTAGATGTAACAATTTTTTAAATTGAACTCTTCAATACTCATATTAATCATTTCACACAACTTCTGAAGACCACTATGTTTTTCAAATGGCACCACATAAACATTTTTTATTTTTTTTGCAACTTCGAGCATGATCTAACATCTCTTTTGGTCCTATGATTGTGAGTGTCCCATTTTTGAAATTTTGGGAAACATACTTATCGATAAAATTTTGGGATTTGAAGACCATGGTGATATCAATAATTCATCAATTGTGTGATGTTATATTAGAACATCAATTAAGAAGGTTTTAGTTTAATCAATACTAGCCTTTAGGGCATTAGAAATTTTGGTTTCCTATTAATCTACTTTATAACATATTTATGTATGAAGGAAAGTAGTATGTTTTGTTTTGATTTCTGGTTTAAAGATAATATTCTTAAAAATTTAAACATCTATGTTCTAAGGGTTGAGTCCTTTATGAGACCTATGCGTTTTAGGTTCAAGACGAGGTCGATTTTAGGGTTCTGCTTGAGATGAGATGCCATGACTCCCAAATTGAGATGAAATAATGTCACAAAATCTTTGCTGAAGAAGAGAGCACCAAGATGCCATTTCGGCATTGAAACTTTTCACAAGCTTTCTTTATTAAAAAAAATCCAGATCATGAAGAAATCTTTCTTGGGCACAAAACTAGTGACCCGACATTGTTAAATATCCAAATGCTCAAAAGCTTCCCAGTGGACTTTGTTGAGCTATAATATCATTTTTTGTTCTCTCTCTACTTGCACACTTGATGGTGTTGCAAAAGGCTGCAATGTACTATAACCTAAGCACACACAAGCTCCTTGGAGCTATGAAATTTTAAGTATTAGAAGAATTCAGCAACAAAAGGAGAATGAAGAGTCTAATAAGGTTAGCTCTACGCTCGGTGTTGTTTTTCAAAGACAGTTGGGGTCTACATGGTGTGCAATCTCAATTAGGACCCTAACCCCTACCACTTTTGTGCCCAAGCTCCAACATTTAGGAGAGCAATTCAGAGGTAAAAAACTCCATGCTTCTACTTCAACCTTCATCTCCTTCAAAGATCTCTTGGAATCAAGAACTAGCTGAACTCCAGAAACATGTCTTTAACGTTCTTCAATGAATTGGGACATTGAGCAAGGTCATTGAAAACGAAGTATATGTTTTTTTTTGGATTCCAAATACAGAGAAAAAAAAGAATGGTGTTTCCCAAAACAATCTCATGCAATTATGTTGGGAGTATATATGTATCACTAGCAGATTGAACTGTTTCAGTTTCCGTCCTTTTTCATCCAATTGGGGTTTCATCTATGAGGGCATGTCTTGAATTTTGGATTTCATCCTTTTTTCATCCTTTTGACTAGGGTTCGTTTGTGATAGATGTCTTGAGTTTAAGGTTTCATTCATTTTTTCATCCTTGAGTAGGGTTCATCCATGATGGCATTCTCCTGAGTGTTCTCAAGACAGCCAAAAAAAAAAAAGTTTGTACCATTGATTCATCCACCATTGATTGATCCCTAATTCATGGGGCTGATGATTGCTAATTCAATCTAAGCCCACACTAATAAGCTCCACAAGAGAAAGTGTACCAACCAGCTGAAAATCTAGCCTTCCTGCAAGCAAGCAGAGTGCTGTACACTACTATACAAAAAATGCAAGCAAGTTGCAAAACAAGAATCACAACATCTGCAATACAAATGACTTCAGGTGAACCAGCACTTGTTTGGTTATTGAGAAAATGGCTGATTAGGAACAAGGGTCGAAGGATAGGTTATTCATAACCCATCTGTAGAGTATGAAACTGGTGAAGAACTGGACACAGAACCTAACTGTTAATACATATTCCATACAGATCTAGCAACTAGCAAGACCCTTATGCCGCTTTGGTGTTACTTTGATGAAAACTAAAAATCTAGTAGTTACATGTACCTGACCTAAATTATGTGTTTCTTCCCAATAGCTTCATTCTTGAATCCTTAAAACATTAAACTCTTTGAGCTATCACAATGTTTTATTTGGCTATGTACTCTTCTCCAATTTTAGCTCCGTTTTGATGAGCTGCCCTCTTCAATTACATTTGACCAGACTTGCGGGTTGGCAATTTTGAGAAGTGCACCAGAATGAAGCTTTTTATTTTCCAGGGGTTAAGTTTTTTAATCTGCAAAAGCCTAGAAAACATTTAATCTAAAGATGCTTAGGGGAGCTAGAGCATCAAGAGCTCCAGGTTTGAGATGGACTTTCTCATCTAGTCCTGTGCAGGAGCTGGTTCACCACTTTAGAATCTGTATAAACTGGCAAGCACCAATACATAGATATTTTACTGTCATACTTGAGGCATGATTTTGCATATCAAACCTAAACCCTAAACCCTTTCAGATGCTGTTACTGATTCTTGAGCTTTTGGATGCTAAATTTTCAAGATCATTTGTAAGTCATCACATAATTATATTGCTCCAGGTGCTGCTGCAGGAAGGTGCTAAGACTCATGATGATCAAGAATTGACTTTGGCACAAATTACACTTCCTTTTCCAACTCTCGAGATTGTCTTGTTCCAAGCTGCAACATATAAACCCTAAACCCTTTCAGATGTTGCTGCTGATTCTTTAGCTTTCGGATGCTAAATTTTCAAGATCATTTGTAAGTATTTGCATAATTATATTGCTCAGGTACTGCTGCAGGAAGTTGCTGAGGCTCATGATGATCAAGAATTGACTTTGGGCACAAATTACAGTCTTCCTTTTCTAACTCTCAAGATTGTCTTGTTCCAAGCTGCAGCATACAGACCCTAAACCCTTTCAGATGCTGCTGCTGATTCTTGAGTTTTTGGATGCTAATAAATCTTTCAAGATCATTTGTAAGTATTCGCATAATTATATTGCTTCCAGGTGCTGCTGCAGGAAGTTGCGAAGGCTGATGATGATCAAGAATTGACTTTGGTACTAGCTGAAAGTTGACCTATAGAAGTAGCAGCAGCAGGTAGATGCAGCTGCTATATTGCAGATTCTCCGGCTAAATTAGCTGCGTCACGGCATCTCATGCTGTGTCCTACTCTAAGTGCAAGGACGATTGGGTTGAAACCACCAGGAAATATAAATAAGTGAAGCTGATGCAATGTCAACTAGTTGATTCTTGCTGGCCGGTTTGTTTTCTCGACTAGTACTAGTGTGGAGCTGGCCGAGAGTTTTTCGGGGTCTGGGGAGAGGCCTGCAGCTTTCTAGGTGCTGAGGGAACCAAGAGTACTGTACTACTACTGTAGTCCATGATAACTAGGATTGTCGGGGAAATTTCACGAACTAGCTATCTAGGAGGACACCACCGTCCACGGCTATGAAATGCGAAGCTGCTAATGAACTTGCAGTGTACAGACAATATTCAATTTCACGGTTAAACGTTTTTGCAGCGTTTTTGCTGATTTTGTTCTTGCACGTGAGCTGCCCAAATTGTGAGTTTGACTTCTTTTACCAGATTTCTCTAATTTGCAGTACTATTTCTCTTGTAGTCTGGCTCCGCGAGGATATATGCAGCGATGAAGGCGCCTGTAAGTATGATCAGTCCCCGGCAACATGTTTGCCACCGGCCGCAGGTTGACCTGCAACTCGTATAAAAGTAAAGGCTTAATAATTTGCTGCAGCTCCCTGCCAGACCATTGTCGAGACTTGAGAAGGAAGCTCCAGATCATCAGTGGAGAAACCACATGAACCTGTTTGCCCTGGCAAGTACTGGACCCCCCATGAGCTTTCCTGCCGCGATTCCTGCCATCACATCTCGGCATATTCGACCCAGGGTCGAACCCTATCAAAGATCATGCAGCAGAAGTTACTGTAACTATGTAGGTGGCTAGTTCCGGAGGCCGTGGTTTGTCGGCCACAGCTGCTGCTGCTGCTGCACACAGGGCTAATTTTTTATCGGTACTAGAGCTGATACTTAAGATCATGAAGCTCGTGAAATAGGACTGAAAACAAAAGCCAAGAGTTCAAAGCTCTGTCCCGCTCTCCGTACCCAAAACTTGCTAGTCTTTTCAGAACTTCTTCCTTTCAATTTCCTTGTGAAGTACACCTAGTGTCTTAATCCTTTCTTTGAGGATTAGATCAGTTAATTAGCAGCTGCCTTCAGGTCATGATCTGAGAGCAGTACTCGTAATCCCCCGCGATCGACGAGGAGGAGGAGGAGGATTTTAACGCCTCGGATAGATAATCCAATCCCTTATTAATCTCCTATGCTGAACGACCTTTGATCACGTTGAAATTCCACAACGACGACGACCACCACCACCACCACTTAGGACAATGTCTTTCCATTAGGTTGTTGTGATCACAAATTCTATGATGACAGAGTAAAAGCTTCCCATTATTTTATTTCAGCCACCTGTGTTCACACTCACCTCACAGCTCTATCAATCGGTAGTACTGTCGCTCTGGGAAAAATATTCTGGAACCTTTGACATGAATCCGGCGGGGAACCAAAAAAAAAAACAAAAACAAAATAAACTAAACTAAACTCGCAACGACTTTCCATAGCTGTTGTTGTGTTGATCTTACATACAACACTGCACCAAACCGACAAAAAGCTTGCTGGTAAATAACATTTTTATTATATCTTGTTAATCTACACCTGCCAATTTATGAGGCGGAAAGCTCGCCGGCACATCAATCCTTCCTGGCATGACCCACAGCACAAAAAACGTCGCACGAGTTACCAAATTCCAAGTACACATGTGACATACCTAGGCCATTTTTTTTAACATTCCTGCCATTGAAATTTTTTTGTTGTTGCAAGGTACACTTATCCTTTTTCCAACCAGTTAGAGTGTGGCTTTCCATACATTGAGTAGCTGCAGCATCAGCTTTGGGAGCTTACGCTGCTGTCGACCAGTGTGGTGCAGTAGTTGCTTTCCATTTGTATGACATTCTCAGGCATCATTGTGAAGGTGCAGGTAGGGTTTCCTAAAGCATGATCCCTGTAGGTGTTTTCCTAGTGTCGTGGCAGGGCACGGCAAGTTATAAAGAGTAATAGTAATTCTCTGTCACAAAGTGAAAGAACTCTTGTTTTAAAAAAAGTTTCATAGCCAATGGTTGTGGATCCACGGATCAGAAAAGAATTTGTTTTTTAAACAAATTCGACAAGAAATTTTATGCCCGATAAGGCCCTCAAGGACAATGTTACCAAAATTGGGCCAGTGCTCAACTGTGGCTCACAGGGGCCCCCCTTATTCTGGCAACAACATCCCCTTACAGGACCTTTATCTACCACATAATGCAAGTCTTACAAAGCTGAATTGCAAATTTGAAGCATCTGAAGTCACAAGAGGTAAGTCAAACTTCCCAAGTTAAAGGTACTCAATAGGAAAGCCGCCCTTAGATAATTACCCGGATTGCTTGATCTGCAGCACGTTTCTCTCAGGAACGTGCAAATTCCTCTACACTGCACAGACTAACACCCAACACCCAACACCTACAATCATCTACAGCATCTGCTGCAAATGTGTACACACAGACAGGGAATAACAACAGGAGAATCAGCTGGACATAATCAGCAGTTAACAGACTGACAATTGAAAACTGGCCATTTGAATGCAAACCATGTTGTCGGCCTTAGATAATTACCCTATGCTTGATCTGTAGCATGTTTCTCTCAGGAACGTGCAATTCCTCTACGCTGCACAGACTAACACCCAACACCCAACACCCACAATCATCTACAGCATCTGCTGCAAATGTGGACACAGACAGGGAATAACAACAGGAGAATCAGCTGGACATAATCAGCATTTAACAGACTGACAATTGCAAACTGGCCATTTGAATGCAAACCATGTTGTCAATTAAAACAACTGGCATAAATTATTTTGTTCTATAATTTCTAACCACCAAACATGAAACCCACGTCAACTGCTCTGCACTCAATTATACTAAACCCAGCTAGCTTCTCGTGAGTGAGTTACATACTACAGACTACAGACAGGCATGGAATTTGTTTAGAAATGAATACATAAGGCTTGACTTTTGTTTTATGGATACAAAATTTATGTAATTTTGCAACAAGTGGAGATTGTTAGATTGTAAAATGTCAAACTTACTATGTTTGGTATTGAATCTGTGTGTGCACACAAAGAGTTTGTTGTTTCTTTTAATAAATATTTTTTGTGATGCAGCCAATGAACTATGGCCCAGACAAGACAAACACTCTCACAGACACCTGATTGAATCATTTTGTGAGTTCAATTTATAATAGAATTTGAGGCGGTTCAGTAGTGTTATAATACTAAAATGGTCGGATGTAGATTCGGAGTTAAATGTCAAATGTTTGTTCATCTCTGACAAAATCAATATGTTTGAGTTGTAGATTTGGTTTCAGCAAGATCGGGGGATAATATTTCAAGGTTCAGGATCAAATGAAATTGGGATGATCTCTATAACTATGATTTATATGATTTATAACCATTGTTAGAGAGGAATTGCAAAGTAATTCTCTACCGCAATTTTGGTATTGTTTACGGTTGTACAAAGTGGGATAACATATACCAAAATCGGTATAGTATATGAATCTTGACTTTGTTGTGCATATTGCTATATCAATGGTTAAATGTAATTTGGAAAAATATTTTCACAATGGTGTGCATGTTACTAACGAGTTTTTTGGTGGTGAATTTTAGCCATTTTACAAGAGGTTAGTTTGATAAAGGAATTTTTTGTCACAAATTCCCTTTTGTGGAAAAAAAAAAATGGCCCAACAAAACACGATAAAATCACCACAATTGCTTGCAATATCAAAGGGTGCTTTCCTAAGATTTTCTAGTTTCATATTTGGAACATCACCAAATATGGCTAAATACACTTATGGATGTTCAACACTTGAGCCTCAAAAAATTGAAATAAAATCACAAACATGTTTTTAGTTAATTAGGTTTGTTAAGTATTTTAGAAAAGTCCCAATTCACGACCCTTAATGTATAAGGATTTTAACCCCATAGATATTGTTTAGGGTTAGCTTTTGAGGCCTTGAACAATGGGATGTATCTAAGAACTTTGTGCAGGCTACCTCACATTTCCACACACACAAACACACACACACACACATGTATATGTCTCCAAAATATCGAGTCCTTTGATCCAAAGAACCAATGAGAGCAAATAACATGTGGGATGTGTGAAATATTCTGGTGAGAACTTTCTTGAACGAGTCCAGATTTTTTTGGGTTTTTTCTGTACTTGTTACCGATATTCCAGTCAATCCTAGGCACACATGAGTTCTTCGGAAGTCAAAAAGCTTAAAAAGATGGAGTCACCTACATTGGCTTTTGCATGGCATTAAAAAACGTGGCCAATTTTCAGTTCCTTTGCCTGAGAATTATTTTCCAGTTTTGGATTAGTAACTTTTTACAGGTTTTTCTTTTATCCAACTGCGTTTTGAAATGTGTCCAAAGAGCCCAACCATGCTTTGGGATATATCAATACCACATGGTTCCACAAGGAACTACAAATTCAACTTGGAGTTGCCCCCAACCATGGATCTTTGGGCAAAGAAGATTATTTTATTTTGTCCGAGTAAATATTGGGATCACTCTAGGCAGATTTCATGAAAAATTATGCAAAAAACGTGAAATAACTTATATACAAAGCGAAGGTGACTCATGAAAATGCATTGGTTTCTTATTCGTGTTTTTGAACTATTTCTTGACAACTTAGACGACTCTAAAAAATATTCATAACATATCTAATTAGGAAGGTTTTTGATGCCATACCTATGACTGATGTTCAACACAAAATAATTTGCAAAAGGTGTAGCTAAAAGAAAAGAGAAAATTTTATTGATATTTGTCAAAATTGTTAAAAAATTGAAAACCATTGGGTTACTATTATAGAATGCACAACACAAGATGTGTTTTGCATACTTATTCTTTAATTGTTCAAATTTTGCAAATTAAATTTGAAGGTTTTTAACCTTGTTTTAACATGTATTTAACTAACTCCAAACTTTTCTATTAGAAAAGTTTGAAAATGATAATAAGCAATTTGGATAATTCAAACAAGTTTTGAAAATGTAAATTCAACTTGGTGGTCAACAAATTAATTGCAAAACATTATTGATAGTGGCCACAAAAATTGCATGAGAAAAGATGACTTGGTCAAATTAAATATTATAGATCATATAAGCATCAAAAAAATGGAAGAATTTTTTTAATTATTACCCAATGGTCACCAAGTGGTGAATATTGAAAATGAAAACTCAAAAAGTAAAAAATCAAAAGACATAGATGAAAAATCATTTCAAGAATTTAAAGAGATTTCAAACTTCAAAATATTATACCAATCATCTGAGATCCATTGTTTAAAAAAAAAGGGCAAACACAATTTGCATTAGTTTATGTTATTTGAACTAAAAATTAAAAAAGGATTGTTAGTTTGCAAAGCTTTTTAAGCATTTCATCAATTGTAGCTAAGATATTAACATGTTAAGTCATATTGGTCATTGTTTAGCAATTTGATATGCAATTACATCAACATAGTTTCAAAACAAAAATCCAATTTGATAACAACATTTTCTCCATCCTTTCAAAGTTGCAAACATCATTGCACTGTCTATAAACAATAATTTAAATCAACTATTAACAAAACTCAATAATTGAACCTAATAAATAGACATAATTCAAGATGAATGATCGAAACTCATGAAATGAATTTTTTTAAATGATAAGGATTAAATTGCATAGCTCAAGGAAGTCAAATAATTTTGTCATCCTCATTAACATTCTTCATATATTGCATGATCCAAGAATAATTTGGTGAAGAAGAACTTAAATGTGCCTTAAACAATGATTTCGTAATGGACATCAATTATCCTTGCTAATGGCAATTCAATCAATATTGGTCACAAACAAGACACAACATCCAACCATTGAATGTTATTCTTTAACAACTCATGTCCTTCAAAACATTCAATGATGAAACCAATTCTACACTTGGAATTTCAAAAGGCTTTGCTTGCTCAACATGAATGAACAACATTCAGTTTTTTTTTGTACAATCATCTTCAATATGAGAAATACACATGTTTCAACTAATAAATCCTTAAGATAATAATATGTTCCTATGGTGAGTTCACCCAACATCATAACCCAAATATTAAAAAATTGATTGAAAAATATTTGTGACATCAACAAAAAAAACTTCCATAAACATTTTCTAACAACATACAAGACCAAATTGCAATTATGTGATTTCTTTTAAATGCTCAAGAAAGAAAATGTTACACTCTAGGTCTTCCAAAGTTTTGTTGATGTCAATATTTTTTTCCATCACACAAGGACTCCCTTGTAATATAACATTTTGTGGAAAGTAACACATGACACCATCCACATGTGTTTTTTCTTTTCCAACATGGCTTGTTGGGCCCCAAAATTTTCACAATAACATAGGACACTATTCATTTAGGCTTCTTGTATTTCCAATATGGCTTGTTCGGCTACATGTTTTTCAAACACATCAAGTCTAACAATTTTCCAAGATGGAGCAGGTGTTATTTGATGGCATTCTCCAATGCTAATTGTCCCCATACAAATGCCATAAAAACATGATAGATGTCAAAATCAAAGGAATAAAAATCCTAATTACATACACTCTCAACTTGGACACATTGATTGAAAATACATTAACAACGTGTGTAGTTCAAAGAACATGATAAAACATCAAAAATTACTACTAAGTTGCAAAATTGAATAAAGACTTTTTAAAAGATCAATGGACCTAGTGCATCCCTTTGTTCCAAGGCACTATGGAACATCCATAGGTGTGAGCCCTATGCAAATTAGTTGGAAGAATTTTCTTGAATACCTTATTGACAACCTTTCATTGAATGGGGTGAATTTCATATGACATACATGTATACAAGGACTATACATTCAAAGCATTTGAATATGCATCAAAGAAACACAAAATGCATAGGGTATATTCATGGTTGGGGTACACAAAAGGAATTTTTTCCCCAAAATCACTCTAAAAACACCATTTTGAATGACCATTATGTTTATGAAATAATTTATTTGGTAGATTTTCCTTTTTCATCAAATAATCTCATACTTCTTGATTAAAATGGTGGTGATTTTTTGTGATTTGGATGACTAAAACATGTTTTTAAGTGTCTTAAAAGATGGTTCAAAAATTATGTCTCACTATGCAATTTTATTAAAAAGGATTCAATGGATTAATAATATTTGTTCATATTGTTTTGTATTTAACGACAAATTAAAAGAACATGTTTTATAAGATGACACAAATTTTTAATTTGATCAATCACTAAATTTTGTGGAATTGATGTTAAAATTTTAGATTTTTTCATCAAAAAAAGATGCATTAATAAGGACAATCAAATTAATTTTATCAACTATAAATTCACATTTCAAAGGTTTGGAAAGAAGTATAAGAAACGTGGGTGCAAAAAAAGGACATTATTTAAATTTTTTAATAAGGTTTTAGCACTCCAAATGAAAATATGTCATTCTAGAATGTTTAAATTGTCCTAGCACTACAACAAATCATGGCTTTTCAAAAGGTCAACTTTATTAAAATGTCCATATTGATAAAAAAGATGTTTGCTTTGACTAAAGGCATGGGCCATTGAAACACATCGCTTTTTTGGTCGGTTTTTTACTAAAGTGACCATTTTGACCAAATGTTAAATTGTACATTTAATCAAGAAGGACAAATTTTTTAAATGGCCCATCAAAATGCCCATGGCTTTATCAAATCAGCCATACGAAATGGCCATGCTTAATCAAATTGGCCATATTAATTTAGTTAGCTAGCTTACTTGTTATGCCTACTAAACTACCACCCTACCTACTATCTACCTACATACTTTCTTATACTTTTATTTTATTTTATATAAGTAAGTATATACATCTAAAAGCATAGGTAGGTAGGCATGTGTATTTCCTCATCTATCTAGTTCGGTACCTACTTACCTACTTATGAAAAAAATTAAAGTTCAAAGAAACATGTGAAATCCATTTGGTATTATATTGTTTTACAAAGTGGTGTGGTGGTTTGATGGCCAAGACATTAGTGTGGAGCCAAAGAAACCAAGGTTTAATTCCCATTATCAACATGTATTATGTGGAGTATGTATATTTGTATATATACCTTGTACATGTGTGTAAATGTATAGCATCTAAATGGGTTGTGGATAGGTAGGTAGGAGGCCATGGTGGGTGGGTGCATGGGTAGGTACTTATTATTTATTTATTTATTTATTACATTTTTATATTTGAAATTTGAACTATTTTTTACATATTATTTTTTTGGTTGCCCAATCTTTTGTCCAATTTGATTAATAAAAAAAACCATTAAAGTCAAGTTGGACATGTTCAAATTGGCCTGTCTAGTATTTAGATTAAATGGTTGATTGACCATAATTCAAAATGACTAGTTTTTTTATCTAGTTTTATAGTCAAATAAACCATGATTTGTTGTATGTGCATTCTTTTCTTATTTATATTTGAACATGATATTCAAAAAAATTCAATTGATTTAAATCATTTATTATAACATTTATTGGTTAAAAGCCTAAACATACATAACCCCTTTCATTGTTTAGCATCTCAAAACATTCATTTTGTTATGTCATTCTTTTAAGACTCAAGACATATGACAAATGGGTGTCATGGTTCTTGTTGTGGTATTTGAACCATGAATGCCCCCATAACAAGTTCATATATGAGTTAAATGCATGTTGTTGTCCTTGAAAATGAGTTCAAGGTCTTGGAAAGGATATTAGTATGAATACTGCCTTTAATCATTAATGAGATGTTGGTGTTACCTTGAAATATTAATATACAAAGGCCCAAAATTAGCACCTAAAAATTGAATTATGCAAATGAGGCCATCCTAATCATATAAATCTTTGACTTGAATTTAATATATGTGTTTTGAGCATTAGGAAAATACTCCAATGTACCAATACTATAAAAAGACAAGTTGATATTATTTGCAAAAAACTTATAACATATTTATGTAAATAATTTTTACCATAAAATTAAACCTACAAAGTTTATACATATTACCTACAATTGACCTATAAAGGACAAATAAATGATTTTGCCAATGAAGGACGTGGAATTTTATGGGCAATAACAAGAGACACCAACTACATTGTGAACTGCAATTGCATATGGGCATACATGTGTGTTCTTGATAGAAGTTAACACCATCATGAACATTTTGTAACCATTCAATTGATCTTGTGGCTTGATATGTTCTTTGCAAATTTCATGTTTCAAGAATGCACCTACATCATCAACCTTGCCCTTGCCATGACTAAATGTGAAATAGTTTCAACACATTTAGACCCCCTCTTGTCTCTCCTCACAAATATTGAGGCACATATAGATAGCAACATAATACCATGTTTGAGTACACTTGAATTGTGTTGAACATCTTTCACTCCAAACCACATGTTGTTTTAAAAAACATCTTTGGTTCTTCAAATAACTCTAATGCAAGGTGAAGAAATGTTGCCTAAAAAAAAATCATGAATCTTGTCATCATTGATATACTAATGACCTTTTATCAAAATTTTAAAACTTTGAAGATTTGTTGTATGAACTTAAGGTCATTCTATATGTGCTATGCACTAGAACATTGATTTTAAAATTACACCAATGCATATCTTGCATTTCATTGTGAGTTTTGAATACATAATTTTCAAAGCAGTCAATGCATGAGAAGGTGGTATCATTTGAAATGTCTTTCAAAAAGGCCTTGATTTCCTGTTTGGCCCCACAACAATTTATGAACATGATGACATTATTACAAATATGTGTTTTTACGTTGGTTTTTTATGATTGATTTTAGTCAAAATAGATAAGGGCAAAAACTATTTGATTAACAAAAATGATTGTCTAAGATGACTAAAATGATTAAAGCTACTAATTGACATGGCTATTTGAAATGTCAACTAAAATGATTGAAACTACTAATTGATATGAAAATATTAAGTTAATTTTAGAATTGTTAGTTTATTATTTTAAAATATTTTTTATAATAATAAAAATAAAAATAATTCTTCTTTTAAATTAAATTATGGACAAAACCAAAGTTGCACTAGATTGTTGATTCCATTTTTTTTGTGGGTTTGGCAAACCTATTATAAGTCATCATGATGACATCATTAGCAAACATGTCCAATATGAACTTTGAACCTTCACCTCCTCATCCACAACCCAAAACCTTTACCATTTGACCACAACTTCATGTGGTGGGGTGTAATCACAGTAACATGTACTGCAACAAATGTAATGAATCCTTAGTTTTTCACATTCAAAAAAGATAATTTAATTTGGTGTTGAAAATATAAGATTTTTTTCTATAATAAAATTCATAATATATCATTGGAACATGTGAATTAATTTTTAAAATGTCCGATAAATAAAAGGCTCTCAAAAACACTCATGAAACATTGTAACGCATGTTTTTTAGCACTAAAAAGGATTTATAAAAAACTTCAAAACTTTTGAAAATTACATATATTTTGAAATCTTTTACATAAACCTTGACATAATAATATAAAAGAAAATTTTTAAAAAATTGAAGAATTTTTTGAAGACTTTTTTTTTAATATTTTTAAAAATATTCCCCAAAAGTAGTCCCTTAAGCACATAGGTTTGGCTCATGTTCCCATTTGCACCTAGTGATATCAACTATTATTACAAAATATATAAACACATTTTTTTTAATATCGCACATCATAACTTTTTTATATTGAAAAAGAACATGCAACCATCATTGTGGATAGTTGCTTGCACTCCCTTTTGAGACTTGGGCCTCGGAGATTTCATCTTGATGAAGTCTAAAAATTTAAAATTATATTATGTGTGAATGGAAAGGGTAGAAAGTGAAGTTGTGAAGGATGAATAGTTTGAAGATATTAGACATACATTCATATTCAATGGTGGATGACAGTGAACAAAGGAACTAAGAATGATAAAAAATTGTACCAAGATTGTTGGCTAAGCAAATGGAAGTGCAATTTAGTTGATCCAAAACAATGGGTTGACAATTCATTCATTGTATTCTTATTTCTTGCTAAAAGTAATGTCACAATCAATAGCATTATAACAATTAGTGTTATTCATGCAAGTGAAGCCAAACAAAAACTTGAAGTAACTAATGAGATTATTAGTACATAATTATTATTTTAAGTTAAGTTCATTAAGTTTGTGAATGTAATTTGATGGTTGTTTGGCTCTTGAAAATAATTTTGTTAGTTATTGATATTTGCTTATGCATGTTTGAATATGTTGATGGGTTTAGTCCTTATCAAATGTACCAAGGATTGTGTTGAATGCAATAAAATCCTCTCTAATTTTGAAAATTATTGCATGAATTCCACATGAGTTCTAATGTCTAAACATTGGAATTCAATGATCTCACTTGTGTATAATGTTCTTATATTTGTGAATTTTCATCTCAAGGATTTTTCTGTAATTTTAAGATGTTTCATTAGTTATTTAATGGATAGTATGCAATGAACATTTAATTTTGGTTGGGGGTTGAAACGTTGAACATCCTTTATCCCATGTAAACTTAAACCATTAATTTTGAAATTTTTAATGACCATATATTGATGATTATAAAAGCTAGATATTGAAAAAAACTTGAAAATATTATGTTATAATCTGGTTATCTATTATAATCATTTAACAATATCTAAACTTGTTTTTGACCAATAAAATTACATAATTTGAATAACTTCTTTTTTTCAAGAAATTTTTTGTTGTGCAAGAGTGGATAAGGCTGCATTTTCATGAAGATTGGACATGTGTTATTTGCAATTATTTATATATATGGTGAATCTATTTTACTATACTTAAATGATGTTGAAGAAAGTTATGTTTGATAAATTTAATGTATAATATATGATTGAAGATTTTTTTTAAAGAATTAAATAATAATTGATACACATATTTAATTAATTATGGACTAATTTTTTAATTTTGGACTTTTTTTAACTTGGTGGTTAAAATCAAGGTTTCTATTGAATTTGAAGCAAAACATTGGAAATATCTATTTGCTGGATCATTTAGTGAAACAAAACATTATTAATACTTGTTGCATCATATGATGGCCCTTAAATCAAGGTTTCTCTCCAAATTTCTAATCTCCAAATGGTCATTTGTTAATTTTATACTTCTGAAAAGTCCAAAATTGACTAAATACATGTCAATTTGAAATGTTTACTTTTGCTGCAATGTACACATTTGATTAATCTCAAGAATAATCATTTCAAAAATAAATTTAATTAAAGTTTTTTGGGAATTCATGGGAACACATGTGGATTGAACTTTTGAAAATTTGTTGCAAACAACATTTTTTAGTTGCAAATGGCACTTTTTAATTGCAAAAATCGTTTGCAAATGATAGTTTTTCTTTTAGTGCATGAACATGTGCCATGTGATAATAATCCAACTTGTTTAAAATAATTTAGATGATTTGAGTTTATTTGGTATATAATGAAGACCTACTACTACCCACCATCCCTTTTACTCCTTTCAACATAAATAAAAATTATGTTTTCTTTTAATGATTTGATAATTTGAAGTTTAAATTTATAAACAACACTTCATGGTCACATGTAAAAAAAACTTTTGAAATATAAATTTTTAAATTATAAATTTTGTGACAACTAATTGTGCATGCTTACTAGTGTGTAATTTCCTTATTTTATTCCATTTGAATATTTCAATGTGACGCTAAAAGGATTGATGCGGAAGGTTTTATTTTATGATTTTTTTTGTAAGGGTTTTTGACTCTATATATCATTATATTATATTTGGCGTAAACCTTAGCACTATTCTATTACACATCAAATGAATAACAATCCTATATTAGCCTATCGACATATAGGACACGATGTGATAAGTGACTAAATAAATGACAATCATGTCTAAATCTTATTGAATATTGCTTGAATTTGGTGGCCCTACTCCCATTGACTAGGTTGAATTAAGTCAAAATTTAACATTTTAGTTTGATATTAATTAAAGGCCCTTTTTTCCTAAAATAAATAAATATTTGGCAAAGAAGTCTTGAACATCAATTGTATGTATAATAGTTAATTAGGAGTGACAAAATTGAATCCAGTGAGGAAAAATTCTTATGGATGCAAGAAAAAGAAAGAATTAATTATGATTTTTGCCAACACAAAAACTAACAAACTTTCTACCATGACCAAAATCAATCTTTGACCACCACGAATGAATAACAAAAAAAAAAAAAAAAACTTGCCCTATTTACTTTTGGTTAAGTATGAAAAACAATTTGGAGTGCCCAATATTTGTCAAAGGGGGAAAAAATGTGTGCATGTGAATATGACCCAAAAATAAATAAAATCATTGTCTAATGAACAAGTTCAACAAATAGGACGTATATATTTTTGTCACTCAATAGAGTTATCCTTAAAGTGCCCTAACTTGGGGCCTACCTTTGCCCTTTCATCTTTAGGTTTAAGCTATCTTTCAAGTCAACCATATATAAGGGACATCAAAACTCAACATGAGATCTCTTTTGCTTCAACAACCTTTATATTTCATGATGCAACATTTCAATGGCCCAAACAACCTTTTTTTCCCACAATTTTGTTGTAATGAAAAATTTCAATAGCTCCAACATACTCACTTTCCTTCAATGCAACATATAAACACAAAATTCCAACAAAATGCAAAATTGAATGAACACACATGTGGCCTCATTGCACAAGCAAGGTTTCTTTCACCATTGAAACCACATTATTGTGCACACAAAAATTGCTAAGTGAGGTCCCTTTATCTTTCCATTGGAACCTCAATGCCACACATACATAAATTTGCAAAATGAAGTCCCTTTTTCCTTCATTTAAACTTCACTATTGTACACACATGGATTGGAAAGCTATCTTCATTGAAAACCTTTCACAAACATTTTTGCTCATAAGTTCATGTTTTTAACATTATTTCAATAAACTTTCTTAAACCTAGGCATTGTTATGTGCATGAGTGGGCAAGGATTGTTTCAAGGGAAAACATGAGGTCAAACACCAAATAACACTCATTCATTAGTAGAAATCAGCCTAAATGTAACCATTCAATTTTATAATTACATGCAATTATTAATCATTTGCAATTAGCTTTGAAAATATTTGTAACTATAAGATCAAAATTCAAGCTTTTAATCATTTAGGTTGTGACTTTGATATGATTATGTTGTGAATATTTATGTTTTCATTTTATGGGCTGCATGATATTTAAATCTAAATTCATCCATGAATAAGCTTATATGTTTCATTAATCACAATAATGACCAAGTTAGTCACACAAGTAGATGTATCTTACAGTGAAATACAATAGAAAATTATTGCTATGTATGTTTTAAAGTTGTATTCAAATATATTCAACATATAGAAAATATGTGTTTTTTTGTATATTGTGCATATGTATGTATATTGTTCATATATTCAATCTCAAATTAATATCTGAATTTAAAATTTTAAAAATTTGAATTTGAATATTGAAAATTATTATGTAAATTTAGAAATTATTATTTGAATCTGAAAATTGATATTTGAGTTTTATAAATTAAAAATTGTTATTTGAATTGAAAAAATATTATTTGAAAATAAAAATGGATAATTAACATTGAAAGTTGTTATTTGAATATTAAAAATTGTGATTTGAATAAGAAATTTGATATTTGAATTCTAAAAAAATTTACTTGAATTTTGATGAACTTGTATATTGTTGACTTTTTCTTTCATCCAATACCCCTTATGATTTGTGAGTAATGTTGTATGTGAATTGTTTTATGCAACTAAAAGGATTTTAATCACATATGTCCCTTGTGATTGGAAAGTAATCAGAAAGACTAGTAAAAATTCTTGTTTCTTTTCTAATGATTTTGGATCAAATTTGAGTTTGATCTGTGTGAATTTTCTTCCATTATGTGTACACTCCGTGCTCATTGATTTATACTATGTTTGGCCAAAATAGGGCATTCTCACATGGACTTTTAGACACTTCACATTTGCCTTTGTTACCAAATTTGAAACAAGTTGCAAAATAAAAATTATGATGCAATTATTTTCCCATCAAAACCACATCAAATTTTTTTTCATGAATATTTTATGCTTAAACACAACCTTGTAATGTTGAATGCATTTGTATCATGCAAAACCTATTTTCTATTGGGTTGACAAACCCTTAAAATGTGTTTGCAAGACTTTTCTAAATGAATTAATGGGACCAAACACTCAATCATAATCAAACTGAGCATAAAGTTTTTTTCCAACTATTATAATTCTTGCAATTTCTTATTTGTGTAATTGATAGCCTTTCTAGCTTTTGGTTTAGTACTTGGTTCTTTTTTGTTGAAGTAAACATTTTGTAATCAATGTAATTGGGTTGGCAACTCAATGTGGCACATAATAACAATTGCGATTAAATGTCTTCTCACTTTTACAACTATTTTTTGGTAAAAGGAGACATTTTCTAACACAATTGACAATTATAATTCAGTAATGTTTAATATGATATAATAGTGAATCAAACAAGCCATATGCAATGTCTTGCAATATAGTCATGAGTTCAAACCATGAAGCTATAGGCTCATGAAAATATTTTAGGTTTTGACAATCTTATTGTGGATATCACCAAATATCCATGTATCACCAATATGAACAACATTACAATTCCCCATATGTGTGCTATGTTTTTTAAATAGCTAGTGCAAGTCTTAAATGGTGTACATACTTGGGAACTTAATAATTAAACATAAAAATAGGTTCAATTCCCATATAATGTTCAATTGATAAAAAAACTAGTGCACATGCACATATATTATGTTCAATTACTATAAATTTGAAATGTTAGTGAAATTAAAATTTGTTGTGTTATATAGAAGTACTTTGACTTATAATCATTAATTATTTTCATTATATTACGAAACATTTTGTTACTATATTACCACTTTAATCAATTCTATGGACACATGTATTTTGGTGGAATAATTGATTATTGGTCATGATATTGTCTCCATAGATATTCAAATGCAAATGAGATTTGAAAAAAAAAAACCACACTTGTCTATTTAATTGATGTAAAAGGAGTTTGCTTCAATGATGCAATAGATTGGAAATGAGTATGGATAATAAATTCATGACTTTTACAATGACCACAAATACACATGACCAAAAATAACAAATTATACCATTCTGCTAAGGTGTAAATACTTGTTATTCATGATCATGTCATTTTCCAAGGACTTCAAGTCATAAAATCAGCAAAAAATAACAAAAGCACTAGTTACACTTGTAACATGTGTTATTCTAATTGTATTCATTCAAAATTTCCTTTTCAATTGGTGAAGAAAGGTCAAAAAGTAAATGAGTATTCAACATGAAAATGTTGAACTTAGGTGGAAACTATTGCATATTTGGCATAAAAGTCTACTCATATGACATCATAGGATGAAAGCACACTATGGGGGGGTTAAGATTGTTCACACATTGTATTGTTTTTTAAGGGCATCACGTTCGAACTTTAACCATGTCATATTATGAAAGATTTTTACAATGTTTTGAATACTATGGTAGGTTAAAACCCAAATAGGTCAAATGATAAAGAAATTACACTTTTAAATTTCATATAAAGTGATGTTAAAATATATTTGTAGAAAAAAAATGTATTCCATATTGTACTAAAAAATGAAAATATGTTCAATAAATGATTAAAATTATTTTTCATCTTTATGAAATTTGTAATATCTATTAAACATTGTGATTCCATATGATTGGAATATGTTTGTGAACCATATGAAAATTTTGACAATTATCATATCACAAATGAGTTTTTTTTAGGGCGATGACTATAAGTATGTAATAAATTAAAATTTTAACAAATAATCATTTTGAAATGGAAGATGACAAGAATTGTGAGGTGGATCATTTTTTTAATTTTTATTTCAAATGTTTTTTGGTTGAATAATTCAAACCAAAATAGTGCAATCTAAAACAAGAAACAAGCTCTATTATATTATATATATCATAAATATATTCATTATTCCTGTTTTTTCAAATATATTAAATAAAATTAACTTTGTGAAAACCAAAATATAAAGTTCAAACATCGAAAGTGTAACCCAAAATTAAATGCAACACATTTTGAGGTGTATACTTTAAACATAATATGTCATGAAAATGACCAAATTTACATCCTCTATTGTGCTTCCACCCCATATTAAATTTTGTGTTTAATTTACAAATTCAAATGTGTTGTTCATGAATGCACATGTCTTGACTCTTCATAATGTATCAAATATATAATTCAATCAAATTAAACATTGTTGAAGTTTTTAGCATATTTTTTAAACATTTATAAAAATAAACAATCATAAATTGGCACTTGAACAAACATGAATTGAAGTCACCCAACTCAATAATGGAGAACTTTAGAACAATTTTAATATACTCAAATTTGAACCGTCAAATTAGTGTAAAAATCTTTGCCATAAATTTCCAACCCTCAAAAAAGAAATTAAATTAATGTTTTAGAAACTATCCAAAGATATTTGGTAAGAATATTAAAACATTTCTTTCGAACCTACATAGAAGTTTAAGAAGGATTTTCAATGTCTAGTTGTTGTAATTTGATAGTTGTACAAACCACATCTATTTCTATTAACAATCAAATTTTGGAAAATGTGATTGACATTAAATATTGATTTGGTAATATTATAAACATTAAGGATCTTCTATAAACCACAGTCCTTTCATTCAATTGCTTTATTATATAGAGAAAAAGAATTTAAAATGATTTCTAGTTTTATATATAATATTTTGACATCTAAGTACACTGTAAAATGAAGCTAAGCAAATTCTTGCAAGTCAAACATTCAAGCCCTATTTTTCTTTTCACCCAATGATTGTTCATAAATATGTCAAAACTTACGTGAATTAATCACATTTGTAACAAAAGGATTATTTCAACTTTCAACTTTTGTTTGACAGTAATCTTTGAAACCCAATTGCTCACAACAAGTGAAAGGGAGATAATGAGTGTGTCAAACAAGCATGAATGGATGACTTTTCCTCTGATACAATTCTAGTGCTTGCACTTCCAAGGGGGGATTACTTTTTATGGTATATTAAATAAGAAGAAGGCAATGTGGTTGCTCAACTCACCCACCAACCTTTACATATCCATATATTATGATTTTCAATGACAAATTAACAATGGCATGATCTATTATATATCTAAGATGGACATAAGTTGGATATTTTAAGTAGCAACATCATGGTCTATTGTTGAATTGAACCAACCCAATGCCACTTGTAAGGGGTGGCACCATGAATACCATCCACTTGAAAAATTCACCCAATTTCCTAGATTGATAAGAAATAAATCGCAAAGTACTTTCAATGAATGAAAACCTTAGGCAAATTTTGCAATCTCAAATATCACAATCACCTTTATCGAAGAAATAATTGGACATACTTTCAAGCTTGTTCCTATTTGGATATGATGCTAAATAATTTCTAACGAGCTTTATCTGAGTGTTAGTGTGATGCCTTGCATCATCGCGAGTCACATATGTCTGTTGCAAGGTTTGACTAAGATTGGCCTGGTTAAACGCTAAATAAAGCAAAGCACTGCTTTTATTTAGTGTGCAGAAGTGGGCTAATGCTAGCTCTACCCTTGCTCTCTCTTGAGAGGTGAGGTGGGTTAGAAAATTTGGTGTGGGATAGTGAAACATGTAGAGGCAATTGAACATGCAGAACAAAGATATTAAAGTCTTAAAATTCTGTCTAGCAGAACCTCACAAGGCACGAAAAGGCAAGCCCGCTCAGAGCTTGTTAGGGGTATTCAGTGTTCTCCCCCATTTGGAGGATAAAAAATGAAACTGACATTAGATTGGTAATAGACAATATGTTGTTCACCAAACCAAAAAGCCAAAGTCCAAGATGCATTACCTCAAGTGTTTTGTCGTCTACCAGCATTTGGAAAGGACCACTACTGTTAGGATCTGACTTTTCAATCTTCCTAGTTACCTCAACATGATTGTCAACTGTAGGGCGACTCCCAGCTAAATATCACACCTCCTCTTTGGAACTGCAAAATTACGGGTCCCCATCGTTGGAAAAGGTGTTATTCGTCTACCCAACTATTAGACTACAATATCCATGGTCCCCCCACTATTCAACGTGAAAATGTAGTCCAAAAATGAAGTATGATTATTGTCTTTTTCAGCCCACAGTTATAGGAGTTGTTGTGATTGAACTTTGCATCAATCTATTGCAAAAACAATTGTTTATGTCCATCTACACTAATATGCAAATTTTGAAGAAGAGGCACCATGTGTGTGATATTCATTCTTGTGTATTCCATTTTTCTTCATGAATGATTGATGATGAAAATATCAAAACACTTCTAGATGAGAGGTAACTTGATTGAGAACTTTTTGTCTACATTGTATGTATTGAAGTGTGGGATTTTAACATGGAAGTATTGGCAAGAAGGATCATAGTGCCATCTCAAATCATCTAAAAATCCAAACTAGTGTTTGACTTCATATTTTGTCACAACCCATGGATTGACACCTTTCATGTATTGCAGATTAAAGTTGAACAATCATCCAATGAAAGTTTGTGGAAGATCTTTTATGCCATGAGGTGGTGTGTGGTTAGAGATAACTAGTTGTGGGCCCACTAATTAACTTGGTTGTGTTTACATATTTTTGAACATCTACATGCCTATTTAACATTTGATCTCAATTAGCAAACACACTTCAAATTCATGAAATATAACTTAAGAATCATGCACTAACAAGGTGTTATATTATTGCATGAAGGAAAGGATCTCATTCTCACCACCTCTAGCTCTTGTCATAGTTTCTTTTGTTTTCACAATTGTGGGTGAAAACCAGTGTTGTACAGTTATTTGAATTGATTAAGAACCACCAGATTCTCGGTTTTAACTATTTCAGGATCAGAGAACCTCCAGTTCCAGTTCTCTGTAAAAAATTAGAATCAAAGAACTACAAGTCCCAGGCATTTGAAAACCCTTAAAGACCTGACAGTTTTTCATGAAGTAAACAGTAAAGAACCAGTGGTTTTTGGGGGCATTTATTAGATTTTTTCCAAAAACTTAAGAACCGTGCTTATATATCAGAACGGGGTCTTTGATTTTTTGAATCCCATAGTTATGAATGAATCCTAAGAACCACCCGGATAACTGCTGGTGGTCTGTTCTGGCATCTAAAAATACCCAACATCTGTGAAAACATTAGATTTCCAAATTTTAGGAAGTATAACCAAAACTGTACTTAAGGCACACCAACAAAAACTTCCACCAAATGTGCATTGAAGGCAATGAATTATGAGTTACACTGATTAGAACTTCCCACCACAAACACAAGACCACAAAACTATCTCCCCACTTTGATTAGTTTTGCTACCAGCCAACTTTCAAATCTTGCATACATTCAAGGGCACACCTTGTGACTTATGAGGTGGCACATCCAAGATTGGACAATGGGTAGAACCTCAGATACTGTTTTTGTTTTTCGCCAAATTTCACCATGGTTTCAACATATTCAGAGGATTTTAAGTGAAAAAAATGGCCCACATTCATGAGATTTTGAAGGAAAAAAACTCCAAATCACCAGCTTTTATGATAAGTTTCAGTTCATAGCCAAAAATATAGAAGGATTCTCATTTTTTCTACTTTCATATCTAGTATGTAGCCAAATCTGCATAAAGCCTGTTATGGATGACCACCACTTCAGCTACATCACAAAATTGGAAAAAAAAGATGGTATCCCTTCATGCTTCATGAATCCCAAGTTCAGGTCCCCTGTAAAGGGAGCCAATGACAGTGTTCTTCAAAGGGGCTTCAAACAAGTCCTTATTCCTCACATAATAAAGAAACGAAGTGTTTTAACATACCTGCAACTTCATGATGACAAAATGACCATGCATTTTGCCTAATTCTTTCCATGCTAGAATTTCCCAATCAATGCCTCAAACCCATGGAAATGAAACAAAGAATTCCATTCTATCCTCTTCTAAATGGCAGATCATTTTCCATGATGATCTGGAGTAAAGCTCCTCTCTTTACAATTCACAGATTCAAGCAGCCTCTAGCCAATTGCTCTACAGTGCATATTGATCTCAGTTAGACAGATTATCCCCATTGCACACCACACATCTTCAATTCCCATACTTCCAACATTTCACCTTTCAAGCAGATCAAGATGCTCAAGTATAATCTACTAGATACATTGAGTTTTGAATCAGATTTTGGTTCACCTCTTGATCTGCAACTTCAAGCAAACTGTGAATGATGCAACCTAATTTTCTTCAGAGTCTTCACAAGATCAGCTGGTCAGCATGTTAATTCATGTTGTTAATGCCACAAAATTGCAGCAACCTATGGTCAGAATGCATGGAATCTCAGATCGTGGCATTGCGAGCAACACATTGTGGTCACACAAACCCCTCATGGTCACACACATGAGGGCTCAAGGAAAACAGTAGACTGAGCAGAAAAATCTAATTTCATTAGTTTGGCCCTTTCATATCCATTGCAACCTCATTCACATTTGTTCAACTTACACAAGTAGCCCAACCAGTGTTGTTCCAGAGACGGGTGATAAATAACAAGGGTGTAACATCACAGATCCACTAAATCTGTAAGTTATGCAAGTGCACCCACTCCAGACCACAAGACTGAACCATATCTGGAACAACCATAATTGCTTTTTGGAGCTCCATATGTTTCTCAGTGACATAGTGTAATGGGGCTACATAAAAAATGGCAGAATCTGCACAAGTGCTACTAATGCCAATATAGAGGGTTCTGCTAACAGAAAATAGGCAAAGTGGCCATAAACTAAAAATGCAAAAGACATCAGCAAAACTGAATACTCTTCAGCACCCATTTGTTAGTGAGCAGAAGAAAGAATATCAGCAGACCCATTGAGCTTCAGCACACTAAGCAAGTCAGTGTTAACACACAGATTGTCAGTTCTGCGCAATGTCAGCTGCAAACCAACTTTGCAAAGCATGCTACAGCCAAACAAATGTAAAGCTGCTACATTTGCACTAAACAGTTTGCACATGCAAACTTGGTCAACTTTTTTGAGTCGTTTCTTCCTTCCTTTCTATTTCCTGTAAAATAATTTGGCCATGGTTAGAATGGACCATATTGCAAAAGATTACATCAACCATATTGTAAGCTAGAAAACAGAAAAGTGCTCATGATAGTGTACGTTCGCTAAAATTGTTGGAGCACAACTGGGTACTGCTGAGTGAAGTGAAGAGACAGAAAATGCTGTGCTGTCAAACTGGGATCATGCATCAAGAAAACATACCTGGTCATGGGCATAGTGCCATGAAATGCCACGAGTGATATTGAACGCCAAATTGGCCCCAAACCAAAGTGTGGCCACCCCCAGTCCTGCTGTCACACCTTTGTACAAAATATCCGCCACTTTTGCCATTCCTAATCCAAACCACATTCCCATCCCAATTCAAATCCCTTAACTCACAATCCATCAATCTCAGCCACTTAGGTTTGGAATATGTATCACTTTCATCACCTTCCACATTCAACTGAAGCTACCAGACCTTCAAGCTTGCATAAAAGCCTTGGTGTACAAAGGTCAAAATCCCCACAGCATCAGACCAGTTGTGGTGTTGTCCACTGACAGATGTGTAAGCATTCCCCTGACCAAGAATGCAAATGTAAAAGTGGAACAGAGTACCTTGCAATATGTACATGAGCATCCACTATCTACACAGTGTGAATACCCTTCCACTATACCACATCTCTACTCTCACAAGGTCAATCAAATCCCTGGAAAAGCCATCTTTGAAAACATTCAGAGTTTGAGACCTGTTTCTCTAAACCCTTGCAGAACCAGGTTAACAAGCATGGTCAACAAGTGCTATATCAGGTACTTGCAGCATCCATTAAAGCATGATTCTGAAGCTGTGCTTACAAACACTAAGCCATGTCAATGGAATCCAAATGCCAAAGAACCATTGTGCACATCTCCATTCAACAGATTCGCACTGGCTAGCTTCACCAAATCAACAAAGAAAAGCCTAACCCAGATCACTATCTGGAGATCTTTGTGTGAGAAAAGAAATCTGCCTCCTACTCTCAGTTCTCAAATGTGTCAAGAGTACTTGCACCTCTTGTACCTGTAAACTGAAAAACATTCAAAGAAAGAAGATAGAGTATCAGCAGTTACTGGTTTTAGCAAACCATTTGCAACCATGGGATGACTACAAATGTGCAATAACTACCTCTGGGAAAAACCCTAACCCTATCTCTGCCAAGACCATAAAAAAGAACGGGAAGGAAGCACAAGACTCCCAATCCCCATCTGCCCTTGCACTTCAAAACCTCTACTTAATCAAAGTTGGAAAAACTCAAGAAAGAAATTCAATTATCTTCTGCTGCAGCTGACTTCTGCTCTATGCTACCTGTTGGTGCAACCGTTGGATCTCAGCAACCTCTATGAACGAGTGCCCAATCTTGCTAAAAACCTCAAGACACACTTTAGCAATTCCCCATATAACATCATAGCAATGTACAAGACCAAGAAACTACCTCACTTTAAGCCTCTACAAGACAAACCCAACCCCTACCTTTCAAAACCCCAGAAAAACTGAAGATGGGAAAAAAAAAAAGTCAATCTATGCTGGTCTCTTAATCTCAATCTCCCATTCCATACACGCCATTCTTCCTACTCATGGTAGCGCTCCACACAACAAAGCCGGAGGAGAAAGCAAAGACAGCACCATTTATATAAGAGAATCAGACACAAGAAAGACAAAAAAGAAAGAACCAACAAGAGCAAGAGAGAAGAACGAAACCTGTGGCGGCTGAAGGAACTAGTTATAATGGTGTTGAGAAGTCGGTCCCCAGTCTCCAAAGACAACAGAAAATCAGACAATCTCTCAAGCCAATCTCGTCCAGAGCGTTACCTACAAGCTTCCTGTGTAATAGGTATGTTACAAGCAACTTAAGGAATCAACATAAGCTGTAAAATCCGTCCCACTCTTAATGCGCAAGAATAAGAACCCTCCTCCTCTTACGCCTTTGTGATGTGATCTGTGTCTGCTTAGGTTCATATCACAACGTGCTTTAGAATGGGTAAAGCTCACGACTTGCCCAGAATGTAAGCCTGAACTCAATAGTCACTCGTACGCACCCTGAGGCTTTATCCTATACTTTGATTGGAGACTGAAACCCTAAAACCCTAAAGCATTAGAGACCTTTTGTGTAATGTAAGGAACAATGTTGAGGCTGTTCCTGGGTTTGAGGGCCCAGCCAAGGGCAAATAGCGCCAAGGCTGAGCTTTAGGTAAGAGCTGAAAAGTGCTTCATTACATTGTGTTAAGAAGTTTTACAAAATTGGGGTTTTCCATTAGTCGAGGGTCCCTTTCTACTTTAAATCGAAATTCTGTTAAGGGAGGCAACTGAAATCACAAAGCAAATTTTTTAAAAGCTCTTTACTGGGATTCTACACCAACTCAATGAGTAGGTGTAATATATGTCCTCTTGTTGAGGAGAGATATTCATGGATATAAGGTGCCTCCACATACTCAAGGAGATTTCTGGGATTGCTTTACTTGCACCACTGGGACACCTTGCTGACTCCCTTCCCCTTGTCAATTCTTATCTGTGATTTATCATTCATGGTTCATGAAACTTTTATTCTTTTCTGGGTCATTGTAAGCAGAATTAGACTTGGGTGAACCAGCACTCATGCTTGTTCATGATTTTTTTTGTGGTGTGACAACATTATTACAAAATGTGGGTGCAGTTCACTAGTCCCTGTTCACTAGATCGTTGAATTCATTATTTTTTCACTGATATCGGTTCATTGTAACCAGTAAATTCATTCAAAATTCAGCGAAATCACTTTACGCACATGGACATTTTTAAAATTTTTTGTTGTAGTGTGAATTTTTAATATTTTTAAAATATATTTTGAGAACAACTTGAAGAAACATGTTTTCCAAAGTAAAATTTGTTTTCCCAATCAAAACTGGCCACTTTCACAAAATCAAAAAAATCAAAAATCAAAAACTAGCATTCATACCATCATCTCCTTCTTGCATCCAATTCATTACTTGTCATTACTAATACCTAAGTTGACAAAATGATTCAATAATTTTTTTAATTACTAATTTCTTAGATTTTAAATCATTATATATTTCATGATCTACATCAATGTACTATGACAATGTCATATTCGTGATGACATTATTCGTATTAAAATGGCCAACTTTTGGCATGTGCATCATGTGGTGCACAATCATCAATGTCATTGCCTAGGGAGTGACACTAAGCATCTCAAGGATAGTCATGCATCCATATGTATAACATAGGCACATCGTGCAAAAAAACTTTATCACAGCATGATTAGTTGTAATTGGTACAATGGTTCATACATGTACATGAAATAGAAGGTATTTTTCATATGTTATAAAATCATCCTATATATTAAAGCAAACGTGGTGTTTGTCTGTCTATCTGTCTTTTCTGGAAAACCGCTGGATATCAGTCTCCCTTCCGTTTCAGGCAACTTCTCGGCCGGTTATTTGGATTTTCGAGAACCACGGGCACACCTCTTTAAGAACTGCTGGTCATTCGTTTCCTATTCCTGATCACATCCCATCCGACCGGTTATCATCTGCTGTGGTTGGAGGACCGTGATGCCATGTCTTAGAGAACAGCCCTGAGAGCCACCGGTCATCATTTTCACTTTCGTTTCTGCCGACTTCGCAACCGGTTGTTTGGGATGTTTGAGAACCATGGCTCGCATATCCTTGAGAATCAGGTATCAGCTGGTTGTTTTGGAGATTTTTGCTTTGCGCTTGGGTACCAAACAGAACATTTTCAGCTACGCTTGCATTTCAGGCCGTTATCTTCTAGCAGTGCCACACGAATTGTTCCTGACAAGAGTGGCCTTTTTTTTGTTGTTGTTTGTTTCCCGCTATGGCTACTGCTAAGTGCTGCCAATTTGCTTAAGCTTCCAAAAAGCCAAAAGCTTCAGGATTCATACACAAACATAGACAAAAAACAGACACAAAAAGAAACACAGACATAGAGACACAAAGAGAGAGAGAGGTGCATGATTTTGAGGAGGCGTTGATATGGCTGTAAAGGGGTTGATGATGCATCATAAGCTTACAGGTACAGGAATGGTGGTGAATAGAGCAACAGTGCTATAACCTAGGATTACAGCAGCAGCAAAAAATAGAAGAGGAATTAGTAAAGATGGTGAAGGAAGAAGCGAGGAGAGTTTGGCATGCGCTAGGAAGGTGGTAGTGAGCAGACGCTGGGCTACTTTGGTATTGCCTATTGCTGCTGCTACTACTTCTTCTACTCCTACTACATTATTCTTAGTTTTGCCATCACCACCACCTTTGCTGTTGCCTCCTATGCTTGCAGAAGAAACATATTCCAAGTACACCCAACTGCGTGTTATGATCATGGATGCTAAGTTCCTCTTTGGAAGAAAGAAAGAAAATTCACTCCCTTAAAACTTCTTACATAGCATATACTGCATTGTAATCTATCTGTAAGACTTGCTCAAGAATCAGAAAATCAAATCTGTTATAAGAAGTGGGTCAAGAATCAGAAAATCAAATCTGTTATAAGAAGTGGGTCAAGAATCAGAAAATCAAATCTGTTATAAGAAGTGGGTCAAGAATC
>Ga0116227_10004449_pt1 | contig 30446 bp, 11 predicted proteins | sample S1TSphgellanicum_FD_89693 | JGI IMG/M metagenome (GOLD analysis project Ga0116227, IMG submission 89693) | Host-associated microbial communities from peat moss isolated from Minnesota, USA - S1T2_Fb - Sphagnum magellanicum MG | ecosystem: Host-associated > Plants > Peat moss > Unclassified... | reverse complement strand
TGTTCCCAGGGTCTTCACCAATTTTCCCTTGCTTCAGCTTCAATACTGTGTAAAAACACTTCCTTTCCCCTAAATGAAAAAAGAATAGGGAGTTTGCATTTCCCATTCAATTGCAAAGGGTCTGCTGTCCTGAGATCTTACAGGGTTTTTATGGGAATCGTGACATTACGCCATACGACCCAGGCCATTGAAAATGATAAATCATTTCAGTTGAAAAATCTTTATGCACCCAATGTCTTCTTCACAGGACTTCCTGGAGGGAGGTCCTGCCAACAAGGGCTATAAGGAAGTTCACCAATTCCATTGAGAAGAGGACTCTCCCCAATAGAAGAATACTTTCTAGAGTCATCTATTATGTCTGTTCTCTGTGACATACATCAACAAGTGTGTGTAAGCATTGGGTCATACTACAACAATTTTATGGTTTTGTATGGGTTTGTGCAGTTCTTTTCAAAATAATTTCATTTGGCAATGTGCTAATTTTTTGTTGAAAAGTCGCATTTTACACCCTAAAACATGTTAAAATTTCTAAGGTTTTCTCAAAGAAATATAGAAAAATCGGTTTTGTTGGAATTGTCAACACACATTTGAATTGTTCGTGATACTTTATTATTGATTTTGCGACACAAAGGTTTCAGTTTTCTATCAAAGGTTATGATTATTTCCCTCCAAATATTATCGATTGTGTTTTACTCCTTCCTTGGCAACATCTACTATTAGTATCTTCACATTCTTGACAAAATGTTTGTAGACTTGGCCATATTTCATATAATGTCAACATTTCTTGTAGTTTTGTCTTATCAACACATCCATAAATGTAATACATCACATTTTCAACAAACTTTAGTCATGCTTGGTAATGCAAGTAAATCTCTGAGGCAAGTCCCATAAAATATATGTAGTTGATCAAAATTATTTGATCAACTAGATGTACAAATCAAATTGAAATCATGTTGACATTTTAGACTCAAACTAATACTATATTGCCAATGAACTAGTGAACAAGAATTTCATTGGATCAACAAAGTAGACTATCTAAATTTTAAAACTCTTTTTTGATAACCTAGGTTGGCCAGTAGGTGCCATAAAGCAATAATTGGCCAACACTAGTGCAAACCCTAAGCCATGGCCACTCACTTCTATCAATAAGAAAATGATAAAAGAATCTCTTTTACGCTTACTGACTACTATAGGAACACATTAGGCAAAAAAATTTGGAATCCACATGTGGCAAATTTGTACATTTCTAAAACATTCATCCAATAATTCATCATAACAATCAATTTGGTATTCTCATTTGTAGATTGAAACTCAATAATTAGCCTTTAGTATTATATGATTACAAGATTGCACAATATTTTTAAAAATCAATTATTAAACCTTTTAGGAACCGTTTAATTGTTAGTGTGAAACAAACCCAAAGAAACCCAACAAGAATGAACATGGCCATAACCTTGGGATTCAATTGCAACTTCATTGCAACTATTACCTTTTATCTATTAACAACTACTTAGTTAACTACTTACTTTTAATTATTATCTAATTATCAACTTGACTTAACTTATTAATTAATTCATCTTATATGACACCTAAGGTAAACTTTGTTGAGGACTAGGCCTATGTTGAGTGTTGGTACAATCTCAAGCACAAAAATTTCTTAGCAACTAGACAATTATTGCAATGTTTGAATTTTGAGAGATACAAGAAATCAATTGTGGATTTGACAAATATGGACACACTAACATAAGTTGCACAAATCCTAAGTACTTGTCTTGACATTCTTCGCAACCATGATGTAATTTTTAAAAAAACCTACGCAATTCTATTGACATTTCCAAACATGGTTCCCGTAGTCCAAGCCTTGATACAGTCATGCATGCATAATATATGAACTAACTTCAAACCTTCCATGTAAGGGGCCCTTTCCACTTGGGAATGTGGTGAGCTAATGATGTTTAGTTGGGTGGTAAATGGTTTTTAACTGAGGTTTTGTTTTAAAATGTAACTAATGTTCTTTAGTGTTTTTCATTGTTAATTCACATCATGCAATGTTGCTCTCCACCATTAATGGCAACACCACAAATGGAAGCAGTAGCTTGTCCCACCTAAGGAAAAAATCTAAAACCTATATATATGGGTCGTTTACAAGTCACCAACTTGGAACAACCAAAGTATATTTATGATTGCACCAACGATAGAGGGTAAACCCAGATCTCATTACCTGGTAATGGGCTTTGCCAAGGCATGTTCCAAGGTCTAGAGCAAATCAATATCCACCAACGCACCATCCACCAAATGCTTGTTATGGCTAAGTTGTGGGTGGATTTTTAATGAGTTACTACCTAGTTTCACCTTGGTAACCCATTTTATGATAAGTTGGCGATGTCCCTATGTTGGTAGATAGGTAACAAGGGGTGTGTCCCCCATTGTGAACTTGCCATTTACATTAAAAAGTATCCTAAGCCAAAAGAAAAATTATGGAAACTCAAATATTTCACCATGCAAAAATATAGTCTTCAAAAAATCCTTTGAAAAAATCAAAATCCTTCAAGATATTATAATTATATGACCAATCTCAAGTTTCAATACAAGCCAAAACATCATCTTTCAAAAATCTTCATGTGAAAATAAATATAGTATTTAGGGGCCAAAACCCCTTTAAATTATTATATTTTATAATGAATCTAAACAATGTCCTTGCCTTGCTAAGCAATGCCAACAATAAAACAAATAACTAATATGTAAGTACGTGATTTATACATAGGTAAACATTGTTTTAAAGGTTGTTCAACATAATTGAACTAACCACCATTGTCAGCAAGGGAGTGGGAACCCAACAAAAAATTGTTTCCAAAGAACTTACCGTTCATTCCGCATGGTGCACTGGTGGGTGTTGGTTCACTAGGACTCCGAAAAACTTTGACACGGCTACCCAACTAACATAAACCCCAGGTCTATGCCAAGAGTTCGAAGAACAAATTTTTTTCCTTTCAATATTCAATTGGTGGCAAATTCGCCAATTTCAACGTTTTTGTCTACTGTTGAACATCTGGCCCCAACAGATTCAACATTTGGCTTGACTTTCAAAACAACTAAACGTTACAATAAATTTCCATGTAGAGGAAACTTGAACTAGGTGCCAACAAAATGCAAACACTTTGCAATATATTTCTACTTTTACTTATGTACCTACTTAAATTAAATATTGTAATTTATCAAAGTTTTTTTGCATTTGGTATATATTAGACTTAGCAAGTTATGTTGTTTTCAATTGATGTTGAAGATACTAAGCCACGCTTGTCTGTGTCTATGTGTTGAAATGGTCAATAGTGGGTAGTCTTTCAAAGTTTTGTTAGTGATGGCTAGCTTTTAATTTGCAACGGCAACTCTTATTGGTTATTCTCATTTTATTGTTCTACTATTTGTCTTGATGATTATTATCCAATTGTTCATGGGTGTTCTATCTCAAATGGTAAATTACAAGGGCCAAACTAATCCTACAAATGGTGTGTTTTGTTAGTCGAATTCCGTATTCGTTTGCAGTTCCAAATAACGAAATGGTCTCTTGGCTTTGAAATTTTTGATTTTTTCATTAACTTGCCTACTTCATTTGTTTTGGTAATGTTTAGTTAGATTTTCCCCTAAAGGTTGTATTAATCTGTATTGCAATTATACCCTTTGATTTGCATGTATAGTAGCGGCATTACAACAATTTTATGTTGAGTGGAATGATCTTCAAGACACACTTCATGGTTAACATGCAATCACTATCCAAAATGACATCAATCCATGTTTCAATGGAGCCTGGTTCGGGGTGTTGTGTGATTTTAGCACATGCCCAACCTATAAAGTTATTGTTTTGTGGGTTCTATATCACTTACCCTCTTGACAATCTTTCAAAGCTTTCATAACTCTCTATTATATGCACAACTTGAGTTCTCAAGCTACAAACGATGATGCTCCTACAAGAAATCTAATGATAATTCCAATGGAAACTATGTTGTGAAGTCTATTTGTTTAGTGCACTTGTTGTAGAAGATTTGTTTGAAAGTAGAATTAACTTTAGCTTTGAAACACATAAACCAAGTGGGAAACATCTTAGTCTTGCAAGGAGCTCATAGGACTAGATCTTCAAGGCCAATTGTTTCAGGATATTAGAAACCTCACCAATCTTCAATTCTTGTAAGTAACCTTTGTACATAAGGGTTTAAGCATGATTAGGGTACCACATTTGAATCCTAAGGACTCACTCCAAGGACTCTCAAATTCACCTTTTTCTTTTCTTTTTTCATGACATGTCTTACATTTCACCTTTTTTTCTCATGTCAAATGAAATAATTTTGCTCCAAATTTTATAAAAGCCTCTAAAGTATTTATTGTTTTCACTTATGAAATTGAAAATAATAAAATTTATCCAATGTGGGTCATGTTCTATCAATGGCCCAAAATTCTTAGAGATTTGACTTATTTAAACTTTTTACATTATAAAAGGCATTTGGTTCTTATCACATTCATACATTTTATACACATTAGCACATAAAATTTTTGTGATAAAAATCTTGAACCAAAAAAAATTGTTTAGACATTCCTTATGAGTCCTTGAATTTTTTTTTCCTCATGAGACAAAATCTTGGATTTTTTTCAAAGATTTGGTAGAAATCTTTAAACTTGTTTAAATTTGACATTTTATCCATAGAATAATTACTTTGTAATGTATCTATTTATGAATAAAATCAAACTTTCAATATGAATGTGTTACTAAATTTCAACAACATATTTAAGTGAAGGGGTCCAAAGAATATAAAATGAAACAATCCTTTCAGGTACCTCAACCATGTTTTGACCCATAAGACTTATTTTTCACAATGGTAGGTATAAGAAAAAGGTCTATTTTTCAATTAGAAGTGCCTTCCATAACTTCAAAAGCACTTATAGTACATGAAGTGGAAAGCCTTGTGCTATGTAAGCATCCTAAAAATACAATAAAAATAAAATTTCTTTACAAATTTTCTACGTTTTTTAAAGTGGGCATAACATGTGTACAACGTTGATTGTTGTGCTTGAATGATTCAACATTTTTTTTGGATTAGCCAATCCACAATAAGTACCTTAATGTGAAGATGCACTTGACATGCAAAACATTAATCTAATAATATAATTTGTTGCATGTTAAAGCAAAAACCAAATAAAACATGGGATCTTTCCTATGTTAGTTTTAAGGTGTTTCTTGTTGGGTTTGCAAAACCATAAATGGCAAACCAACACTTTTCAGCAATCTCCCATATGAAACTTTAAACCTCAATAACTTGTTGAAATGATAAGAATTGATAATTTTAGGAATTTTTTTGGCAATTTTCTAGCTAAAATAGGTTTTTAACAATGTGCATGTGAATGAGATCCACTATTAAGTCAATATATATGCAAGGGCGTCAACATTTATAGTTAAATAAAATCCTTTTTGCCAAAATATTGATATTAACATAAAATGCATTTAAAAAAAGAATTAATTTTTTTGAAAGTGCCAAAATCAGTGTGTTCAAAGTGCATACTTGTTCAAATTAAAGTGTAAAGATAAGTTTGGAGTATGAAAAAATAAATTTGTTCACAAAACGATTGATCAATGACAATTTATGAAAATTTATAAATTATAAATAACATTGCAGTGCCACATGACTACCATGCAATATTTCCTTGCTATCCATTAGAGTTTCATATATGTTAAAGGTTTATGAATGAAAAAGTGACATAATTTGGGGCATTATAAGATGTAGACATCTTGAAAACAAATTGAAAACACATGATGAATGTTTTCCACAACCTCACACACATGAAAACAATGGGATCAAATTTTGGGATTGTTACTTCTAGCAAGGATCTCCATGGCAACAATTTTACTAGACGTATACCAAATTTGCAAATGGAGTTTTTACAACATTTGTAAACTAATAGGCATCTAAACTCTTTCAACCTGCTTTCAAAATTTTGAAATTTGGGCACATGTTATGATTTGTTGATGTCATCAAAATTCCATATCTAAGTTTGAAATGATATTCTTATCATATGAATTTTGATGAAAGTAATTCAATTGGGGGGCATTTGGAATCAATTTATGTTGTGGAATTATAGAGATTTGAGTGGGAATGCCTTTAGTGGGCAAATAGTAGACATTTTCAATTCAATCTTTGGAAGAAAAAATAAATAAACTTTATTGTTACAAATATTGGACTTGTCCTCAAATCAATCGACTAGCATCATGCCTAAAATGCCATTTCCTACTTCCCACCTGACTCAATTGTAAGTGATTGAACAAACCTTAAAACTTCAATAGCTAGTTGAAGCTCTTTTTTTGTCTATAATAAATTATAGTATCTATATGTAAATCAAGAAAAATGCATAAAAAAATCTTTGATATATAAAATCCTTGATGTTTTGTCCATACCCTAAATTCTAAACTCAATTTGTAAATGTTTTTAGGCTTATCTACACATGTTGAAATTTTGTTTGCCCACCCCACTTTGGGTGCATTCATATGTATTTAAAAAAGAACAACCTTAAAAGGATGTTTGTGTCACTTTGCATAATGGACATCGAGGTGTTTATCAACTTGTGGTGAAATCTTGAATATTGTGACATTTTCATCAATGTTCATGTTGATGTTGTATTTTAACTAGATTCTATAAATGATTAAGTAAAGGTAGACAACTAATGAAGACATGCAAAGAATGTTATTATTGAATATATAAATAAGAAGCTTTAGAAGGAGTGGTTATTTGGAAACATGAATGTTTGAATAATTTGTAGACAAGGACTGGGGAAACCTCTGTGAAATTCCTAAAATAGCCATAATCAACTTGATGGAACTCTTGATGCCTTTCTTGGATCATTGACCAACATTACTAGAATCACCAACTTGGACATTTCATAGAACAAATTTTCAAGGAATGGTTCAAGCTCATTCCATAACCTTAATGTTGGTTTGTTAGTGTTGTGAGTAAAGAAAAACCTTCCATTGAAGTGGTTGCATCATGTTTTCTTTTTGCCTCTAATGTAACGTTGGAAATTTTGATCGTATTATATATGCAATGATGGGATTCTTAATAATTACTCTTCTAGTAGTGGTCATTCAAAAAATTTGATGTATCCAATATCAATATATTCATTTGGATAAATTATTCCAACTTAGAAAACTAATCTAGGGCATGACTAAAGTTATCATACATTTGAAACAAGTCGAAAATTTCAATCTTGAACCCTTTTTTAAAAATATGTCAAGTGGGAATATGTAACCTCTTTAATTGAAAACTTATCATAATATATGGTGTATGATAAATAATCTTAATATCATAATGAGAAATCAAGAATTCATTGGGGGAAATTTCAATTTATTTCCAAGAAATTTCTTGGAAGGTTATACAAAAGGTTATAGTCAAATAATTCATTAATAACTTACAGATATGGAAACTTTTGAAAATCTCATTAAAATGGATTGTACAATTTTTTTTGATTGAATTGAAATATACAATTAATTAGATGGATTAAGCTAGAAAAAGATATTGAAATAAACTTTTAGTTGCATGTTTCTTTTTGGATATTCATTTGTTTTGTAAGTTGATGAACAATAATAACTTCAATGGTGATTTTCTTAATGTACCATCAACACTTCAAATTCTAGACATATATAAAAATAAATTCGATGGAAGCTTTCCAACATTTAATTCCTCAAATTGTTCATTATCTTTCAAATATTTGTAAGTGCTTCAATTTTTCATCATTGCAAGACCTAAAACGTTTGTTTATTGCAATGAATTTGTTTTATATTAAGGAGCCATTTGTTGACTCTTCCTTCAATCAAAATATTGGAAATTAAAGAGAACCAATAATTTAACACAATATATGTTACACTAATAATCTATTTGTATAATGTGTCCATCATACCCACCATGAATTTAAGAGCTACAAGGTTCAAGTGCAATTAATTTTAATTAGGATTACACATAGACAAAGTCCAAAACATTACATCAAGTGGTTATTAAACATTGCAATTTGAAAAAAAAATTACTTTCTAATTGTCAATCCAAATCCAAACAAAAGCATCTTTCATCTCCTTTCTAGAGGAAATCTAATGGTCTTTTGAAGATGCCCGACATCAAAACAATTATATAATCACTTGATTGTTAATTTGGTCAACAAAGTCATAATGCATGCATGACATTCTTTCCATTTGACTTTTTCTTTCTTTATTTAAAGTCTTGCAAAGTTCACATGTTGCACACTTTAACTTTAATATAACCTATTGGGATGGGATATTTGTTATTTCCCACAATAACAAGTTTGCAAAAATGCATAAAAGCTAATCTTTTCAATATACACAATGTGCTTTCAATCAAGCCAAAATCTTGTTATGTTCAAATGTGTATTAAAACCACTTGGTCATTGGGGTCGTCCCTTAGGGATCAAAAAGGAATTTAATCATGTTAGTTCCAATTTTCATTTCATCAAATTTCTCTGAAGCACTATGTCTTGGTGCAAGCACATAAAGACTAGTACAAGATATAAATATTATTATTCATTCTTAAGAACTTTATTAATCACGATGAATAATTACTTTTTAAAAATATATCAACTAGTAGGTTCAGATTAGCTTTGGTGGGATTGGGGGTGTTCACCATTTATTAAAGAATCTCAATCACATCATGATGTTGTGGGAATTGATGACTTGATTATTTTGGAAAAATATTTAATTGAGTCAGAATTTAGAATGGTCCTTGAGTTTTCCATAGACCGTAAGGGTTTTGGGTTCATATCGTTTCCAAGTTTGAATCAAGTGTTTTAACTTCTATGTCTGAATTTGATTTCATTTACTACTTTTTATTTGTAAGAACATGGCAAGAAACATGTTTATTAGCCCATTGCTTTACAAGTTTCTCCATTGTTCACCCATGTTGGAAGTTATGCGAGCAAGCCTTCCAATCTTATTAAGTGTTTTATTGTATGCATTACAATTTTAGCTAGAAAACTTCATTATTCACACTAGCACTTCATTGAAGTTGTTGGAGTATTAACAATGGAGACAATTTGGCAAAAAAAAGGGGCTTAAAAATACCTAAAATTGTGGTAAATTTGCCAAGACTAAACCTTTTTTATTTGTTAAAATAAAATTTTCAAATTTTGTATATATATTTGGCTTCAACATAATTGCCGCTACTAGCTTTTGGATCTTTTAATCATTCACCTATTGACTAATAATTATCTACAAATATGATGGAATTTTTATGGGAGCTAGATTACTTCCATTTCAATTTTTCAATAATTTACATGTTTTGGTACATGGAATTTGAAATGATGTTTATTAAAATCCCTTGATGTAGAAATTTTGATCAAAACAACTTTAACGGAATCCTCAATGTGACAAATATAAACACATCACATTTGGTGGGGGAAATATTTGTTGTGAATAATAGTATAATTGGACTCATCCCACCTTGGGAAAGTGGCACATATTCATCGGTTTTGTAAGTATCCAATCTTGCCCATATCCGAGGTTAGACACATATTTGTGAATGATTTTATTTAAGTGACAATTTGAAACTTTATTGAAACTAGTTATAATTTTTATAATGAAACTAGTTAAATTGATCGCATTGCATTGAATTTTTCATCAATTTTCATCATGTGAAGAACGATTTTCCTAGCAAATGTCATTTTTGTGTTATAGTTCGAAGATGATTGAAATTGGATTTGCAATCATTTTACTTGCAAACTTGGAAGGAATCCATGTTGTAACATGTCTACATTTTTTTTATGATGATGACTTTGAACAATTTGATATAATTTATATAAATGGTTATATAGAATCTGTACATCAAACATGCAATTGTGGATACAACTTATTGACAATTAGTATTCGAAGTTGGAAATATTAAGATCCATATTGAAGTTATTATATTTCAACATCACAAACATGTGTTAATTACCATTAAAAATTTCAACGATAATGTTCAAGTACAAGTGATGACAAGGTATCATTGGTTTTGAAACATGTTATATATATTTCACCCCACCAACAAATGACAATGGGGTGTTAATGTGGACATTATCAACAATACTTCCATTTTTCATAATTGTGGGAGGCATAATATTTGCCATCAAATTTTGGAAATATCATGCAAATATGATCATTTTACATGAAATCCAACAAGGTATGTTTAAAGTCAAGTTCTTTTTCAAAGTTTTGATTCATGCATATTATACATTGAACATTTTGAACATAATTTTTCTTGAATTTGACCTCTAGCTAAAACATGTTTGACACAAGCATTCCTATTAATGATTATCACAAACTGAGTTTACAAAATGTTTTGTATTGTTTGCAATAATTTTGTTAACAATTTTTTATTTGTATTAAGTTTACAAGTCAATCTACACAATTTGCAAGCAAAGAAGTGTAGCCTACATTATATTCATATAATGTTTTGAAGATAGCAACTAAAGATTTTCATCAAAGCAACAAGCTTGGAGAAGGTGGCTTTGGCATCGTCTACAAGGTGAATCCATTTAACAATCTTATGAAACAATGTAATTAAATCACCTTATTTATGTTATTTGCACATTCAACTATCCTATGATTATCTCACAAACCATACAATAATGTCACTTGAAAACTAACTTTCATTGATCATTATTTAAATTGTCATTGATTCAATAATCTATAATCATTGACTCAATGAACCAAGATCTATGGATGTCCATGCATTTTAAAATCCAATTTAGGTCTTATTGCATGTTTGCCCACCTTGGCACTTTCTTCAACACAAGCCAACAATTGATGAAAGTAAAATTACAATGCATCAAATGCTTCAACTTGAATAGGTTCAGTATTTACAATAGAATGTATTCATCAAATTACTTCTTAGATTCATTCAATGTAACCAAATACCCATGTAAACATTTGTGGCATCATGTTTAGGATCCTCCACTTGTTTCAAAAAGGTCTATCAATGCAACAAATAAAATTTTCTTTATTGTAATCTCACACACCTCATCACAAAAAAAGTTCAAGCCTCTCTAACCATCCTTGTGATTAGGACTTAGCTATGTGTAGGAAGTTGTAACAAAGTTGAAATTCTTTTTAATGACAAAATATGTTTCCCACTTTAATATGGCATCTACTAATGAATATTTAGAATAATCAAAGGTGCCAATTATTCCATTGATTCTCCTTTGAAAGGGCAACAAGATATCATAAACTTGGATTCAAAGGCCATGATGTTGTTATTGAATTGAATGATAGTATTTTGGAGGGGAAAAATGATATTTTCATTGGATCAAGTTTGGTTTTCAAGGTTTGGATCAAACGGTGGTGGTATAAGTGAATTATCACTTCATCCTTAAATAAGAATTAGTGTTGCCTGGGTAAAAACACAATCAAAATAGCCCCCCAAGTGAGTGAACATTCCTTAAAACTACATGTTTGTATGTTTGAAATATCACAAGGAAAACATAACAAATTTTGAAATATTTTCCATTAATTGCAAAATTTATATGCTTAAAGTTTGACACAAATAAAAAATGTTTTTGTATGTTCAAAGCACTCAAATCTTGAGAGTGGACAATCCTTATTTCTTTCAAACGTCCTTTTTTTCTACTAAATGTGCACCATTCCTTTTAAAAATTGAAGAGGATTTAAACATTAATGATTAGAAGGGCAAAATGACTTGAACTAATGAAAATTGTTTTTATAACCAATTTGAACACATTTGGTTCAAACATATTTTTTACCCTGAAAATTATGGATTTTGAAAATTCGGTATTAACAAAAGTTGTTCATTTTTATGTGACAAAGGGCATGAATACATAAAATATATGATAAGAAATCAATTTGTAGTCAAAATGTATTTATATCTAACATGAAGTGTTAAATTAAATATTTAAAACATAAAAATATAAATTATAAACCACCACAAAAATAACACATGTTATGTGCACCTTGGAAAATGACTTCTACGTTTGGCACCCTTGGCTCCTTTGACCATGTTTTCACCCATTAAAATTATTGTATCATGGTGAAGATGGTCTTACATCACTCAAAAAATACCCAAATCCATCTTCATACTAAAATTTTCATCATGGATGTTAAACCATTATAACCATTATAATTATCATAATCATAATAATCATGATTGAGCCAAAAGTTTGTCCTTAAATCCTACATTGATGCATATAGTCTCTTCCTATGGGCAGAGCCAACAAATTACAAAAATTTAAGAAAAAAATTATACAAAGATGCACAATAGTCTTTTGTTGAATCATAGTTAATTTTCTCAAAAACAAATTCACTTTAAATAGTTTTATAAAGAAGGCCCGTCAAATAACAACGTTTTATCATGCGTGTATTGCACCTAATATGGACCCCACCTATTTGAACAATAAATCTACAACATGTTTTCATTGGTAGTTCATCCATAAATTTCCATCCATGATGCAAGATATACCCATATTGTAAAGTAATAGCCAAGGTTGTTAAAACCAATGTGACGTGCCATATTTGTGTCGATTATCATGTCATTGTCAGTTTGTTGGGTCAAACTAACATTGACCAAATGTTTTTAAAATAAAAATATAATTACAATTTTTGTACATATAAGTTTAATTATTAATTCATTTAATCATTATTTTTAAATATATATACTAATTCATCAATAAATCATTTTGCAACTAAATTTTGGTCATTGGACATTGATTGGGTTGTGGACCAATTGTGATTAAAAATGGTGACTGAAATCAGGTTGCCATTTTTCAATGGTTTTAATTTATTTTCAATTTTTTATTTTACACTTGTGACCAAATTTAGGTTGCCTAATTATGACCAAGGTGTGGACTAGTTGACAAAAAAATCTTGGTTGTTGAGATGGCAACAAAAATGAAATCCCCAATTTTTTATGATCATGATTTTTTTCAATTTTCTTTCTCACTAACAACTAGATTAGGTTGCCAAACAGGGTGTGGATAGGTCAACCAAAACATCTTAACCATTAATATGGCACTTGAAATCTAGTCACCACTTTTCAATAATTTTTACAATTTTCAATTTTTTTTGCACTAGTGACTGGATTTAGGTTGCTGGACTGCAACATGGGTGTGGACTAGTTGACCAGAAAACCCTAGCCTTTAAGATGGCGACTGAAATACGTTGCCATTTTTTAATGATCCAAATTTTTTTTCAATTCATTTTTAGATAAGCAATTGGACGTAGGTCTTCATATTACAACCAAGATGCAGACATGTCAACCAACAAATCCTAACAATTGAGTTGGTGACCAAAATCAAATCACCATTTTTTAACAATTAGATTTTTTCAATTTTTTCCCCATATTGGTGATTGAATTTTAGTCATTAGACTACAACTAAGGTGTGGATTGGTCGACCAAAATTCCTAGCCATTGAGATGGTAGGATTAGATTTAGGCATTTAGGCTGTTGGACATTAGTAAAACCCCCCTTTTGTAACCAAAAGTTTTCAATTACATGACATTTGTAATTATGTTTCAATTGGAATTTTTAAAAATTAAAAATAAATTTATGGCAATTACCAATTGAGTTGACTTGTCTATTATATTGGTACGTAGTATTTCAAAAGTATTTTTCAACTAGGTGGTCATTTGCCAAATATTCCCAACATCAACAATGTCTTTAAGTTGAACATTCAACTATGTTGGTAAACAATGTGAAACATCTTTTAGTAACTAGATTAGACACATGTATGGGGATTACCATCTAATGAATAAATAGACCTATTTGGACAAATATGCCATGCCCCTACTAGAGGAGATTTTTTACGGCCATGGTTAAACCGAGGTTTTCAATACTTTGGATTCATTAAGGGAGGGTGACAAGGTCAAAACAACATTTTGGGGAATCCATCATCATAGGAAGGATTTTATATATATATATATATATATATATATATATATGGAAGTTTTTGCCATTTTGTTTGGAGAATGCCTTTGCAAAGTTTAAAAGAGTCATGGATAAAAAATGTTAACAAGTTTTGGTTTTTCCAAGTCCTACATTGATAACATCATTGTTTTTAGCCTAACCCTAGGATGTCACACACATCATTTGTAGGAGATGCTTGGAAGACTTAAAGAACATAACCTTAAGCTTCATTTATAGAATTGCCAATTCTTTCATATTCAAATATTTGGGTCATATGATTTATGGAAGTGGATTAAAGGTTCAAAAGGTCCAAGTTAAAGCTATTTCACAAGTTCCCCAACCTACAAATGTCAATTGGTTATGAGCTTTTCTAGGCTTGTGTAACTACTATCGAAAGTTTGTGAAAGGTTTTAGTAACATAGCCAAACCTATGATGCAACTAACACAAATTGATGGAATTCATTTGGGGTGAAACACAAGAGCAAACTTTTCAAGAATTGAAAGCCATCTAGGGACGACCATTTCAATTACACATTAATTAAAATAGTTTATGGTTGGTGGTTATAATCACCCAACTTGATGATGATGGTTGAAATGTGGTGGAATATCCCAATCGGTTCAATAATAAGACAAAGGCCAAATACAACTCATGTGAAGGGGAGTGATTTGCAATTGTTTGGGATGTGTGATCATTTAGATGTTATCTTTATGGTAGCCTAATTATTTTGGCTACTAATCATTAGTTATTCAAATTTTTGTAGTTATATCAACTCATGGGAAAATTAACTAGGTAATATTGAAAGAAATTTCAAAATCAATGACTAAATTTGTCATTCATTTGTAATCATAATGGACACATGCAACTATGAATAAATTAGTTGCCTCAGATAAATGCCATAAGATAGTTGCAAAAGACATGACATTGCCATGAAGTTGAGAGTGTAGTCACAAATTTTATGACTAGGCCAAAAAATTTCATTTATTACCATGGATGATCCTTAATATGATGTGAAACCCCATTTTGTAACTGCATTTGTGACTACATTTGGGATAATCACATGTTACCAAATGTTTCATTGATGGGTGGTTTGGATTTAACCATGTGTTAGTTTAAAGAACTAATGGCCATAAAACATGCGGCAATTTTCCATTTGTTCAAGAAAGATAAAATATGATTATAATAATTAATTATTAGAATTATAATAACTAATATTTTATTATAAAAATTGATTATTTTATTATAAAAATCAAATACGTAGTACTTATCTTATTTATTACCTATTACCTAGCGTAATTAATTAATATAAAAACATGATCACATATCCACACAATAAAATAATGAACTTACCTACTACCTACTACCAAATCTATTAATTAATTAATGACCTAGCCTACCAACTACCTACCTAGTTTACATAGCCTAAATAGGTTTAACCTTCATAGCTTAACCTACTAGTTATGCTTAGTAAACTAGCCTATTATTACCTATAGATAATTTAGGCCAATCAATTAAGTATATAAGTTAAATTACTAATGTACATAAGCTTGCCTAATTTAATTTAACTTATTAAGCTTACCTAACTTAATTTACCTATTAGGTTACAATAACCTTTTTTAGCAACCTATTAGTTAATAAATTAATTTGTACATTTGGAATTGAAATATCAAAAATTCCACATGTCATTTAATCACTTAATCATTTAATTACACAATGACAAAATCTGGTTTTTATGATTAGAACATCTTGTGACTAATGTTCAAACATAATTATGTAGTCATAGGTGGTTTTTAGTCATTAGCATCTTAATAACTATGGTCAAAATTATAACTACATCATTATACATACAATTGTAATAATTATGACAAATATATGATTACACAATTGGTGTATTCATATTGAAGTAATATTCGATTTTGAAATATTATAACCAAATTCAATTAGTTTCAAATGGACCAACAAATGTTTAAGTAGTCTAATTTAAATAATTTAATTTAAATAATTTAATCTAATTTACTTTAAATAAAATAAAATAATTTAATCCAATTTAGCCTAATTTAAAATTTTAATACAATTTAATATAATTTAATATAATTTTTCATTTATTTATCATATTTATAACCTAGAAAATAGAAATAATTTAGTTTACTTAGTTTAGCCAATTTTAACTAGTTTTAAAAAAACCAAATTAACCAAATTGAAGAAAAATTAACCCAAAATTAATCAAGTTGAACATCAATACCTTATTTTAACTTAACTTATACAAATTTTGCCAAATTTAGCTAGGTTTAATCTTAAAATAATCATGTTTAACCAAATATAGTTTCAATATTTTAATTTAGTCGACTTTTCCAAGTTTTGTCGAGTTTAACCAATTTAAAATTAAGGAACCATGTTTAACCAAATTTAATCAAAATTTGCCTTGATATTTTAGTTTAGTTTAAGTTATCCAAATTTAATTTCAATACCTCACTTTAGCCCAATTTATTTAAGTTTTGCCAAGTTTAACCAAGTTTAACATAAATAACCATGTTTAACCACAATACCTTAGTTTACCGTAATTTATCCAAGTTTTGCCAAGTTTAGCTAAATTTAACCTAAGTAACCATGTTTAACCAAATTTTACGAAGTTTTGCTTCAATGTTGTAATTTAGCCTAATTTGTACAAATTTTGCTAAGTTCAGCCAAGTTTAACCTAAATAACCATGTTTAACCAAAATTTGTTTCAATACCTTTGTGTGGCCGAATTTATCTAAGTTTTGCCAAATATAATTAGGTTTAACCTAAGTAACCAAATTTTGTTAAATTTTGCCAAGTTTAACCAAAATTAACCTAAATAGCCATGTTTAGCTAATTTTTGCCAAGTTTAACATCAATACTTTAATTTAGCTTAATTTATCTAATTTCTACCAAGTTTTGCCAAATCTAACCAAGTTTAACCTAAATAACCAAGTTTTGCCAAGTTTATTCAATTTAACCTAAATAGCCAAGTTTTGCCAAGTTTACCCAGTTTAACCTAAATAGCCAAGTTTTTCCACTTTTAACCAAATTTAACCAAAATAACTGTGTTTAACCAAATTTTGCCAAGTCTAACCAAGCTTAACCAAAATAGTGATGTTTAGCCAAATTTTGCTGATTCTAACCAAGTTTAACCAAAATATGGCTCCATGTTTAACCAAGTTTTGTTAAATTTTGCCAAATTTAACCAAGCTTAATCAAAATAGTGACGTTTAGCCAAATTTTGTCAATTCTAACCAAGTTTAACCAAAGTAGGGTTCCATGTTTAGCCAAATTTTGCTAAGTTTTGCCAAGTTTAACCAAGCTTAACCAAAATAGCCATGTTTAACCAAGTTTTGTTAAATTTGGCTAAGTTTTGCATAATTTTACCTGCATAATTTTACCTAAGTTCAATATAAATAGGCATGTTTTGTCTAATTTTGCCAAATCTAGCCAACTTTATCTTAAATAATTATGTTTAATCAAGTTTTACTAAGTTTTGCCAAGTTTTGCCTCCGTACCCTAGTTTAGCCAAATTTATCTAAGTTTTGCTACCAACTCTAGGGTTTTTGGTTTAGGCCTATTTTTGCATGATGGTAGTAGGGTCACAAATTGTAATAGTCAACCCCTCAATTACCTTTGTTTTCCTTAGGATAATATTTAATTTCACTATAAATTAGGCTACACATAACTATTTATGGCATGGAACAGGACACGAATGAATCCATGGGCTTCCAAAAATACCACACTGGAAAAAAAAAAAAACAAAATCTAACAGACTAATTATCCTAGACTTTCTGACATCTCTTGTTGGCCTCACCTACCAAGGCAAGGATATTGTGTCTAGATTCATTACAGAGTATTGTAGAGTAAGGGATTTTGGTCCCTAGGTAATAATAGGTCTATTTTTATATGAGGATTTTTGAAAGATGATGATATTTTGGCTTGTGTTGAAACTTGAGATTAGTTATAATAGAGTTATAATACATTGAAGCATTTTGGTTTCTTTTAGAGGATTTTATTTTCGGAAGATTATATTTTTGCATGGTGAAATATTTGAGTTTCCATAATTCTTCTTTTGCATTGAGATACTTTTAAATGTAAATGGCAAGGCCACAGTGTGACACACCCCTTGTTTTTATTTTTGTATGAATCTCATTGGTTTGTTTCCCAGATCTTTTCCAGCCAACTGGGACCGGCTGTTTCAAGGGGCCCACCCTACGATTCTTTCGCCAAATTAGTCTACTATTGAGCGTCATTCCCCTTTACCCCCCCCAAATTAAAAGGCTACCGCACCACCTGCTACCATTATTATGACGGGTGGGTGGGTGGGTGACTAATTACTCGTCTAGTGGGTTCTGAGTATCATCAACCATGGCCGTAAAGGTCCGTACCTGCCAAATACGGGGCAGGTTTTCAGGAACCCATTAGCTTAATTAAATGGCAGAATCGGCAGCCCGGGCTGACCTAATCAATTTTCCTACCTACCACAATTACCTACCTGCCAGACATAGTTTACAACTAGTATCCTACTTTACAATCTACCTAAGGACCTATATTATAAGGGACCTCCAAAGAATGGCAGCAAATTCAGCCGCTTTGCTGCACCCTACCTACATTTCTGTGTAGGGTAAGGGCCAAAAATGGGGCTGTTTCAAATCATGGGCCTTATGCAAGATAGAGCATGGGATACAAATTCCCAAAACAGCCTCATCCCAAGTTCATTTACCTCACATGAAGAACTTGAAAATTTTGTGCTTTTAAAAATAGATGGGAGTCATTCGGTTTGAGAGGAGAGCATGGCACATGGCACCTCATTCATAAAGGTAGCATCATCAAGAATAATATTTACTGAGATTTTAAGGTGCCCTCCATGTACACTTGGAGAAAATTTCAAGTGTATTTGGAGGGCACCTCATCTTTGTAAATATCCCTCTGTAGAAAGAGGAGTGATCTTATGCCTACTCCTTAATAGGTGTAAGAACCCTCCCATTCCTATTGAGTTTAGTGCGTAAGGACTCGCACCATTCTACACCTTGTGCTTTACCTATGTTTAGGTTTGTATAAGGTTCCCCTCACGGTTTCTGATGGATGGAGCTTGTGGGTGCACGACATTTTCAAAGTATCATGCACCCACCGTCTCAGCCACCGCCTCATCCTTAGCCCCTTATTCTCCCCCCCCTTTACCCTCAGGCTTTACCCAACACCAACTATTTGTAATCCTGTGAAGGGCCCTCTGCAACCAGATGTTGCTCCGTTGGGGTAGGGCCAGCCTCGTCCTGGCAGGACCCAGGCATCCTTAACCTAGCAGAACTGGGCCCCTAGGCCCCCTTGTATAGTACATTAAAGCAAGGGATCTTTACTGAGACTCCTCTGCTTGAGTTATTGGCAGGTAGAATCTGCACTTTTCTGCTAATTCTGCACGTATAGCTTTACCGATTAAAGGCAGAGAATAGCCGGATTCTGCAGGGGTTCCCTGGCCAATTCTGCAAGGTACAACTTCATTGGGGCCACCACCTTGGTAAGGGCACACCTGACAGAATAGGTTCTAGAGGGCCCATTTTTCAGGACATAACTGGTTTGGGTATTCTATTTATTAAGGCACTTTTTTCAGCCCTTTTTCCGTAGGTGGGACAACCAGCCACCTACTAATTCCCAATTCAGTGAAGCCAGTTTCACGTGTAACCTCGATCTGGGTTGCAGAATGTGCATGAAATGTGAATCAACGGTCTGGAAAACTAGTTATGCTTTGGAACAGGCCGTTCCAGAACCTGTTTCCACCCAACGAAACAACGGCTCACCGTGGCATGCGCACCACGATTCTAGGTGGAAGGGACCCTCCAGGCAGGCCCATTCCAAAGTACATAAAGGCACAGCCAGGAAGGCAATTCCACCCTTCTCTCATGCAGGGAAAAAAAAGGGGTGGAAAAGGCCAGCAGCAAAGATTAAATAGAAAGACTATAAGTGGCACAAGCAAGTGAACTGTGTGTGTGTACTACTATTCAGGATCACACTTTTAGGGTATAATTGCACACGCCATTATTGTGCAAATTCTACCTTTTTTCTTCTGGATGGGTTCTTTTTGACAGAATCCATGTTATTGATGACAATACTGAAGTAGAACGAGAGGAAATGGAAGAGCTGAGAGGGCAAGGATGATGTAAACCTGCCAAACGTTATTGCAAGAAATTTCCAATACAACAACAAGAGGTGTGTCACACTGTGACCTTGCCATTTACATTAAAAAATATCTTAATGCAAAAGAAGAATTATGGAAACTCAAATATTTCATCATGTAAAAATAAAAATCTGCAAAAATTCCTCTAAAAGAAACCAAAATCCTTCAAGATATTATAACTCTAGAACTAATTTCAAGTTCAACACAAGCCAAAATATCATTTGACCTATTTCCTAGGGGTCAAATTCCTTTAAGCTAATAAACGTTTTCAACACTATCTTGCATAAGGCCATTTTTCAATAACTTGGGGGGAGGGGGGTCAGTTGTCTCAGCTTTTTTCCTTTGTTCGTTCTTTTTATGACCTTTAAGTTTTTTTGTATTTCAATCATCGTTATTCTTCAAGGGCTTTGTAGGTCATTTTTTCATTTGTGGGCACATGATAGGGTGACCTATTAGTAATGCCTTTCTTTGCACTTGCTCATTTTCACGCTTTATGGCATTTTTTAGGGGTTTTCCTTTTGTGTCTCTTCTTTTTTCTAGTTGATGACACCCATATCCTTGGCCATGTCCATGTCATCTTTCTTATCTTTTATCATTTTGCTTCCCAATTGTCTTATGTTAAATTGTTTGTTCAACCTTGCAAGTGTTCGGCTTGGGTTTCATTTGGCTTACTTCCTGGGTTTGTCTCCCTTGTTGAATATTATTGTTTCCAAGGTGGCATCAAGATCCTTGATGTCCTTTTTGACTTTATTTTTTTCATCTCTTCTTTTTTTATGGAGGCTTTACGCAAATATGTTCAATATGGAGATGTGATCTTGAGATTAAAGGATGTCCATGTGGCTTTTGGTATCTTCTTTCGATGTTTTGTCCATAGGCCTTCCTTTTTGCTTCGTTGCTTCCCCCCTTCCAAGTTTTCAAAATCAACTTGTTTTTTAGTCCATTTTGATGGGAGATTTCGGAAGATTTTGCTCATTACAGTGCCCTAAGGCGTTTCTTGTCTGTTAGTAGGTGGTTTTTCCCATTTTTAGTGGGGGCATAAAGTCATTGCTTTGACTGCCTATATGGGGAGTTGGGCTTTAATGTCGCTCAAGATCTTCTCATAGTAAGCAAAATAGTGCCACACAACAAAACGCAAGGTTGTAACATTCACCAAATTAATTGAAAAGAAGATGGAATAAAAACGAGGGAGAAAAACCAACTTTGGTTTGTTAGCTTTGTTTCTTATTGCACTTTTTGCACATTGGTTGATTGCCACCAGTATAGCAACCTGCCCAAATACAACAACAAAACCAGCGTGATCACTAGTCATGTTGCCATTTGCATCAACATCTAAAGCGTTCATGTGGTGGCCATGCTTTTTACTACTTGCTTGTGGCTATTGTTTTGTTCAATAATGAATTTGTCCCACTTCTCACAATCGCATCACGTCCAGGTGATCTTGGTGCTTTCTTTCCCCTTCCTTGTTGTTCTTACAAGATTCTGAGATTTTTTCTACAGCTGTCAGCACTTAGGCACACTTTCTTGATTTGCTTCCTCGTCTACTGTTTGTTTCTTCTTGGATGTTTGCAATTTCCCCAGATCATGGGATGCATCCATGTGCTCCTTTCTAATCATTTTTTTTTTGTCGCCTGTTAGAAAGCTTTTATGCTATCGAAGGTCTCCAATTTTTTTCTACAAGATGCAACAAAAATAAGGTTATACTTGGTAATTGTCTTTGGAAAGGGAATCAAATTTCATTTGAGCTTTTTGGTTTTCTACTTCTTAGCATTTGGAACTTGTAGGGACAAAACTCTTGTGCAAATTTTTGACAAGAATAGCCATGATCAACCAAAAGGGAATGGCACTAAGGAAACATGTGACATAGAGAAAAAAATGCAGTGGAAGCTTGGTGAGACATAAGCTAGATTAAAGTGTTTTGATTAGAGGTTTCCTCAACCTGACAACACTATTTATTTGATAATGCTATAGAATGAACATATTAAGAAACAAACATAATTCAAGGCCAAATTGTTAGAAATTGATGGTAGATTGATGAAAGAATAGGGATGAGAAAAAACACAGATTTACAATGAGCTCTCCACCCAATTTTAAGATCACACAAGTTGTTATAAATTTTATAATCCACTCAAGCTTTGGCATATTCACATGGGGTGAACATCCCATATGCAAATGTGACCTTATTCCTTAGGCTCACTTTACACTAGGAGTCAGGGCCAATGTTCAACCAAAATCCAACATTCCTATTGGTGCAAAAGTTGAAATCAACCCCAAGGGCTTTACACTTGGAGTCAAGGCTGAAATAAAAAAAAAAAAATTTCAATTTGCCCCAAGTATTAATAAATGTTGAACTTTATGGACTTGAATTAGCCTAAGGCCGATAAAAAGATACCATCAAATTTGGTAGGCCAATTTGCAACCCTTGGGGCCAACATTCTAGCATTTATTAATAACTTGAGGCCAATTTGCAACCCTTGGGGCCAATGTTCTAACATTTATTAATAACTTGAGGCCAACCAAAAGTGCGCAAAGTTGGCACTAATTTTTTTGGCCCTAACTCCTAGTGTTAAGCGGGCCTTATTATTATACAAATGTATGCACAAGGTCATCAATCCATGGAGGTCTTACCTCTATCTAATTGAGGCGAACATCACATGTAAGGAATTACTTAACTAATCTTAACTCAAGTTTTTCATAATTTCAAAAATTAAGTGCATAAAACATAAATATCTAAAGTTTAAAATAACTTGGTAAAAGTAACCTATCAAGATGTTGACATATAGCACAAAAGATGACACTTGAAGTTTCAGGAACAAAACTTAAACAAGAAGAATTGAATGACAAATGAAAAATCAACAATTAAAACCAAACAATAAACTAATATTTTTCAAGGCTCATTGACACGTGAAGAATGAAAAATTAAAAAAATCAAACAAGGAATAAAGAATTCCAAGGTTGAATGACAAGTGCAAAAATCTTGTAAACAAACTTTAAATTGATTCATGAAACTATAGTTGACTTTCAAAAGTATTTTTAAAAAATCATATGAACAATTATAAATTACATTTAACATAATATTCTTTAATAAGTTTCAAGATCAAGTTTTTATTTGCTTCATTTGAACAAATTTGAAAAAGAAAAAAGTTGTCAAAGTTTGGATATTTAAATGATTTTTCATCAAACATGATTAAAAAAATGTTGAACATCTTTCATCAACAAGTGGTTTGTGTGGTTTGATGGCAAAGATGTTGGCATGCTTAAGTTTTTTTTCATTTTTTTTCAAATGATGTGCAAAAATATATAAAGTGCAACTTATTGGAAACAAATCAATTCATAATTAACATAAATATAAATGCATTTCTTAGCTTTTTTTCAATTTTGTGAGGTAGTTGGGTTGAAAATCATTTGCAAGTGGGCTTAGCCAAATTTGGTTAATAGGTCAAACTCATTAAAAAGAGAGGTAAATGTTTTTGGGATTCCTCATATGTTGTGATGACAAGAGAAATCGTAATGTCCAAATGTGTTTTTTTTTGCCTCCAAATCTAGAAAATTTGGGCAAAATTTTCCCAATTTTTTTTAAAGGCCCTTCCCAATCCTCATTTTTTTGTTGCCAAGTGATGAAAATTCATCACAAATAAAACATTAGTGCTTAGAATTGGGTTATGAGAATGTATTTAAAATATTTTTATTTAAAAAATTAAAAATATTTTATGATTCCATAACATACCCAAAAAAAATCCTTTATTTTTGTGTTCAATAAGAAAATGCAAAGATAAATTCCCCTATATATGTATATATCACTTTTTAAAAATACATCAACATTACAACACGTGGTTGTGATTCAAAGACATAATTTTCTTTTGGAATTCCATGAAATAATTTTAGAAATTTCTTCCACAAGTATTTTCACAAAATATCAACAAATTAAGATGCCCAAAGTTTCTCATCACTTCTTACAAATAGTTACAACTACACATTGATTCCTAGTTTGATTCAATTGCATTCAACAATTTAACAAAATATTTCACAAGTAGTTTTAGTAGTAAGTACATAAGCATGGTGTTCCATGGTATTAAATGAATCCTTTGCCTTTAAAAAAGGTTAAAATATGAACACATAGATTAGACATGAAGGGAGATGAGCACAACCACGTCGAAATAATTCAACAAATGTGTAAAATTCATAGTAGGACCGTAAAGATTTCATTTAATGTACATTCTAAAATGGTGGTCTATGTATGAAATGTTTGTGGAATCTAGACAAAGGAGCCCATTAACTATACCATTTTTTACATCCTATGTTAATGAAACATCAAAGGTTAGATCGTCTTATGCATTGCACTTGCAAGGAGATGGTAAAAAATGATTTTATGTGTTTGTTAGGCCCTACTCCTAGAGGGGGAGGGATTATTGCTTCTAACAAACTAACATTGGTCAAAATTGTGACTTTAAATTGCCATGTTCAAATGTGACATTCTTCTAAAAACAATTGTTGCATTCACATTGGGGGATTTTTTTGTTAGATTTTACGATTATTTTAATGTGAAGATTTTAAAGGGGTGTTGGCTAATTTTTTTTTTTGTTTTTTTAATCATATTTGTGTTGATGTGTTCTCATTTTTTGGGTTCACATTTCTTCTTGAACCCAACAATCTGAATTTCAAACTTGAGAATTTCTTTTATTGTATGGTGGGGATTTACCATCAATTTTATTGTAACAAGTTCATTGTTGGAAGTAGAATGCATTCATACTTGTTGCCTTGAGTTTTATTTTTAGTGAACATTTAACATCAACATTCTATTCAAGTCCTATTGCCAACATCGTTGAATGAATAATTGTTCAAGCTTGCAAGGAGAAGGGGAGAATGTAGACTAGTAGCTCTAGAGTTGTATGGAACAACAATCTTAAAGCATTCAAGTTTGCAATCCAATTGAATGAGTTTTGCTAGTGCAAGTTTGCATTGTAGCAAATCTGAACTTAACCATAGAACTTGAAGAACACAAAAGAAAATTTGATAATTCAATTCCAGGATTTCCTTGAGAAGGGAATTTGATTAGAAAGGGGATATTGTGTTACCCATTTTACTACACATGTATAAGTTTCTAGCCAAATACTTAAACATTTGCTAGCTCCAACATAAGTAACATTTATGATTTTTCCCATCCAATTTATTTCCAAGTGGAAGAGTGAGGCTTTTTCCACCAAAATTTTAAACTTTATTCATGAAAAGTTTACCAAAGGTGTAATAACTTGTACACAATTATCCCCTTCAACAATAGTTGTAGGTTTCAATTTATTAACAATTAGTCAATGGGATAGTTGATAGTGAAATAGGTTCATATGGCTACCCCAATCATCCCCATTCCTAGCATTATCAAGGGTGAGACTATGTTGGTAATAGTGATCTTGATGAATGGGCAAGTTGAGTACAAAACATCAAGGTCAACCTTCTCCTCTCCACCTTTTTGAATCTTTTCATTTTTGTTATCATCATTTATGAGTAAGGTGGATTGCCCATTTTAGTGATAAAAAAATGTTAAACCTAGAAGATCTAGCAACTTTGACAACACATCGAATTCAAGAACCTCAAAAACCAATTAGCTACTCAAACTATTGAGGGTAGTAAGGTTAAAAATTTAGAAATTCACTTCAAGATCCAAGGTAATGAAAAAAAGTTGGCAAATTGAATTAAGGAATTGAACTTGCTACTTTAAACTATTGATAGAGCAAATGGAGGAGCTATTTGTTCCAACCCTTGAACTAGTTGCAAAATCTGAATGGGAACAAGAGGCGCACAATGAAAGGAAGGCCTTTAGTTGACAACTTGTTGTGGTTGTTGAATTGTTTGAGATGAAATCAAGGCAAGCTCAACTAAATGGTAGATGTTTTTTGTTGGTGGTCATTAGTGTGGTTGTGTTGGAGGTGCATTGAACTTGTTGAATTTTCATGGAGTGCTTTAAGGCTTATCATGTTGAATTGTTTGGTGATGTGTCAGCCTACAATATGTGTGTTACATTTCAAGTTTTTTATTTGTAATGAATCCTCCAAATGACAATATGCCATTACATTGATCTAGGCATTGCAAAAATATCTTGATTTAAAGAACTTCTCTTTTGAATTTTGTTCCAAGAATGTTTTCCCTTTTTAACAACTAGTCATTAGTTATTATGAGTTCTTTTGATTACAATAGGACCTCATTAAGTGCATGAATAAGTATCATTTGGGTGGATAGTATTGTCTATAATTTCACCTAAAAACATCTATTTGGAAATATTACAACATTGACTTTCATTTTCCAATGGCACAAAAATTTCAAGTGAAACATGCAAGTATCAAGTGAATGTTACTGAAGATCTAACACAAACAATCCAATGTAAGAATGCTATTTTTCATGATTAGATACATATCTCGATCATATTATTGGAAAATAGTACTATAATTAGGTTTGGAAAATGCATTCCTCACTTAGTTGAACCCTTTATCTTCAATAGAATCAACAAATTTTGAAGTTTCATGGCCACCATGTGAGGTCTGGAGAATGATTGTGTTTTCCTTGGCACAATTGTGATAACATTTATAAACAATAACACAATTCAAAATACATCATCGTAGTTTACATTAAATATACAATTTTTGGTCAAAATTAATATAGTTTATTGTATTGCTAAGGATTATGAACTTGATATTGAAACAAGGAATTTTAAAGGTGTGTCATTGATGTTTTTGGGGAATTAAAGAATTTTTAAATTTTTTTTGATATTTAAATATAATTACCCTAAAATCACCTAAGTAGAGGAAGCAAATTCACCTTGTTTGTAAGAATTGCTTTCCAATCACTAGGTGGGAGGTTGCTTTTATTGCAACAATATGGGTGACATTTTCAACATGACAACCCAATGAAAGGTGTATTGATGTGGACCACATCTCCACCAAATTTTTACATTATATAAGTCATTTTATTAATCATAAAGCAAAACATTTTTTATTTCTATGTGAAGGGTATGGTGTCCAATAGAAATAAATGTATTGAAAACTTACTTTAGTTAAAGTGCATGATTTGAAAATTGAATATATTACATAAAAGGCCATGACTTTTGCTATGAACCTCCTTGCATGTCTATAAAAAAAATTCAAAATTTGTCCATGAATATTTAGTCACTTCCATTAACAAAATGTCCTATTAAGATTAATAAAAATAAAACATCCATTTGTGGAAAAACCTAATCTGATTAGCAAAAAACTTTCCACGATTGTAAGGTTTGTAAAATTTGAAAAGTTCTTTACATAAAATAGTGAACATTTCTTTTTAGCTCATCCTTGGTTTATAATGAACTTGTAAATTTGGTTTTAGAAATTGAATTCAGGCTAATTTATTTGCACAAGATATTGTGGGTGGTAAAAGCCATTGCATAATATAAATCCTAAAGTGAATTGGCTAGATCATTTGATTGGTCCCCATGGCACAATCTCTTGTTATTATTGATTGATTAAATTATCTGAATGGTCCACTTGCTTTGTTATTAGTGGCCTCCCACTTTTTAAAATCCCACTTTCAAGTTTATGGATGGGGCTTGAAATATGTAAATAAGTAATAAGGGGAGGTGAGAAAAGTTGATGTAAATCTCAATATTCAGTATGTGTGAGGATGCTTTAAAAATTCATAGAAAATCATATAGTGTATTACAATACAAATACTTATAAAATAAAATAGTTACAATTAATGGGCATTAAATTAAAACTTCAAATATTCAACATGTGATTGTATAAGTACATGAGTGAAACTTGTACATAAGATTCAACCAAAAAATTACAAAAATCAAAGTCAAAACAAACATGGTCAAGAAATCTAGGAAGTAGAATTAAGAAACTTTTGACAACCAAAACCATTTAGATAAGTGATTGACACCATTATACATGAAATTGAACGTGCGAGTGAAAAACAATTATTTCTATGTGTAACAAAAAATTCAATACAAGAACAAAAGGTGAAAATCGATAAATTTTTGACTTTTTATGTGTGAGTGTAAGTTAACACATCCAAACAACAATAAAAATCAATAAAAACATAAATTACTATGTGTGATTAAAATTTTAATACATGCTACTAAATACTGAAAAAAAAATTCAATTGTTCACAATGTATGTATTTAATTTCTTGTAGTTCAAAGACTTTTTAATTAAATTACCTTCAATAGCCATATATTGTTTTTAAGGAACATGTAAAACCTAAAATATTTAAGTTTATTTTATCATGATCAAAGTCGATTTTGCATCAACTTCAACCAAAAGGTTGATACAACCCTAATGTTTCAACAAAAATGAAAACAACTTATGATGTATATTGGAACAACCTCATGAAAAGTGAGTGTTCATAAATGGGCACCTTTCATGATTGACAAGTGAAGAATGAAAAGTTAAGGATGATGGATATACTTCATCTGAACTCCATGAACTATCATATGAAATATCACATTTCTATAATCAATCTTCAAAGTTGTGAAAAAACACACATAGGAAAGCCATGTTTGAAATTCTTTGGAACCTTTGTGAAAACCCATGGGAAATCTTATTATACAAAAAACTATTAGCAATTGATTCCGTACCATTTTTGTCCTACAAAGTTTTATCCTTGTTTCAAGAGTTTTATATTTATCACACTTTCCCACACACACATTCTACTACATATTCCAAAAGCTTGCTCTTGCTTTTGTTCAACTTGCAAAAAAAAAAAAATTTCCCCATCGCTTCCCAAAAGGCAAACTATGTAAACCTCAAGCTTTTGCCAAGGTTGCAAACCATGCATGTATAAGGAGCACTCTTGTGCCATTTCATAGAATTCCCATCCCCTAAATTTTCACCTATAATATAAAATTTTCATGGATTTGTAAATAGAGATAGATGAGGAATTTAGTTACCTTTGCAAACTCTTGAAAGGCAAAATTGTCCATATGACCATCAATCGAATGCATACATGAAAGTTTGCCAACATTGTCTTGACTAGTCCATATAACCATGAAACTAATAAGGGGATCAAAGTTTTCCAAGATTGTCTCAACTGGGTGTTCTTCATGACCAATTTTGTGGTTGGATCAAATTCATTCATCAAGAAACGTAGCCTATGGGATAATTGCCATTACCAAGACTCTTATCCCTTGTGAACTTTTGTAGACGAGTCACTAACAATGTAGGCTACATTAATTGCCAGAAAATTCAAACAAGTTGCAAAGAGTTGTCCAACAAGCATAGGTACATTTTTCTCACTAATTTCTATCCCTCGGGTAAAGGGTAAACCTCAAACACATGTTATCTGGGCAGGGTATTAAGATAGTCCTAAATATTTACCAACTAGTTAGGGTAGTTAAAAGGGTACCAGAAAGTCAATTACAGTATATATTTAGCACATGGCAAATAAAGGAAAAATATGTACCTGCTCAACAATAGCATAAAGTTTAAGAGAAACTCTTGAATGTGGAGTGTTTTCCCTGAAAGAATTGTAGATCATTGAAAATAAATTGTACATTTCAACCAGCAGAGTTGGGCCATTTTGGCTACTAGGTATATCTTCTACTAGAATTACACTGTGTTAGTGCCTTCAAAAAAGCATGGTGATGGCACTGAAAAAAGTTGGCATTGACAGATTGGGTGGACACTCTAGATTTAATAGGAGAGGAAGCAAGAGTTAAATTGCCACTGACCTGAAGATGCAATGGAAAATGCGGAAATCCCTCCTTCCTTGTACAATAGATGGAGCAGCTGCTGTCATGGGTTTACAATTCACGGGCATTATGCTTGATGCTGGACCATTCTTTTGAATGCTAAATGAGACTTCAGGACTAGTAAAAAAATTCCAACAAATTTGGCAAATAATAAATGGCAGGTGTTGGTGGTAATTCAAAGGCATCAGGGCTTGACAGCTATTATCCTACATCTTGGATATCCGCCGCTCAAACCTCACATAAACTTCCTGCAGGAAAATCCAAGGTAAAAGCAACTGTGTGAGTACCCCACCAGCCAAGCCCTAGTTTTTCATGCATGGCCTGTTGCAAAATACAGTTTTAGACCAAACTCTTGTTCTAAAGAGGAAAGGAGAACTTTTGATGGTGAAAAAGAGGTGGGAGACCTTGATAACACTTGCAATCAAAACACTTGCATAAAGCCTTTTACAGTTTTGTTGAATACTAACCTTGATCTCACCAGAGCTCTCCAACTGACAACCAAACACAATAGATTGATCAAGGTTTACAAGCCACCCAGTTTCAATAACAGTTCCACCATTTTGAGCCATGTTCACATAAGTCCACAAATCCTTGGGAAGGAAAATGGTGTCATCCAGGAGTTCTCTT
>Ga0116227_10004448_pt1 | contig 30447 bp, 16 predicted proteins | sample S1TSphgellanicum_FD_89693 | JGI IMG/M metagenome (GOLD analysis project Ga0116227, IMG submission 89693) | Host-associated microbial communities from peat moss isolated from Minnesota, USA - S1T2_Fb - Sphagnum magellanicum MG | ecosystem: Host-associated > Plants > Peat moss > Unclassified... | reverse complement strand
TTTTGATGTCCTGGAATTAGACGTCAGTTCGTTGGCGTCTGTTCGAAAATTCGCTGAAGACTTCAAGTCTCGAGATTTTCCTATCAGTATCCTCATGTAAGTGAGCTTCTTCTTCTTCTTCTTGGCGATGCTGTCACAAATTTATTCTGTTCCTTTGATGGTTAGACACAAAATAGGCTTCCATTTTTTCCTCCAATTATTATTGAATGTCAAACTTTTGTTTTGTTGGGGCTCGATTTTGCTCTCAATCTGCATGCACGAAGTGTGGCCTGGCCCACATGTGACATTCATATCACAGTTAGACTGCGTCTTGTCTCATTCCCCAAGAAGAAGAAAAGCTACTGTAGTCTGGTCCATATAGAGCAGGTGGAGTCTGGACACATGGAAACTTACAAAGACATCATGGCCAATTTTTGCAGAAACAATGCAGGGGCATTATTTGGCAAGTTTGAGCTTTCTCAGGATGGACTAGAGAAAACTTTTGCAACTAATCATATGGGTGAGGCATTTCAAACTCATGTTTGTGAAAGTTCAGCAATCAGGGCCCAAAATCTTCTCAGTGGGACCATTTTAGTCCAAGATCTTCACAAGTTCTCACATCATGAAAGAATCCAAGTGTATTCTAACATAGAAAGGATAATATGTGTGGTCACAGGTTTGATGGTTTCATTTTCACCTGTGGACTTGATAACCGTGTGCAGGACAATTTCTGTTGACCAACCTTCTATTGGAGACCATTGTAGCAACTGCAAAAAAAAGCGGTGAGGAGGGACGCATTGTGAACCTGGCCTCTGATGCCCACAAGCTTGTGGGTAAAAAAGGTATCCCATACAACAAGTTGAATGATGCCAAGAGGTCAGCTGCCAGATTGCCTTTTTGCTCTTGTACACTCTTTGCTGCTGTAGACAGGTTGATCCTTGAATCCAAGGACAAAATGTGCCAGACCATTTTATAATCTTGCTGTTGGGCAAGTTAGTGAATGGTATATATGCCTGATTACTTTTTCAACATCATCTCTGGAATTGATATCATCTCTAATATTTTCATGCAGTTTCCATCCTTTAACTGCTTATCCAGTATCAAAGTTGGCCAATATTCTTCATGCCAATGAGCTTGCACGACGTCTTCAGGCACCTATCCTAACCTTGTTTGCAAACTCTTGTATTTGCTTTGCAATTTGTTCGTTAGTTCCACTTAAGGTGAACACTGGGGTTGTGAACTGTTGCAGGTACTGTTCAAATAGTGAGACATACTTGCTAACAGGTTCACAGATTTTGTAGTTGACTGAAGGTGCCATGTGATGATTAGAATGGACACAGACTTTCTTTCCCTTGATGCATACAGCACAGTTGATAACACACTTTTATGCCATCATATTGTCCAAAACACTCTTCAGCCATCCCTGCACAGAAGTGGTTAGGGTGCCACTAACATCAAAGGTGATTCTGCATCTGAGTCAGGAAAGAGGAGTAAATGTGACAGCCAATTCTGTACATCCTGGAGTCGTTAACTCCAACTTTTTCCAGGATACATCAATGCCCTTTGTCTGTAAGGCCCCCAGATCCTTCGAAAACATAGCTTCCCAAATGAGATCAGTTGCAGTCTGCAGAATTTTGTTAAGAGCAATGTAGGAGAAAAGTGAGGTTTCCTATATGAAAAGACTTCTGGTTTGCTGTCAGTATGACTACCTATGTCTACCTTGTTTTCATAACACTTCATTCACGCTTGTGTGTTCAACAGCTTGGGTGATAGCACTCTTTTCACCACTTGCCAAAAACAATTCCCAGGTAATTTTTACTGATTGCAACATGTTCAACATTTTCACTGATTCAACCAGTTGGCCTGAACATTCCATCTCTGTGTTGGCAGATGAGCTGTTTCAATAGCAGAATATCAATTGAATGTTGTAGATGCCATTAATATGGTCACAGGAAAAAAATATTTCTCAGCACCTCTCTCTATGTATACCTCTGTTTTTACCTACCTCAGCATATGTTACAATAGATCTACTGAAACAAACAGCATGCTGTGGAGTAGAATTGGCCGTGGGAGCTGCTAATTCATTTGCAACTTTGCTGAAGACTGATTTATTGGGTGATGCTTAAATGTGAAATGCAGGGGGCAGCAACTACTTGCTATGTGACAACAAGTCCAGATCTGAAGGGTGTTTCTGGGAAATACTTTTGTGACTCTAAGGAAAGTAACAAAGTGAGTAAACCAGCACAGAACATGGACATGGCAGCTGCTCTGTGGAAATTCAGTGAGGATTTTGTCTCCACCCATTAGCCAGAATACTTTGCTCTTTGCAGATCAAGAGGCAGAATTGGCTTTGTGTGTACTGTCCCTAGAAAATTCTGGTCCCTCACTGTCCTGGCTCTTGTATAGAACATGTGGGGAATGACATGTGTATGTTCTACATGTTTATCTATATTCATGTTGAGTACTAGTTTCTGTTTACAGCCTGGGTGCACGTGCTTTAAATCTTCAACACACAAGGAAGGACCAGGAGACTGAACCTAGAAATTTACGATCCTAGGAAAGAAAAAAATTCAGCCATGGTGGATGCTTCAGTGCCCATGATGAGACCCCATTTCAAAACTGCTTTATAGGTTGTTGATGCTGTAGTTGGTCATTAATTGCGATATAACATTATTGATGATGTACACAAGTAAGCAGGGCCTGGCTGGAAATCGCTAGCAACTGATCTGGAGGCTGAGAGACAGGGCTGACGTGCAAGGTTGCCCTTGTTCCTTCACCCCTCCGTCAGCAATTTTCATCCTCCAATGGCTATTTTATTGCCCTCCAGCCATAGATTTTGTTCAGAATGGAGGGGAGCAGAGTTGCTAAGCCAAGCAGATATGGCAGATGTGCAAATTGACCCACACACACCGGCCTCTGGGCAGAGCAGAGCTGGGTATCAGACTGCCTTCTCGTGGCTGAGCGGATGTTTTCCTGTCCATGTGCACAGGCCTTCTGTCAGATTAGATACTACAATAATAAAGATGAGTAAAGCAGGCCCTAATGCCCCCTGTGGACAATGCCATTCTCTATTCTGAATGTCCCAGAGCTACCAGTTCTGAATTTTGCTACATTCATTTGATGCGTTCCTTGCAAATTCTTTCACACTAGTGATTGAAATGTGTGATAAATTAGAAAAAGTGAGCAGGGAAAAAGATTGTTACATACAAGTGGCTGCAATTGAAGAAAATTTACTGAAACCTTTAATTCAAGCAATAAGATGTGCTACCTGGGAAAAAAAGGGGGAAGAAAAAAGGAAAAACAAAAGGTGTGATTGAGATATCAAGCTTAAGCAATGAACATGCACAACCACAAAGAGAAGAAAAAAAGAATGTGACTAAATCCTTCATACAAACAATCACACTTGTGATAGTTGTGGGAAGAGTTTGATCTCAACCAGGTAACCATCTTCTTTGCTTCTTTTTATTTTTCTTTTCCTTGTTTCTTGCTGCAAGTGACAAGTGTGGTTTGTTTGCCTTTACAGGAGGAGGTGTTGCAGGGGGCAACAGCATCATCACCACACGACCTTGAGCAAGCAAGCGGTAGTAGATTGTGAATATTCAAAAAAAAATTCTAGATTTTTTTGTTTTTTTAGAAGAGGAGGAGAGGAAGGAGGAAAAGGAAGAAAAAAAATCTAAAGAAGAGAAGAAAAAAACGAGAAGAAGAGGAAGGGAAAAGAAATAGAGAAGAAGAAAGAAGAAGAAAAAAAAATCAAAAGAATAAAATAAGAAAATAAAGAAAGAAGGAAACAAAAAAAAGAAGAGAAGAAAAAAATCAAGAGGAGGAAGAAGAAAAATAAAATAGGAGTTGAATATTCTAGTTTCAATGATGTAGCTCAGTTAACATTATGTACTTTCATTGTGAATTTGAATGTTCCTTCACACTAAATCAATGAGTCCAAATCAACTTAGGTAAATGATGATTAGGGTGTCACAGTACAAAGCGAAAATGGTAATATAGTTTTTATTTTAGCTTATACATTTAGTAGACCTTTTTGTAAAACATCATTAATATATATATATATCATATTTATGAGAAAAAAATTTGCAGCAAAATGTGAGCATTTGGATTGAATCTCTCAACTTCATAGTAGTTGGGCTCTTTTTTTATATTTTTATTTGTGCAATACCTAAAAACAATGGGGGCAAATAGAGTTTAAGGTCTAGGGTTTGTGTATATCCTATTAGTCAAGTGTAAACTAATCATTTTCTTTTTCATTTCAATTTAAATGGCAAAGTCAACACATGTTCCATTGCATATGTTGCAAAGTTGATGCAACCTTGTAAAAATTTATTGATAGACACACCATAGATTAGGAAAACGCACAAAAGGATAAGGAAAAAAAAAAGGAGAATTTACAAGATGCAAATTAGCTCAAACTAGATGTCAAAACCTATCCATGTCAAAAATTGATTACTTGTAGTAGGTTGGCCATATTTTTTCATATAAAGAATTAGATGTTTACAATAAATCAATCGTGGAGATGGGAAATGTGTACTGAAGGGGTGGAAGTTGGGAAGTAACTAGGTTCACGACTATTGTTCGACTTAAGATGGAAGATGCTTGTAGCTTTTGCAATGTGATATGAATTTTTTTGTTGAAAAAAAGTAACCAAGACAAAAAGAAGAAGGCCCTCTGCTCCTATCAAACTCCAAATGGCATTGGCACAATTGTGTAAAAACACATCCGCCTACTTATGTAGACATCCAAATACTTCCATTCTTAAAGGGAAGAATTGATTGGCAAGGTGTCGTTTGTGATAGTTTCATTCTTTGAAACACATTAGAAGCAACAAATCCTTGGGTGGCACAAGATCAAAAAAGTAAATCTACTTGTCTTTGGTTGGCAATGACAATGTCGACTAAAGTGCGAATGCCATCTTTGGTGAGCACAATGTTGATTCATTGATAGGAAAAGTTGAACATGTTTGAAAGAAACGCATGTAGTTGTTCTCACCCCACATGGAAACCAACATCTTGCATAATAGTAACAAAGGTGTCACGAATTACATCATAAGTTCATGTGTGATCGTTGCCATGAACACAACGTAAGAGGTGGATACCCATAAGGTCGATGGGATGTGTGCACACGCATCAGGATACTTGGGATTGAAGGATGGGGCAATCCAAATTGTATTTGAAACGCTATGGAAAAGACCATGGAAGTTAGTAGGAAGCCTAGGAAAATTGGTCAAACTATAAGCCAAACACCTACCTTTAGGCCAAAACATGATAAAATTTGGGCACAATGGGCTTCAAATATCTTATCGGAAAGCATGTTGGAAAAGGTATGATGGTGCAAATGCTTCAAGATGGAATCTTAAAGTCGAACCATTTGTTGCCCAATGAGTTGTTCAAATGAAGGAAGACATGCACGAACTAGGGGTGGTAGGAGATCACATGTTGTTTTGAAGTGTTATTGGAAAGGGAAGGTGTTATTGCCAACTCATGCTAAGGCTTCAAGAAGGAAAGGATGTTAATTAACCATAAACTTAACAATTATGATTGAAACTACAAGGGCCCAACTCCTTAAATAGGTTGTTGGGGTGATGGTGGATGTTGATATGAGCCTGATGCCATTCAAAGTTACTAGGAAAGAAACTTGTTTACAAGCTAGAGGTCCTTTTGGGTTGTCAAAGGATCTTAGACCCAAGAGGCACCCAAACACTTAAAGGAGGGAAGAGTCAAAAGAAGTGAGGGATTCTATGAAGGTGGAAAAAGGAAGTGTACATCATAAGAAATATGAAGGTTGTTACATAAAATAATGAGTTAGAATTCCAAAGGCTACTTGAACATCACCCATTCTAGAGAAAAGATCGACATGTCGAACATCCTTTGACATGGCATTTTTTATGAAGGATGATGTGAATGATGAAATGCCCAATGGAACTCCCAAAATTTTAATTCCTTTTAATGGGGTGTTAAAGTCAAATGGTAGGCCAGAGGCTAACCATGTTACATATTTATCAAGTTGGATAAAAATACCTGTCACACAAAATTCAATCTGAAAATGTTCATATGTAAATGATATAATAGAAAGGGGACTTATGATGTGAGTGTCATTTGCAATGGATGGAAATAAACAAAAAGAAAAATGATTGGTTATAGAACGCAAAGCCCCAAAGTGGGTTAATGCAAATAATGCCCTTCTCAAGGGATCACCTTAACGAGTTCCCATGGCAGAGGGGATGACTGTGATATCACCTTCATGATTACGATGGTTGTAAAACAGAGGAGATTCAAATGCATAAAATGCATGAACAAAGGGGATGAGTTGCATGATGTCTCCACCTGCTACATAAAGTTTTTGAAATATGAACCTTCTTAACATCGAATTGAAGGCATTTGCCACATTTAGCTAAAAAACAACCCAGTCAAGGTGAAAGTATAAGGTGCACTTGATGCCATGGACTATTGTTTCATAACCGCCCTTAATTGCAACTTTGAATTAGTGTGGGGAAAAATGTGTTGCGAAGGCATTACGAAATTGAAGGCATAAAACACAACTTGTGAATCGATACAGTGTTTCTCCCACTATAATGGGATGAACTCTATTTGAAGGTTTGGTGGCTAAAAAGTGGGCTACACTGAAAACACGTGCAATTTGAAATGGAATGTGACCTGTAGTAATATGAGAACAAAGTTGAAATAATGAAAGGAATCCACTTGTTAAATCTTCTAAGTAAAAAAAAACTCAAAGGTGTTCAAAAATCATTTTAGAAGGACCATTTGCTGATAGATGGGGCATGCGTTGGAATGCAAATTTGAAGCAATTGGAAGAAAATTTGAAGTCTTGGTTTGGTTCGCGATCTTCTAGGAAAAGCAGGAAATAGCCATTTGATTTTATGTGTAGTGCAGTGAAAGCTGAGGTGGTGTTAGAAGATGTGGGTGTAGGGGAAAATGGTGCCAAGGTGCGAGTTGTTTTAGAATATTCCTTTGCACATCCAATAACTAGACTGCAAAAAAAATGTTTATGAGCTGGGGGATCATGTTGAAGAAGAGGCATTGAATTTGAACTTGTCGCCAAAACTTGGGTTCACAAAGAAAACTCCTTTTGCAAGTTTTCCCAATCTCATGCTAGAAACTGCTTGAATCAAATCTATGTTTCCGTATGCCCCATTACCCCAGCACAAGGGGGCAAGGCGAAACACCGTTGGGGTAATAAGAGGAGCAAGTGCCAACTTGCCACATCATAGGGGTCTTACGTTAACTTATCCAATGGAAAAGAAAACGCCACTTGTACATCACATCATAGAATGGCAAGGATGTAGTTATATAATCAAGGACAATGAAAGCCTAAATGAAAGGACCCTATGACATCCAAAGATGAAACCTATGTCCAAACTAATGTAAGTGAGATGGAAACAAGGGAAGGTATTGAGTCGAAATGGTCATGGGGGTTAGATGAATTGGGTGCTTAACAAGAATGTTAATGACAAGATAACCCTCAACTATTAAATTGGCACCAACAAGTGGGGCAAGAGACTTTAGGTGGAGGTTGCAAACATGTTGAGGAGATGAAGGTTGGTTAAGGGGTCTAATCATGTGCAGTTGGAGGGGCTAGTAGAATGGAAGGGGGAAAAGGTCCAACATGTGCATGATCAGGGGGTTTGGGAAAGTGTAGGGTTGGGGGCCGATAAGGGGAACTAATGGGTGGTGTGCTGTTTGTTAAAATGGGAGGGGTAATTATGGGAAGTGTGTGGTTTGCATGGGAGATGGGGTGGGAACTAGGTTTATATTGGCACATGATAAAACAAATGGGTAATGGGAAGGACGAAATTTGATGGGACATGATGGACTAAGGGACATGGGACGTTTAGTGCCCATGAAGAAGGAGGCCTAATATGAGCATAGGCCCCACTTATTAAAAAAACTACCTATTACTATATGGCAATTCTAAATCTATAAAATCAACCACAAAAGATTAAACAAATCGAAAGGAAAAATATAGGAAATTGCCTAAAGGTCCTTAGCTAGGACATTATGCTAAAGCCAAATCTTAACTTTACTAGAGGCTTGAATGGCACAATCATTACTATGTTGGGTTCAACACAACCTAAACATCTTAATGTTAAAACATTATAAGTTTCATTCTTTATTCCTAATCTTGGAAGACCTAAAATAAGTAATGCCACACAGAAGTTTCCTAAAAAACAATTGTGGTGGACTAAATACCCTCTTCATAGATATCCCAATCCACTTTAGTAACTATGTACAACATTGATAAAAAAAAGTTGTTAGTTGTTGGTTTTTTTTTTGGGGGACAAACTTTTCAATTGGGAAGATTATTTTCAAGTTCTAGGCCCACACACCTAAGAAGCCACTCTACTTTCTCATCTTTTACAAAAACTTAAACCCTTGAAAAAAAAACCTACAAAAAGTCCAAAGCTCTTTCTAATAGGTTGATGCCCATAGGTTGTAGTCCAACGGTCAATCTCACTAAAATCCCAAAAATTCCACTAGAACACAAGTTCAAAATGAAACAAAAACCCTATCCAAAACCAAAACATTGGGTGAAGGTTAAAGAAAATAAAACTAACCCTAATTGAAATTTTCTCCATCACTTTTTTCTTTTTTGTTTGTTGCTACATGTGGTTTTGATCCCTACAATCCTCCATGTCTGCCAAGCCATTATTCCCTAATTCCTCCTTCATCTCCTCTCAACTATCAATTTTTTCCAATTCCTTACTTTTCACCACCCTCCAACCCCTTTTTCCCTTACTTTCCCCTTTTTCCATTATTGTTGGTTTTGCTTCATCACAAATCGACTACAACAAATCTTAGCCAAGATTCATTTTCCCTAGGCACCTCCACTTTTGCTACATTTTATGTCTTTCCTTTTTCTTGAACCTCTGTTGCTACTACACATGTCTTCATTGTTCCTACCTAGACAATGACTATAATTACTTTCAAGAGTAGTAGGAGACCCTTCCTCTTAGGTCCTTCACCAACAAGTAATATAAGCAAAAAGGTTTTTCTCCCAACACCTCAATAAAGTCCATGATTTTGTGGCAAACAAAACCAAATTTGATCATCCTTTGACTCATGATAGGGAGCCCCATCACCAAGACCATGTTCGAATGAATGCATGAATTTTACATGATGCACATGTGATTTAATGGTTATTATGCAATACCATATTAGTGCTAACACCTACTTTTGTCCTTGCATCACACAAAATTACATAAAAACACCTTAATTGGCACATCATACCTAAACCAAAATATGATTCACCTAAAATTAATAAGATTCCAAGCCCAAAACACAAAATGGAAAATGACAACACACAAAACCATGGTCAAAAGAAAACTTGCATAGCATATCAAAATTGTAAAGTAAAAAAACACTATGTGTTTTGGAATTTCAAATCACCAAAAATGATTTGAGAACCCACAACTTGGGATTATATCCTTAAACATTAAATAATTCAAACCATGTTCAAACATGAACTAATTCCAAGTTAAGAAACAATTGACTACACTAACCCAACTTATCATTAACCTAATTATGACTAGTAGTTAAACTAACATTTTTTATAATTGTCATGCATTACCATATTGACACCTACACCTATCATTATTCACACATCACACAAAATAACATAAAAACCCCCTAATTAGTGCATCATACCTAAACCACCCCCCTATCTAGGCTAAGGTTCCTATGTGCTAAATAGCAACATAGGAAGCATTTAATATAAAATCCACCATGATTGGACATGACCTCAGTTCCAAGGTGAAAAGACCAATAGGCCAAAGTGTAAATGTGCACACCATCATTGATCACTCAGTTGTAAATCCCCCCAAATACTTGAATCATCATGATGAAAGAAAAACTTAAGATAATTTTACTATTTGATGATAGGAATAGGTTATTTAAAGGGTAGAAAATCCACCTAGACTAACTAGTCTTATGAACATCCTTACATTACTTACCATCCCCTATTATTTTATCTTAAGGATGAAGCCATTAAATTAGTTAGCCCATAGAAATGGGTGATTAGTATTGGTTTACCAATCAAGTAGGAGGGATTTGTGAATGGATTAGGATAAAAGAACCTTTTTGATGGGGGGAATGTGGACTTTATATGGTCTTGTCAAAGGGGGGATTTGGGGATGGACCCCATCATGCTTGTATGGTGTTTTTTGGAGGAATGGAAGAAAGGAACGTTGTATTAAAAAAGAGTAATGCAAGTGGTGTGCAAAAAATGTGGAACTTGTGTATTGAATTTTCATGTTTGCCTTCCAAAAAACTTCATTAGTAATAAAGCTTTATGGCTATGTCATGTTTGCCATCCTAATCAATAGTATGTAGTTTTCCCTTAGAAACCCAAATTGACCCCTAGAGTGTACAACATCATTCTTCCAACTAATATGTCGTAGGATGTACCAATATGTCATGACCACTTGTGCTCACATTATGGTATAATTTGTTAGTTTTTTGGGATTAACTTGGATTGCAAACTCATGTTTGGTTAATCCCTAAGCCTTTTCCAAATTGCCCATTGACATGACAATTTGGTATGGGTAGGGTTCAAAGTTGTCATTTATCAATCCAAAATCTTCAATTATGACTTAGCCCAATATTAAAGGCTAAACATTATAGTCTAATAGAACCTTTTGGGGTTGATATTAACTACCCAAAACCCTTTTCAATTTGAATATATCGTTTACATTACACACCACCACCACATTGGGAATAACCCCTATTCGATCAATGGCAGGATGTGTGAGAAGTTCTTGAAGTTTAGTAATAATTAAATGTTAAAATAATATTGATTTTCAAAAAAATTCCTTTGGTTGGCCTTGGAATCATTGTCGAGAGCTTTGGTCATAATTGAACCCTGGACTAGCTTGGAGCTAACTTGGTGGTTGACCCCTTGTTGATCACCTTTTTCCCCTTCTAACCTTTCCTAAAACCATAATATTTATTAGCATTAACAATTTGTGATTGACCTTGTTGTAATTTTGGATGTAGTGTGAAACAAGGATCTACATCGTGTCCATGTGTATTGTAATGGGAACATGGTTGGTTAGGGTTGAAGGTGGTGGTGTGAAAGGGATTAAAGTAATCCCATTTCTAATGCATTCCACCACAATTCTAACACTTCTTTTCTTCCCCTTACATAACAAAATATGACAAGGATGCACCACCTAATTTTTGATTAGTAGCCTTGATTTTTGGTGGCATGACATTATTTGGTTGGCCATGTGATTATCGAACCACTAATGTTGAATTTTTTTTCAAGTTGTCCTTACTAAACCCAAAATTCATGATACATTTTTCCACCATGTTCATTTCAATGCATTCCAACAATTAAAACACTTGTTAATGTGGGTTTATGAGCTAGAATAACATAACATCCTTCACGTAGTACTAAAACTTCATGTCCATAATTCCATACCAAAACTAGATTAATCATGTTTCAATAACCTTTTATCTCACCATAATCAATCATCTCATTTGCACATAATTGCCTCCCACAAGCTCTTATGTGGCTTATGTTGGAATTATTATAAACTTTATAGTTTTTTTATTCGAACCCCTTGGTATTATTTTCGTAACTTGTAAAAAAATTCCATAATAAGGTTGAATGTTACCAAAGGTTTGATATATTAATGGAAGGACTGATACCATTACTTTCAATAGTTATGTTGTTAGCACACTTTTACTAGTTGAATTATTATTGGGAATTGTCAACATACCACTTGCAGTCATTGTCTTTTTAATAATGGAAACATAATTGGGCAACCAATATAATCATCATTCTTTAATTTCAACCTCATCAGCACACCTAAACTCATGGTAATTATTCATGGGTGGCCTTTCCAAATGTTTGAGCAAAATTTTCCATGCCATGAAAGGTGCAAACAACGAAAGATTATGTATCTATGGCATATCATACATTTTTTTAAAAATCATTTAGTTCAATGGTGCCAACCACTACTACAAAACATGGTTTTTCAAATGGTTCAAGTTGATTAATTCGTCCTTTTTTACTAATGGACATGTCCATTTTGACAAAAACCCCAAAACATGTATTTTTTGACTAATAAAGTTGATTAGAATGACTTATTTGACCAATAAATCTAGTCAAGTTAAACAACCTTAATCAAAATGGTCAATGGGTTTTAATCAAATGGGACAAATCTAGTTAAATTGAACATAAAAAATAAACATCGTTAGTCAAAATGACCAATGTTCTTTAGTCAAATGGGACATCTTATGCCTAGTACATACCTACCTCTTACCTCCCATTTATAATCTTACAACCTACCTACCTAAATGTAGTCCCTACCTACCAACCCACCCACCTACTTAAATGTAATACCTACTTACCCACCCACCTGCCCACCTACCTACATACTACTTACCTACCTAAATGTATCTACCTACCTACTTACATGCTTATCTACCCACCTATAACCTACCTATGTATTAACCACGTAATTACCTAAACAACTACCCACCCACCCACCTACCTACCTACCTAGATGTAATACCTACCTACCCACCCACCCACTTACATAGATGTATTACCTACCTACCTACACACACACACCTACTTACATACATGTATTACGTACCTACATACCCACCCATCCACCTACTTACCTATTCACCCACCAACTATTTACCTACCTACCCACCCACCCACCCACCCATCTCCTATAACCTACTTACCTTCATATGTCATAATCTTGTAATGGAATGTTGAAATAAACATGTGAAATAAAAAAATTGATAAAAGTTGAATAACTTTTGATGGTGTGGTCCATTGGTTAAGAACCTGGTTTATCATTGGGGAGGTTAAGGGTTCAATTCTTAACATTATAACCTATGTACATGCTTAAGGGGCTAAGGTAGATAAAGTAGGCTAAGTAGGATATACTAGGTTAGTTTAAAGTACGTCAATTAAAATAGGGTAGTTTAGGGTAGGCTACTACCTACCTACTTGCATGCCTTTTTACGACCTACCTACCTACCTCTTCTCTACCACAATTTTTTTTCATATGGGCAAAAATTTGACTAGTCAAAATGACCAATCAAATGGTCCATACTCTACTAGTAAAAAAAACCACCCTAGTCATAATGGACATGTCAAAATCAACTTGTTTAAAATGACAGAATGGTCTTTTTGACATTTGTTCAAATTGGGTATTTTTTGATTAAATTTTTCAATAAAAAAGTACCATGTCTTCTAATAGTGAACTAACCCCAAATATTGACAAGGTCCTTTGATCGCTCCATAAATGTCCTCCATGTTTCACAACAATGGTGTCATGAATTGGATCAAATTTGTATCCAAATCAAAATCCAAGGAATCCCCTTAAATGATGATGGCGCTATGGGTGGTTTGAATCACACCCTTGCCTAATAACACCACTAGTAACTTTCATTATATCTCCTATTATGGAAACTTGTGTCATTGGGTGTAGTCACAAACAAGAACCACAACAAGTGTAATGTTTGTTTAATTTTTCACATTTAGAAACAAAGATTTAATTTGGTGTTGAAAGTATATGATTTTTTTATATTGTAGGGTTCCTAGTATATTATTGAAACATGTGAATTATTTTTTAAAAATATCCAACGAATAAAAAGTTTTCAAAAACACCGTAATAATTGTTTTTAACACAAAAATGACTTGTAAATGGGGTTCAAAAAATTTTAAATGAATCTTTTACATAAACCTTGACATAATAATATATTTTTTAAATTCAAGATTTTTAAAGATTTAGTTAGGACTTTTGTGAAAATATTCCTAAAAATATTCCCCCGAAAACAATCCCCTAAAAAGGCAGGTGTAGTTCGTGTTATCCCATTTGCACCCCATTGTCATGGTGCACCTTAATCCTAATTAGGGATCTTGACCTTGTGGATGAACCTAACTAGGCTATTAATTATAAAGCACTTACATTTACAAAAACATGTCACAAGACCAACAAAATTTAAACACATAATGAACACACAAATCTAGAATATTTGCAATAATGCAAACCCTTTAAACCTACCTTTCATTAAAACCCTAATCACTATGTTTAAGCGACTCAAAAGTCAAGTAAAACCTCCCCAATGGTCAAAATTGATGGCTAGCCTTGTCCAATGCTTGACTATTAACCACACTTATAATTAAAACCTTGGAAGGTTCATTACAACAATGAACACATGAGGGATAGTTTGTAACCTTTCACCTTAGGTTTCCCATTATGCAATTTGCACATTTTTTGAAACATCAACCCAAAAGCTTGTGTTTACTTTAAGGTGCCGACGAATAACACACAATTTGGCAAACCCCCCTACCTCTTGAAATTAAACAATAACCCCACAATCACAATCACAATAAATAAATGCAACCCTATAACATAAAGAGGGGACGAACTTTTCATACAACTTGATCCCCATTCTTGTAATTCCCACTCGAGAATTACAATAGGAAGTCAAAATTCTCTTCATTTCTAATGGTGTGGCATTCCATCACCTATAGGTTATAAGAATGGGTGTTTATTGGCATAATGATGAGATTCCAAAAATCCAACAAAAATTGATTTCATGCACACCATTTTTCGCACCCCATAATTTTTTTCCAAATAACTTGAATTTTGTCATGCGAGTAATCCCAATCTCGAGGAATCCAACAATGTAAAAGACACCCAATTCCAATTTTGTATGACCAAGTTATGATTTTCCAAAACAAATCCAAAAAAAGTTATCGTAGATTGATTTTTAGGTCATAAATTTTATGGTGATTTTTTCCATGTTTTTTCACATGTCTAATCACATGCAAAATTTTCCAACTTTTTTGGACACAAAAAAATCCTTATCCAATCATTAAACCCATGTTGCTTACTAGGTACATGAAAATTGGATGAAAAATCCTTACATCCAAATTGTGGATGAAAAAATTTAAAATTACAAAAATATAAAGAAAACCTTGAAAATGTCAAGAAATTAACAAATTAAAAAATAAAAATGGAGGAAAGAGGGATGCCCAAATTCAACCCCATTTGTTTCCTTGTTCTAAGCCTAGTCAAGGAGTTTTGGATTGGAATTTTTCTGTCATTTTATTTCAAACTTGGCCCAAAGCACATGAACCTAAGTTTGTGCCCAAACCTATTAAGTTTGAAGAGGACATTGAAATTCTTGGACATGGCAACCCTATTCCACATTCATTGCCACCATTGAGCCCTGCCTCCCCCACTTGTTTTCTTTTATTTTGCCTTCGCACTCCTTTGACAACAACACCACCTAGAAGCAAAAGCTTGAATCTTATGCTAGTGCAACTCCTACAACTATTATGTTGATGATTTTGTTGTTCTAATTTTTAAAAAGGATGAGGAAAAAGAAATTTGCAACATGGTTGTTGAACAACAAAGATAACAAGGAAGGCATTGGTTGAAGTAAGTTGTTTTTTTCTCCTTGTTGCAACCAAATAAACCATAGGAAGAAATGGGGAATACACCTTTATGAAAAATTGGCTAGTGCTTTCTCTTCCCACTTTTCTCTTCTTCTTTCAACACTTCAAGTTACACATGCCTTCTGGAATCTCAAATCAACAAAAGTGATTTGAAAACCCACAACTTGGGATTATATCCCAAACACTAAATAGCTTGAACTATGCTCACACATGAACTTTCCAAACTAAAACACAATTGATTACATGAATCCAACTTATCACCAACCTAGTTATAACTTAACTAGGCAACTAAACCAACATTCAATTTTACTACATAGTCATGTAGTCACCATTGACATATATTACTACAAACAAAGTAATAAGTGAAGCAATATAGGCCATGTTTTGGCCTACGATCCCTTATGAAATTTGGATATATGTAAAACAATTTCGATTTTCAAAAAACCTTTTTGTCTTGGGCTCAAAACCATCTTCTATTGTTCCATTATAATTTCACATACACATAGTTAAAGTTTAAAGTCCCTAGGCAATACCTGCATAATGTTTTGTAAAATCCCCATGATGTAGGAGAAATTTTGTAATGTATTCACATATGGTCACTAACACACATTGAGCTCTTGGAATCATGTGAAATATTCACATATGGGTCATAAAATAGGTGTTGTTTTATTGGGGTCTTACTGTCCTTTTGAAACCCAATTTGAAGGAATGCGAATATGGCACTTTGGGATTATGTTTTGAATTGATTAATCATGAACTAAAATTGGGTCATTTTCATGGGCACCCATGTGTGGATATTGCATAAGACAAAGCCATTACTTATTGCAATACTCACATGTGGTCACATATTGGTGCTAGTTTTGGGAACCCCAAACCATTCTAAAGATGGTGGTTTAAAGTTGATGTGGGTATTGCTTTCTTAGACCCAATTACCTTCAATCAAGACCAAGTGGTTTTCACAAGTCTTCGTGTGTGGGTATTGCATCATACAAAAGCCATTTTTTAAATGCAATAATCACATTTCAAGGTAGACCATACAAATGGAAAACAAAATATTTTTATAACAACTAGATTATGATTTGAATTATAAAGCTAATCAAATGAAGAAAACTAATGAATGGAAGAATTTGACTTAGAGTTTAAAGTTAATTAACTGAAAAAAAAAACATTTAACCTTACATAATCCTAATGGTAGATGCCATAAAGCCTAACAACTATACAAACATATTGAAATGCACCAAAAAAAGTTTCATAACAACTAATTATGTCTTACATTTTAAAGTTATTTAAATTGAGAAAAATAATGAGCGTAAGAATTAGCCCTAGAATTTAAAGTTCATTAAATGAAAAAAATGGAAAAATAGGTATGTTTCTTACTTTTTATATAGTCTTTCCAAGTTGAGACTTTCTTCCCTCCTTTCAAAAGACATAAATGAATGTGTTTTGGTCCATGTATGTTTAAATGAAAATTTCTTTTTAAAATCCAATCTAGGGTTGATTTTAATTAATACAAAAAGGTGCATAAAGTCATAATTATTTGTTGTTTCCAAAACCTAAATCTAAACCATATTGATTAAGCACATCGTTAAGATAGGTAGATCAATTTACTAATTCTATTGACCATTGCTTAATTAAAAAGTAGATTGTGCATTAAATAGTCCAAAGTGGAAGTGGAGTTTTAAAATTGATGTCATAAAGTTGATTACAATTGCAATACCCACATTTTGAGCTAACATTTATTGTCATTAGAGGCTCAAAAGATGGGCAATGGTTTGTGAACATGCAAATAGTATTGTGCATTAATGTAAAATGATTTAAAACCAACACAATAAGCATATTGAGTAAATCAAACTTTTTATTTTTTCTACATTCATTTTTGCCTTAAAGACAAGAAGATTTTAATTTTAATTAGTTATGAATTTAAAATGCGATAGACTTCCCCTATACTATCAATAATGTCCATTGTAAGTTGTGGGTGTAACACCCCAAAAATTTCAAAATATTGACTAGAAAGGATTCTAAAACCAAGGCCATATGTGTCCAAAATAACCAATGAAATTGACTAGATTTGAAAATAGTTGAAATGGATTGGGTTGTAATCTCAAACCATTTTTTCAATATCTTACAACTAAGAATTATTATATTAGTGCATTAATAAGCACATTACAACAATTATGGGAGATCCCTTTAGATGTTGGTTTAGGATGCAATGATGGTTTAGGTGCTTCTACCTTAGTACTATCACAAATCAAAATTTAATTATGCATCTGTGTCCTTGTACCAAGAAATATTTCATGGTTTTCGCAAACAATAATTGATATAATAAACATATATTGTATGATGAAACAATGTCACATAAGTGTGACAAATTACACCCACTTGAAGTTTGAACATTTAGATAATTTGGTTATAGCTTGTCATAAAATTTGAACAATTAATAAAAATTTATAAAAAGAAAATCAAATTTCATATTTGATTGATGGTGCATGCTAATGAGTTTACATAGTCAATGTGTAATGATGTATTAAATCAAAAAATGTTTTCATCCAAATTATGTTTGTGTGAATTTAACAAAAGTCAAAAATATATAATTTAAATTATTAATTGCATTAAATGGTAGAAAATGGGGAATGCATTTGCAAAACATTTATGACAAATAAAATTGTAGGTTTGAACAATATGTGAATTTGATGAATTGTGATTTTTTAGATCATAAATGTTAATACTAAATATTTTATGTATGCAAAATGAGGACTCTAAGAATTTAGTTTAAGGAAATATTGCTTACATTTAATCATATCATTGATAGATTTTTTAAAAAATAACTTGTTCCCATATAATGAATTTTACAAAGAATTGTTTTTGACCTAATTAATTCAGCTTAACCATGATTTGATGAATAATAAAAACTTTGAATTGTGATAACTTAGAAATTTGAAATAGAAATTCTTCAAAAAATTTGATAATTTTTTGAAAATGGTATCTAACTGAATTCATGTCAATCTTTGAACATTACTTCAAAATAAAATGTCCATTTACTTTATTTGAGTAAGATACGAAAAAAAATAAAGTCATCTCAAATCTTGGATATGTAGAAGGTTTGAAATGGACAAGTTTTATTTTTATTTGATGTCATTATTTGTTACAACATGAAGTTATGGTGGGTTGGTTATGGTTTGTGATTATGGAGGTGAAGTTTTGGTTTAAATATTGCAATACATGTTGCAACCTTATTTTATTTATTCTAATTGTAGCCCTTGCAAATTTACATTGTGTTGACAGATAACATGACTAACAATAAGTTGAGTTGATTAGTTCAATTGTGCACAACCCAATTGGTTTTTTTAACCATTATCAAGTTGGCCACATTAAAATTGACTTATTCAAAATGACATTTTTGGTCAAATGATAACTGTTCAAGATGAGTGTTTCCTGAATGATTTTCTTAGTCAATAAGCCCATGATTTTTTGTATTGGCATTCAATATTGAAGATTGAAAATTCATTTTATTTGGAGTTATTACCATCATTGATACTAAATAGGCCATTTGCAATAAAGTGAAACTACTTAAATAATTGAGAGCAATGAAAAATTGTGTCTCCATAATGAATTGTGTTTGACACAATGAACTTGTGTTTGTTTGCAATGGGAGGAAAGAGGTAAGGGGTGGGGGAGGGACTAAAAGTAACTTTAGATTAATCAAGACCTTGAATCAAGGTGCAAATGGGGATGCCACCTCAATTTTTGTGGTAGGTAAGTTTTTTTTAATGTGAATGCAAAATGAAACTTAATACCAAGTTACAATTAATTCCAGATGTGGATTCAACGTTCATTTTAGGTGAATTTAACAACGAAAACATGAAAAATTAGTAGTCTTTTGGAGTTTTCAATCAGGAAAAACTGAAACAAAATAATATCAATATTTGAAAATTCAATATTAGGTTTGAGTAGGTAGCCATCAATATTAGCTAGAATCATCTTATGGATGATAGCCACTTCAGCTACATCACAAAATTGAAAAAACAAAACCCTGAACACAACCCCTCTTATTAGATGTTAGTTGACACCAAATTATCACCACAAATTTCAGCTGGAAATGATGAGAAACGTGTGGAGTATAATAGTTGGCAAAGACTTTGGTACGAAATTGGGGCAACAGAATAAACAAGGGCAACAGAATAAACTTTTGTCGATGCTTTAAGGTTCTTGGAAACAAAACATTCCTCATAAAGACTGATTTTGCACCGTATACGTCAATCAATCGGCCAGAAGCTGTCATAGCTCACAACTTCAATTTTGGGGGCGGGGTGCGGTTGTGGGTCCTTGGAGAAGAGCTTGTGTGCTCAGGCCAATTACACTACCTAGTCAATCTCAAGTTTGTAAATTCTTAACTTTCCAATTCTAAAATCAATGGTTCCGGTACTTCAAATGTGCACCCAATGAGCACCGAACTTGTTGACGAGTGATGTCTCTTAGACTTTGTACCTTCCTGCCACAAACTAGTCTACCTAAGAGCAAGGACTAGTAGAAGTTCATGGGGGGAATATTTTTCCAAAGTTGAATTGAAATATAGAAACTCTGGAGACTGCATATGTAGTACCATACGCACAAGGAGTCAGAACAATATTCTCCAAAGTCGAAAACAGAAGCTGTGCATTTCAACCATCATTGATTGTAAGAGCGGGTATGGCAGGATAAACCTGGGCATGTGACAATCAGTTGGCAGGTAGACTACCCATTGCAATTCCTCTATCAGGTTGAACCAGCACCCACGTTGCTACCAGTGTTTTTAAGAAAAAGTCCAAGTAGTTGCCAATGTGGCTACACAGCTCAGACATAAAATAGCAAAGGTGGCTATTTTTTTTTGCTGAGGTGGAGTCACTTTGGCGAATTTATTGGGTTTAGAGTGATTATGGTGGTGAGTCATCGCTTGCAAATGTCTGCAGAATGGCAACAATCATAGGAAGCCCAATTGAACAATTTGATGACATTTATGTGAGGAGGGGAGTGCCTTTAGCTACAAGGGAATACTAGTTCCAGTTCCAAATCTATGAGAACACTAGTTCCAGTTCTGGATCTAATAGAACAATAATTCAGCAATTCAATTACACAAAATTGAATTTTGAAACATATTGAAATTGAAATTCAATGTGAATTGAATCACAAAATCTACATTTGAAAGAGACTTCAAAATGCATGATAAACAAAAAAATGTTTATTTTACAAAATTTTCTTATATCTTTATATGGTCTTTAAATGCAAATTTGCAATCCAAAAAATCTATGCAAAACCTTCCAACTTCCAAGATTTGGTTGTTAGCTATGCATTTGCACAATATGGCACCTTGTCCTACCATTTAGCAATGGCCTGGTCATAAAAAAAAAATTGTAAAGTAAAAAACTACTGATTATGGGACCTAGTGCATAGATCAAGATGTGTGCTCAAATAGTTGCACAATTTGTTTTTTATGAAGGCAATGGTGTTAAATGTCCGCTCGTCTTCAATTGACCCAATAACTTGGACAACAGTAATTTCGGCTAGCTTTATGTATTTCGAAAGGTTGAGGTTGAGGACAATAGATGTGAAGATTTTGCGCCAAAGCCTCATAAGGGGATTGAACTAATTTTCTTCACATAATGCTGCCTTAGAATTATGTAGCATGGTCATTTTGAAATGACTAAACTACAAGTCAAGCATGTGAGCTAAAAGCAATGGAGGAACATCTTGGTCCAATCCACCAATTTTATGAGGGTTACAAAAAGCCGTTTTCAACGTGCTAAGGTGAGAAAAAAAGTTTTTTTTGTAGCTGTCGGATCAACAACCCAATATTGTGGGTACACCACACCCACTGCAGTCATGTTTTGGAAATCACATTTCAAGCTTTGAGATAAGTCTTCGAATTGCCCCCTTAGATTCTTCCTTGACCTTGTTCACTACCATGTCAAAAACAACTTTAATGATAGGCTAAGGAGCTGTTGCACCCTCAATGCAAGAGCTATAAATAAGGTACTTGTGTCTAAAAAAACAAAATGCAAGGTATTATGCATCCTCTCCGCCATTCAAGTTAGAAAACCATTACATTAGCATTGTTACATTTGTCAAGTTTCCAATTGCATTGAAATCATCAAAGGTAGCATCTTCGAAATTGGTAAAAGAATGACAATACAACCTGTATAGTTCAAGTTGGGCCAACTTGATAGCCTTCACAAGATCACATACAAAAATGTCTCGGCCTTGCGCAATCTTGATGAGCTTATCGACACACTCAAGCAATGGTAATAAACACGACAACCCCAAAATCAACTCCTTGTCACATAAAACATTCAAGTTTTTGTTAGCAGTATCACTTTTTGGATTCTCGATGTGCATCTTCATAATGAAAGGCTGGTACTCATAATAGATTCTTTTTGAAGGAGAAAACATCGAAATCCAATGGGTCTTGACGTTTTGTAAAATCTTGTTGTCCTTGGTGTTGAGAAAATTTGCAAGCTTCTGGAATTCTGCAAACTTTTTTGAATTATGAGAAAACAACATACATGTTTTTTAGGATACCTTCCAATAAATGCATTAAAAGGACATTTGACAAGGTGATGACCGCCAAGTTGGTTTAGTGGGCAAAACAATGCATTCCAGTGTTGAATGGAGCAACCTTATCTTTGAATTGCATGGTCATGCCTATCTGGTGGCCTTGGAAAACACTGGACTCATCACAACCAATGCTCACCAATTTTTTAGCTAGTTCCTCCACCCCTAAACCTTAACCTTAAATCATAACAAAGTTGCAAATGATGTAAGGTTAAATCCATTATCCTTCATTTTGTTGGTTATCTCAAGTATAATATCAAATTGAATTTTTTCTTTGTGTTTTGCATTTAGAATTATGTAGCTTGCTTGAATTTTATAAACCCAATTTTGTTTGTTCGTGTTTGTGTTCATTTTCATTCTAAGGTTAGTTGTTGTGTTCATCTTTTTTGGGGGGTCAAGTGTCCATCTTTGTGTTGAGGTTCATCATTATGTTTTTTTCAACATCTTTTTAGGGTTGGATTTTCATGTTTGTGTTAATATTCTTTTTAGGGTCGATTGTTCATCTTTGATACACACTTAAGTTCCTTCCAAATGAATAGGAGATGAACCTTTGAATGGCAATTACAAAAAACAAATAAAAGGAAAAAGAACTTGGGGCACATTCTTTATTTCTACACATTAAGGAAAAAGGGATGTGTGAAAGTTTCAAAATACTAATTAAGACAATGTGCCAAGTTCAAAAACACCTCATAAACAAGTCATTTGAACAAGCCAAACTAATGCACCCCTAAGTTCCTTGATAGACCCAACTACGAGTCCAAGGTGAAAACAACGGAAGGATACGGAGTTGTGGTACACTCATTGGTTTGTAGCGTTTCAGGGGTAGAGGGGTGTGTTGGAGCTCCGGGATGGGGACTAGGATGAGAGACAAGCGAGTCAATTATTCACACAGACTTGCACAAACCAAACAACAAGTTGGTTAGTGCATAGTTGGAACACTTTTAGTGCATAGATGAGCCATGAGCAAATACAAACTCACAAGATTCACCACGGCCCAAACTTGGGGGAAGTCACTGCCTTCCCCCTTATAGTATTTTCTATGCCTGGCCACGGGGCTTGCACTTAAGTGTCATTTTGTCCTGGGACTCCCAAGCTAGGAGTCCTAAAATTCTTAAAATTTGGACTTTTACGACTTTGGAGCCCCATAACTTCTTATCTAGACCTCTAATTGAAATGAGGTCTAAAGAAAAGTTATAGCCCTTGTCGAGAGCTCTTCAATAATATGTGGCATGCCACCTAAACATAAGTAAATCAAGGTGATTCTTGACTTTTAGTAGTTGAGAATCAAATTAACAATTTGAATCATGGCTTTTCTTTTGGCCATAACTTATGTTTTAAGTACCTAAATGGGTCATACAAACTCATTTTAGACATCTACACTACAAGAGTTTTTCAATGATATAAAGAACTTTTTAATCCAATGAGTTTTGACCCCTATAATCGCCTTCTAAAAATTTGAGAGTCCATAAGGACTCCAACTTTCAAAATGGGAGTTCACTTGGGAGTGTGGGGGTTCATTCCTTCACACTCTCTTACACTCTTGGGAGCATGAAATGTGACTCCTGAGCTTCATTCTTGGCCCGCACCTTTGCAAGCCCTTGCCTTGGTCATGAGCCCAAGACTAGGGTTGTGACACAAACAATGCAAGTGGTTGGTGAAAATGGAATCAATTTTAGGTCACAGATTTGTTTTGGACTCATTACATGCACATAATTTGAACATGGGAGAAAAACCACCCTCTTCTTTATAGTATAATTTATACCTCCCCATGGGGACTACATTAAAATGGTTTTTTTTCCCAAGGCTCATAAATGGGAGTCCCATAATTCCCACATTATGAATTTCACAACTTTGTGAGCTTATAATTTCTTCATATGAATTTTAATTAAAGAGCTTTTAGTTACAAAAATGTAGTTTTGGATGAGATATTTCTAGTGTTAGGTTGGATGTTTCCGTTGGAATTCATTTGATCCTTCATCACATGACTCTTAGCCCTTCATGTGGCCATAACTTTTAGTTTTTTACTTTCAATGGAGATAACAAGCCTAGTTTCAATATCTAAATTTTTTTAAAAAATTAATTATAAAAAAAATCTTGATTTGAACAAGGATTACCCCTTGCACTTTTGTTCCAAATATTCAAAACATTTTGGGACTCCCAGGTCCCAAAATGAGAGTTCATCGCAAGAATTGTGGGAGTGCTTCCTTTTTCATTCGCCCAATGTGTTTAGGCCTATTTATTGCTTTAGCTTGTTTTCAGTTCTTTTTCTTTTTGCCTTGCCCCAACCTTGGTCGCAAGCTTAAACTTAGGGTTGCAATAATCTTCATTTTACTTTTAGAGGCGGAATGTTCATGTTTGTCTTCATGTTACTCATGTCCATGTTGTAGCCCAAAGAACTTTAAATATAAATATTTATTTGGAGACAATCTTTCATGGGGATCTTGTTTCCTCCAATCCCTTTATTGATGATTCTATTGTTATGGAACCCAAGTTTTTGTTTTTGGAACAATTGTGGCACAAGAGAACATTAATTTTTAAAAAAAATTATGAGTTGAGTAGGTATTTTTCAATTACACAAATAATGAAGTTTCCTTTGATGGAATTTGTTCTAGGTTCTATGGCAAATTCTATTAAATTCAATGCAATGTGTGCACCTAAATTGAAGGTGGAAATAAGTATTTGGCTCCTAAACTCAATCTGTTATGGAAGCATGCAAGTTGTCATAAGGCTCTAGTAACCATGTTGGAGCATAAAAGGTAGGGGAAGAATATTATTTCTTGTAAAACAACATTCATGTTGCCAATGAAAAGTTCCATTTTGCTAAGGCTCTTATAATAATGTTGCAACATATCATTCATGGTGTAAATCAAGTTGAGAAGAAGAAAAAAATTATTCAATTCACTTTGATTTTTCATTTGCTTAATCATGGCCATCCCATGACATGATACATGACAATGAAAAAATTGTTTGTACAATTGAATGGTTTTGACAATCCCACGAAACATTGGTCTAATGGGATGGGTTGGGAGATGGTAGACAATATGTGCAAGCAAATTATGAAAAGAATTAAAAGTTTTATGGTTATAAGGCAAGTAATCTGTCCATGAAATAAAATTGACAATTGCATTACTTAATGCATTCCTTTTGATTCCATTAAAATGAAAATTGTAGTTAGGATTCAAATTATTTAAAAAGACTTAAAAGGACAATTATATTGTATCCAATCTATTCTTAAATTTTTTTTATTAGTTTGACATGACATCATTCTAGTTATAGGCATACAACAATCCACTATAATTATAAGGCAATAAATATTATAAAAATGTAAAAAATCCTTTGTAGTCCTTTTTTCGTTCAACAATCCTTTTGGTTACCCTAAGCATGAATATGACCAACAAGAAGGTCTAACCAAAAAGGAGACAATGTATAGGCTCATTTGTTTTGGTGCAAATGGAGTCATGGTTTTTTTCCAAGGTTGTAACATTATTTTAGTGACATCACAATTAAAGGAGAAATATTTTCCCTATGTGATGGGGTAGTTCATTGCATGGCACATTAAAAAAATAAATGATAAATTGTGCAAATTTTGTTTAATTTGCTAATGGTGGTTAAATTAGAGGATTTTCTCTAGAAACCATATTGTTATTTTTGTAAATTTGTTTATAAGTGAAATTTGGAATTCATTAAGCTTTTCAAGATTGTGGAAATAAAAATACTTTTAGATCTTGTGAAATGTTAATATTTATTGTCCGTATCAATGTTGGATATTTTGAAACAAGTCATGGCAAATCTAGTTATAAAATATTGGTTATTAGTTAAGATGTCATAAAACAGGTTTTTGAACAATTTTTCATGCAATGTTGAATCTCAATCTCCTTTGTGATTTGCACATATTGTTGGCCTTGTTTTGTTTACTTCCATTATTGAAGTTAATCAATGCCTCGATCAAGTTCAACCCAAGGAAATGATATCTTCATATTATGGCAACTATAAATACTTGTCAAGTTGATCTTTTTACATGATGTATTTTGATCCTACAACTAGCTAACATCATGAACATTTCCAAATGTTTTGTGATGTGGTGGACAATTTTTTAGCGTAATCATCCAAAATTGGGTTATTAACATCAACATTAATGTAAAAAACCATGTTATTTGCATGGGTTGTCACAATTGTTCAATTCACATATGAACTATTGGTGGTAAAGGCAAATTACAATAGAGTTCTATGGAATTCATAGTGCCCATTTTTTTAGGTCTAACAAGCATTATTGCATAAAACCCAAATGAAACATGAAAATTATAACAAAAGGATTCAATATAATGAAACATTACATGTTAATCTTTCCAACTTTGAAAAATTACACCAAAATCATTAATATTTGATCAAAGGTAAACTTTTAAAAGATCAAGTATCCCCAAAATCCCCATCCACTTATGGACTTTTTGCTTACAACCATTTTATGGAAATTACATAAAACGTTGGGGCATGCTAATTCAAATCGCTATGGCACTTAAGGTCAAAAATTCTAGCAAGAAAATGTTTTTTTCTTTCTAAAATTCCATTTTAGGACCTTTGAATTTCCATATTTTGAAAATTCCATTTGCCTAGATGAAGTAAATTTTCCTAAGAATTTTTTCATTAAATATATTCACAAAGCTCTATATTTAGAGGTCATTATGTTTTAAAATTTCTAGCTATGTGTGTCAAAGAGGGTATTATTTGGTGATATTATGTAACAGAACTTTAAATTTTGGCACCTTATTATTATTTAAATTCATAGCATCCACATATTTAAACTATCATAACTTAGTTTAAATTTTAAATTTGCATTGAATTTCAACATCTTTTTTTTTTTTTTTGAATTTTAATTTTAATTGAAAGAAATAAGGTGATTGTGCATGATTAAAAAAGCATCATGCATGAAAAATTCAAATTGAATATTAGAAAAATATCAATAAACATTTCATTATTGAATCATATTTTAGTTGATGAAAACTAGGTATGGTACCCACAAAGTTATTACAAGCAATAAACATTTGGTTTGTTTCCATGGCAAAAATATACAAGAAAAAATTGATTTTTTGAGTTCCAAAATCAAAGTAAACAAAGTTTCCATTGCAACCCAAGTTAATGAACCACCAAGTTGCTACATCTAGGTCTTCATTAATAGTACTTGTCATGACCAAGTAAGTACCACCTCATCACCACTACTTAATTTATTTTAAACCTTGATTATAAATTACATTTTTTCCGTCCTACTAATTGGACCTACTTATAACAACTAATACCTATATTATAAATATATTTTATGGGTGAAAGAAAAATGAATTGAACACTTTCATTCATTTGAACAAAAATGGGATTTTGCGATTGGCCATTCCAATTAGATTTTAGTTGCATGTGAAATCTATGATTAAAATGTCATTAGTTGCATTTGACCATAATCACAAACAACATGCTCTTTGGATGAAAAATAAAATTCATCAAAATACACTTTTTTGCTTTGATTGATTGTATATGTATTGTCATTTGCAACTAACATGTGATTACTTTGGTCAACATTAACAATACATGATGTGTTGTTTGTGTTATAACATTTTTGAGTATTTTCAAATTATTTTTATTTAATCTTGAAAAAAACCACATCATCCATTTTGGATGGTTTTAGATCATGACAAGTGTCATAATTAAAAATTGTTACATGGCATATTAATTGTGTTCATTTTTTGAAGGCCAAATATTTGGTGATATGTGACCTATTTAGACCCTATTTAATATTCAATATTTTAATTAATTCAATTGAAGATCAATATGATGTCGACATGTAGCATTTATGGAAATATATAAGTAGGTAGGTTTAGGTTAATTAGGTAGGTTTAAAATAATCTTATTCTATTTTGGATTTAGTTTGAAAGTTGAACTATTTTTATTGCCTCATCCCTTGAATTGCATTTGCACTTTGAAAACTTCTAATGCACCTATTTATATACTCCACACTAGAAGAGTGAAATACAAAAGATATGGTTTAAACATTTTAATTGGACGTGTAAACAATTTATCATAACTTATTTGTGCAATTATTTCCTAATACCTATGCTACACTAGCTTAATTTACCTATTCTCTATATTAAATATTACAAGTAATAATGAAAAATAGGTATTATTATTATTATTATTATTATTATTATTTATTAAATTCTTATTAGTTTTATTATACTAACGTAACATAATGTCATCATTATAATATATTAAATTATTATTGTAATTAGTAGGTAGCCTAAAGTAGTTATTTTAATATATTATTCTTATTATTATCACATTTGTAATATGGCCTTAACACATTCCATATATATATCTTAAATTCAACTTTAATATATTCAATATACATATAATATACCTTTATGTATGATTGATATATTTTAATATCATTAGTAGAAAAAAATGATTTTTCAAGCTGTCCATTTTGATTAAAGGTCCACCATATGAATGGACATTATAGTTATTGATTCATCAATTTGATAAATGATGAACCATTTGATTATCTATCAATTGGAACATTTGGTCAAGTTGAACAAACAAAAATATAATCACTAGTCAAGATGGCCAATGGGTTTATAATCAAATAAAAAATCTCATTAAGTTGCACAAACAAAAATGACATCATACCCACATAGGTACCTACAATAGTACATACCTAACTATGTACTTGTGATGGTACCTACCTACTTAGGTACTTATTTACCTACCTACCTACCTAATATTTAGGTACAATAGGTGGGTATGTAGGCACCATGTTAAGTAAGTATGCATAGTAAGTATGTACCATATTATGTGCTGAGGTCATTTTAAGCTAATGACTATGGTGGGTGGGTAAATTATGTTCAAGTTAGGTTGGTAGATAGTTAGATGGCCAATACACCTCCTATGTATTAAATTAACTATTTAATTATTTTTTAGTTACCATTTTATGTACTTACATAATTTTATTACATACAATGTAAGATGTCAAATAAAAAAGTTGACAAAAGTTAACAATGTATGAAGTTATAGTCCATTGATAAGGGCTTTGTTTATAATTGAGAATGAGATATTTTCTATCTTCATTCTATTGTATATTATTGAATTTATATTATTTTACTACATTTGCATGTAGATTGTCCACAAAAACATAAATTTACTTTTCTGATTTCTAAATATGTCTTCAATTATTCAAAATCGTAATACAATAAAAAGACTTCAAGAAAAAAAAAGTTCATATCAAGATTCACAAAGAAAAATTCTGAGAAAACTATGTTGCATTTATGAAATCTTTTCTCTTACTTTCCACATAATTCCACTTTAATTACAATGGAAAGAACTTGCAAAAAATAACCAATTCTCATTCTAAAGATGGTTGCGAATGAATACAAATGAGCCTAAATCTTCATTAACATGTTAACAATTTTGTTATTCTTGTTACATATCCCTATGTGGTGCCACTTTAATGGCATGCTAATTATGGAAAGTTATATTTATTGAATAATATGGATATTGAATTTTTTTAATGATGTATGATATCTTTCAATATTCAAGGTTTGGTTTGACCAAAAGATGTTTAGAAACATCATTCAACTCATGATAAAAATGCATGCACTAAAAGTTATGGCCAAGCCATTTGATACTAATATAATGACCAAGTTGTGTGTTACAATTAATAACAATGGCTTGTTGAATCAACAATTTTAAGTTAGTACCAAAACTTGATCAAAATAACTATTGTGTTTGTGCTTGGATTTGGAAAAGATGAGTGCACTCTCCCCATGCTTGGATTCATGAAAGGATAAATTGTGCAACTTGTTGAAGCAACATTTGGACAAAACTATTCACATGTTGGCAAAAACATTTATTATTCAAAAGAACTTCTTTTATTATCAGGTCATCACAACTTGGCAAGAGTACAAAGTGCAAATTGATCCTATCACTTAGCAAGTTGTGTCCATGCATTTCTTGGAATTGGACAAGTTTGGTGGGTATGTATATTTCATTATGACTTTTTACTAAGATTTGGATGTGGTGGGTGGGACTTTGGGTTGCATTTGGCAAACTTTGCATCCAAAAATGTAACGTTGGTTTCATTAGTTGGTGTTGGGTGGACTTATTAAAAATTGTGCCAAAACCTCATTGGTTAGCAAGGTGGTTCTTAGGACTTATTCTTATAACTTGATGCAAATCTTTTTGTGTGCGTGGAAGTACAATTATTCACATGAGCAACAATGTCGCATTTAAGGCACGACGTTTCAATTATTAAAAGGCCTTATCTTTTCGTTTTCTTTTTCCCCATGATACTTGACGAGCATCCATTGGGTGTCACGAGGAAAAAAAATGCACCAATTATTACATGAGGTAAGGACCTCGGGGGAAGGTGTTACTGGAACCAAGGTAGCA
>Ga0116227_10004446_pt1 | contig 30452 bp, 34 predicted proteins | sample S1TSphgellanicum_FD_89693 | JGI IMG/M metagenome (GOLD analysis project Ga0116227, IMG submission 89693) | Host-associated microbial communities from peat moss isolated from Minnesota, USA - S1T2_Fb - Sphagnum magellanicum MG | ecosystem: Host-associated > Plants > Peat moss > Unclassified... | reverse complement strand
TAGGAAACACTTAAATGAACATTTTCATACAAATTATTTTTTGAATACATTTATTAGGTTCCATAGATTTTGAAATCTCAATAATATCAAGAATATTGTGTATTTTGATGTTCCTAATCATTGCATTTAAAAATTGTTTTAGGAATGTAACACCTATTTTTTTCCTTGAACTTTTTGGTTAGGAACACAAATTTGAAATATGATTTATGAATTTTCTTATGAATTTTTAAAGGTAATTTGGAAGTCATTTTATTTTTAGGTTTTTATTTGAAAATTAATTAATTAAATATGATTTAGTTATAAATTTCCAAAGTTCAAGTTGTCGATATTTTAAAGGGCCATTTTAATTAGGAATATAAATTTTAAAAATTCCCAAATAAACTTCAAGCCATATATTAGAGCATGTAATTGATAAACATGAAAAAATAATCATTTATAATTGTGAAAAAAATTAACAAAAAAGGCCCCAAAAAATGATTTGGTTGTTTTGGTTCCTTCACCATTCCTTGAAGTGGTTCCTAATGGTACCACCCAAAGATGGGTTCACCTAGTACCAACTTTACCTTGACTTGTTCTCACATTTCTTGTAGACATAAAAAATGATCACATTTTTGAATTGGACCAATGGAATCATGTCGATGTTCTGGATGCAAAGGAAATCATGCACTAGATTAAGCTTCACATGATCGAATTTGACAAACTTGGGGGGTTGAAACAAAATTGACACAAAACTTCAACTTTAATGCACAAAGCAAGAAATTGAATGAAAACAAAATAATAGCAAAAAAGGACTAGAACTTTGAAATCCATAATGTTTAATTTGAATCTTACTTGTTCATCTTTGTCATTGTAATGAGGAGGTGGATGAGGCCATTTCTTGCATCCAACATGATGGAATCCACTATAATGTGCCAAGAGAGGTCATATGGGTGAACTCTAAAGATATAAGGCATCCAAGCTTATAGTTGATGGTTGTTGTCCCACACATAGAACATTCTCCCACTGAACCTTTATAGATCTTCATTCATGTTTAGTGTTTCCTCAAATGATGCATTCATAACCTTCCAATGATCATCCCACTCATGGATGTGATCTGCAACAAATGCCTCCTCCCCTTGCTAGTTTGTGGGAGAGACATAAAAAACCTTATCGCCTTGTCGATAGCCCATCTTAAGCACATTGATCTTAAAGGTTGGCCTCACAACTAACATGGATATCATGTGGTAGAGTGGTATGTTCATCCGAGCCTTAGCTTTGGGATGAATCTTATGCCTCTCCAACACTTCAACTATCTTCACCTTATGCTCCACCTAGACCTGGAGGATTTCCTTGTCTCCAATTGTTTTGACTACTTCCAATTGCAGAGAAGTCAAGCTAATCTCTTAAGTAGACAAGGTCATGATGGTTACATTAGAAACAATTCACAAAAATAAATAAGAGAGGAACAAGATGTAAATATTATTTCAAAAGAAAAACTGGATAATAAATACCTGTGTAAAGGTGGTTTTCGGCACAAATTGAGATTCATGGACATCCATATCTATGCCTTGTTGTGGATCAAAGCTGTAGCTATGAAACAAGTGGGGACAAAATTAACTTGAAGAATTCAAAAATATATAAAACATGAATATCATGAAAAGTTGTGAAAAGTGAAAATACCTCTTCATAATTATTTTCCAGCAACCTTTGTTCAATCAATTCAGCACCTTCCAAAGGTGGAAAAACCTATAGGAGGGTGAAAGCACAATTAAGTGGATTGTTTGGACTATCACACTTGTAATTTTTTTTTATCATAGGTAAACTTAAATTGTAAAATCATATCAAACATTAAAATTTTCAATTTTCATTATCCATGTTGCAATAAACTTTAGTTAGAATCATATTAAAAATTATGGATGAGTTTTAAGAAAAGAATGGCTCATTGTGGACTTTTGAAATGATGACATTATGTTTGTCACACACAAAAAATGAAAATTGTGGATTCAAAAAAATGTCATAATAATATCAAAATAAAAAATAAAAAATAGGCCACCATAAAATGAATAATTTAATTGTATGATGCATTGAAAATTTTCCAATAATTTTTTTCATATTTAAAATTCAACTCATCATGATTTTCGTCATTTTTTACAATTGGTATTCCGCTTGACATTGAAATCTTTAAACTTTTCTCTAAATTTCTTGATAATTCACATGTTTAAGTATATTTATAAGGTTGTTTATTAATGTTTGTGATCAAAACCATAAGGGATAATTATAGGATTTATAGTTTGATAATTATTTTAAATGCAAGAATTGTAGCTAGTGTAAGATTTGGATTCTTCAAAATGTCAAACTTGAGCCACCTAACCATGCTTTTACCCAAGAGAGAATTAAATGAGAAAAAAAGTAAGATACCTAATTTGAAAATTAAATGTGAAAAATAAAAAATAAAAAATACCTCTATAGATGGACTCCCTATTTCGATATAGCTTTATAAGATAAAGAAATGAAGGAAAGAAAGTTAAATAAGAATAAAAAATTGCATTGAGGAAATTGATTTGAGAAATTTTTTGCAGTTTTGAAAGTTCCAAGCTTGGGAGTTCTTGTTTTTAGGAGAGCTTAGTACAAATTTTTTTGTTTGGCTTCCAACTTTTAGTGCCAAAAGTTGGAGGCCAAGCAAAAAACTTTTGTGTTAAACCTCTTATGGAGCCTTCAAGTAAAAAGTTTGAAAGCTCCATGAAAGGCCGAACTAAAAATGTTTTGTTCAACCTCCAACTTTTGGCGTCGAAAGTTGGAGGCCAAGTAAATTTTTTTGGCCTTAGCCTCTTATGGAACCTTTGAGCACGAAGTTCGGGAGCTCCACGAAAGGTTGAACTAAAAATGTTTTGTTTGCCCTCCAACTTTTGGTGTTGAAAGTTGGAGGTTGAGCAAAATTCTTTTGCCTCAACCTTTTATGGAGCCCTTGAACACGAAGATCAAGAGTTCCATGAAAGGCTAAGCTTAAATTTGGAGGGTTGGAAAAAGGTCGAGCTTAAATTTGGAGGGTTGGAGAAAGGTCGAGCTTAAAAGTTCAAGGTTGAAGGCATTTTTTTTGTGCTTGGCCGTTCCTTGAAACATCCTGAACATGTTGAGTGCAATTTTTTTTGCTTCGGCTTCTGTTGAAACTTTTGAACTTGGAGCTTAAAAGCTTCAAGAGAGACCAAAGCAAATTTTTCTTGCCTCGAATGAGCTCTTATGCAACCTAAAAAGCTACAAAACTTGAAATTCTATAAAAACTCAAAGCAAACAAACATAAAACAAAAAGCTTGAAAGAGAAAGAATGAAAACATGAAATTGGAAAAGCTTGGAAGCTTACCTCAAGTTGTTGTGTTGTTTGTGTGTTCCCCACCTCTTACAAGAACAAGAACATAATGAATATATATGTGAAAATCTCAAGCAAGAAACTAGGGCTTCCAACACACCTTTTTCAAGAAACCAAGCTTGGAATCACGATTTCAAGCATAGTTCCGTCTTTTCTTCACTCAAGAAACATCTTTTCGCTCATCATACTTGCTAGAGGTCCAAATGGACACAACTCGAATCCACTCAACTTGTTTTGGAAACTTTTAATGTACATCAAAGAACAAATTATGTTTCTCCTAGGCCTCTAAAACAAATGATCAATGGGTTTTTCTACTAAAAGCAAGTAAATTGTGTTTCATAAACTAGGTAATATTCACTGCACTTTTTTAAAAAAATTCTTGCCTCTTCAACTTGATCACCCCTCGTGGAGAAGAGGTTGTACTACATATCTTTTGTTAACTATAACTTCTTCTTGGCCAACATCTTGATATTGTGTCTTTGTTGCTTAGGATTTGTCCATTGGAAATTTTGCTTTTATTTATTTTTTTCTTGGAGTTTTCAACTTCTCTTGATCAACACCTTCTTATTGCATATGAAACTATAGCTTCTCTATTTTGAACCTTAAATTAACTAAAGATAATAGTTGTTCCTTTTCTACAAACTTTAGCATCTGCTGTAAGATATGTCATCTAGTATTTTCTTTTGTAGTCTCAAACACACATCTTTATAGATATACAAATTTTTTAAAAATATTAATTGGAAAATTTAAAAAGTAACTAGGGTTCTATTAATAGTTATAAATCATAATTAGAACCAAATATAATTAGATATTTATTCTTTTATTAACATTTTTTTGAAATATATTGAATTTGCATCTTTCTACTATAGCAATTATTTTCATATTTATTTTTATTCTAGATATTTTTATATGTTGAATCATTTTGCTTTTGAAGGGAAAGTTAATCATGTTAATTATGTGTTCTTATAATTTTGGGTGTTTTGTTCATGAATTTCATAAATTTTGTGACATAATTCATTTTTCAATATCTTTTTCTTTAAGACAATGGATTTCACCGACCTTTCTTGTTGCCATCTTTATGAATCCTAACTCTAAGAACTAACTATAACTGTAATTGTCCATCATGATAATAAATGCCATTAACATTACATTATTGTACTTAATTTTGTTTTATGCATAACAAAAAGTGATGTTAATGAAAAAACATTTTTGTTTTGAATCTTATATGCTTGGAGAATGAATATATGATTTCCACAAAACTCACGTCATTAATACACATGGACACATTAAACCAAGGGTTGGTAATTTCCCTCCTAATATTGATTTTATTAAATTTTCAGTATTTCAGACATGATGTTGCCAACATGTTTAAAGTTTATTAGTAACTTGTGGTTAAATCAAAAGACTTTTCTTATGGCTCTTAACCTAATTAACCTAATTTAACCTTTTTGCTACAAATAAAATTTGCTAGCAATCATGCATACCAAATTTCAAGGGATTTCTTCAAGGCCCGTAAATATTTGTGAAAACAAGTACACATTTTCAAGAGCACATATTTCAATTCTTTCCTTATAATAAGTTCCATTCCATAATATATATATCCCCAACCTTTTCCAAAAAAAATTTCTTTTCCACCAACCTGGAAATGACATTATAAATTCCAATGTTTTTTCCCTTTTCATGAAATTTATGTAAAATTAACTTAGTTCTAACATTCACATGAATAATGATGAATCCTTATGTATGTTATTCTATTTATTTTTGTTGAGATATGAAGGTTGTTGAGAATGTTGTTTCCTTAAAATAGTGTAGTTTGTTTTTTGGAAAATACTTCCTATAATTCTTGATGTTTACCAAAATCTAATAATTACAAAGACTAATTAGATCCTTTATCCATTAGGTTCCAATTGTGTTGAATAATTATTGCTTCTAACTTTTTCTTTTCCTATTAAAATCTCATCACAAAAATATTTCACATTAATTTTATTAATACAAAATATGGATTACATATTTTTATCATTGATCTGACACTTATTACGATGTTCCAATGTGCTTCTTTTGACCTTGGATGTAACTACTATCCTCCACCTATTTTCATGAAGCTATTACCCTATCATGCTATGCCCTCTTCCACCCCTTCTTTTTACAATGTTTTTTTTGGATTTTTGCACATTGTACAAACAATAACCCTATTTATGTTAACATGGCTCCTAGTTCCAATATGATATTCATGTTCTCTTAATGTCTTGCCACCATCGATCTATCAAAGTTTTTTGTTGTTTTCTCATCCTTATTCTTGATCATTTGTTCCTCCAAAAGTTGAATTTTCTAGAATGAAACATAATATTTTTTTCTAACAACTTTCCACATTTTCCCTCACTTTTTCCTATATTTCCAAGCTTGCACCACATTTATGTAATTGACATAATGTATCGTTGTTTGTAGGAATTTTAAGTTGGGTCTTCACTTAATTAGCTTTCAAAGTGATAACCTCATCCCAAACTTTATTCTTTGCACCATATTCCATCGCCAAACATTATCTTTGGCTACAAGCACATGAGTCTTACAATTTTAGTTTGATGCTTGTTACTACACTACTTGACTTTCTTGTTTATGATTTTCATTGATGTTCTGTTTTGTCCAATTTCATATTCATCCCACTCCTTACTTGGATTATATTTCCCTAGTTCTTCCTCCTCTTCTTCAAAACTTGTCAAAATTTTCCCCAATGTTTGATTTTGCTCTTGTTGATTCAAATCCCTCTGAGTTTTTTCACTACTACTTTTGTGCCCTTTGTAACATGGCAACATTTCATGCTTTTAGACACTTGAACCTCACAATCATGGTAGATGATTTAGGGACGATGACTATCTCTGAACATTGTCTATGCGCTATGTTTGTTTTTTAACCAAGTTCTTTACATATATCTAAGGATGTCTCATATGATTCTAATAACTTTGTCTCAAGTTTTCTATACCAAATTCCTATGACCTCCTCACAAGGGAGACAATGGGTGGTTGGCTATGGTTGTTATCGCATTGTTGGTGATAGCTTGGCTCATAATTATTAGAAAACCATCCTTATGGCAAGAACCGCAAGTTTTGTGGTCAAGATTGTGAAGCAAGAACTAGAAGTTGATAACACTCTCCCTCAATGTTCTAATGTTCTTACATCTTTTATTTCCATTGAACTGTCTAATTCTTCCTCATGTGAGGACTTAACACTCCTTCCTTCGTCAACAAAATTATCAGAAGGCATTGATCTTTAGTCTAATGCCTCTTTGTCATCAAAACCATCCACCCCTATGGGGTGTATTCTTTTATTGTCTCTTGCTTACACATGATGGTGTTGCCAAGACAAACTTCAAATGAATCATAAACTTTGGATTATGACAAGATCCCTTTGCGAAAAAATCCAATTCTTGTCAATTGTTTTTAATGGGGATGTTTTGTTTGAATTATCATAGATATTTTCTTTGAATTATCATAGATATTTTCAACCACTCACAACCCTTCCCAATTGTAAAGCATGGACAGAATGTACGATGGCCATGCTTGGTGTAAGTTGGTCACAATTAATATAAGAAATTCGTTTGGGCTTAGCTTCAGAAAGGTTCATTGCTTGGGTCAATTATAGTGTGTGAAGGATGATTGTGAGAACTTTGTGCATTCTACCTCTCGCAATGAAACATTTTGATGTGGTGAATGCGCTCATATTCTAATCTTAGGTCAAATGACACCGATTTTGTTCGCAACCTTGCTTAGATGTAAATTTTGTCATGGTCCTCCTTTTTATGTTGCAAATTGCAATGGGCGAATCTATTATGTTGTGCATAGACTCTAATCTATGTCAAGAGTGGCAATTCATCTTGGTGTTCACAACCATCTTGTTGCAAATGGAAAGTGTCGGGAATCTATCAAGGAGACTAAAAGGTTGATTACAGAGGAGGTGGATTGCATGCTTAATGCGAAGATCTCTTTGTGTTACAAACGTTGGGAAAGCTAAGTTCATAGAACTTGTCCTTGATGTGTTCCAACTACTCACCCTTGAAAAGCTCCACTATGCCATCGTTAGAATCATCAAACAAGTAACTCGCCAAGAAGGTCTTGCTAGCATTAAGGCTTCTTTCAAACATCATTTAGGAGGTGGCTATATTGATAGCATCTTTGAATTGAAGTCCAAGAGTTGGTATGATTACATTTAGGAATGTTACTTCCCATGACAAGTTCATGGACAAAAGGTGTTTTTTTTCAAGATGTCAATAAATGGTGCCGAGAATGGAATCAGCCTTGTCACATAAATGCAACATGTAGGGGATTTACAGAACGCTTGGATGTTTAATCATGTGAAGAATGTTGCTGGTTGGACAACTTTGGTTTGTCATGTGTACGATCATGTGTATTGTAAAGTGTTGACCATAGTGGTTTGTGGTTTGAAAACATTGAAGTTCAACAACTTATGTGGACAAAGCTTAATGAAACGATGTTGAAACACAAGTTTCCAAACCGAATTTCAAGGGATTTATGGTTGATAGTGCACAAGCCAATTGGAATATGGTCAGAATTGTTTATGGTTCAGGGGACCCCTCTATTAAGATGGTTGATAAGGAGCGCACTTGTTTATTCCACTGAAATCAATCACTTGATAAACACACCAAACAACTTATTAGACCTGAGTTGCAATATGAACACAAGGCTGTTTGCCACCAATACAAGAATGCCACATCCTTTGGCACTACAAGAAATCACGATTTATTTGACTGGAAAATTAAACCAAGAACTAGTCATTTTAACATTTAGTCAATTTGACCATTTAGTCACACTACATAGGTCAACTTGAACACCTCCAACTTGATTGACCATAAAATGGTCTGTTTAATTAGTCAAATTGGACAAAAATTTGGGTAGCCAAAAATATTTAATTAAAAAATAGATCAATTTGTAAATATAAAAAAAAATCATTATGAGTACCTACCTACCCACTCATGACCTACCTACTCACCATGGCCTCCTACCTACTTATCCATAACCCCCTTAGGTATTATACATTTACACACATGTACAAGGTATATATGCGAATATACATACTCCACATAATATATTTTGGTAAAGGGGATTGAACCTTAGTCTCCTTGGTTCCACACCAATGGCTTGGCCATCAAACCACCCCACCATTTTTTAAAACAACATGATACCAAATAGATTTAACATGTATTCATGAATTTTTTTGTCAATGTGTATAACAACATTGGAATTTCAAATTTTTTCATAAGTAGGTTAAGTGGTAACTATTTAGTAGATAGGTAGGTACACATGCCTACCTACCTATCTTTTTGAATGTTCATATTTATTTATGTAAACTATAGGTAGGTATGTAAATAAATATTAAGTAGGTAAATAGATAAATAGAATATAGGTAGGTAGGTAGATAAATATGTAACTTTGATAAATAGTAGATAGGACGTAAGTAGGTAGATGGTAGGTAAGTAGGTAGGTAGGTAGGTACCTTAGTAGGCATAGCAAATAGGTTAGCTAACCAAATTAATATGGCCAATTTGACTAAGCATGGCCATTAAGTATGGTTGATTTTACTAGGCCATGGGCATCTTGATGGACAATTTAAAAAATTTGTCCTTTTTTACTAGATGTATGACTTAACACTTGGTCAAAATGGTCATTTCAATCAAAAACACCAACCAAAAGAATCATGTGTCTTTCATGACCCATGCCTTTAATCAAAGTGAACATCCTTTTGGTTAATGTGGACACTTTAATCAAGTTGAACCTTTTGAAAAACCATGATTTCTAGTAGTGTGGTGGATGCTGACAGTCATTATGTTCTAATTCATTATTAGTGGCTTTTATCTAGGTTGTTTTTTAAGCATGTGTCCACGAGTTTAGTAATTGGTTTAACTTTTGGCATTTTTGTGTCAAATAATGGGGAGGTTTCATGGTTTACGTGAATACTGTTTGTATGAACTTCCTATGACTTCTTAGTATAAGTGAAATTTAAATTCTTGTAGAATATTTCACACTATTATAACAACATATTTGCATTTCACATGCATATGTTCACTATTTTTGTCTTAAGTCCCAACAAATTTAACATTACCATTCATTCCAACATCAGAATCATGGTTATTGCATATAACCAAAATTTGCACTTCAGAATACATTGTAAAAAGCTCCAAAAATAATATTACAATTCATTTCATCATAATATGATACTATAAAAAATTCACACAAAATATGAACATGAAATTCACTATAAAAGTCTATGCTTCTCTATATTATTGAAAACATGAATCCAAATTATAGCATAATCCCATGTTTTGTTGAAAAAAATCTAAAAAAACACTTAAAATTTGTGAAATATCAAAACAAAGTCTATGGTTTTCTATTGCAAGTACCTATAACTCCTCCTACCTTTTTTTAAACTTCATGTCTCATTTTTTCCTTTTCCCTTGTTCTCTAGAACTCAGTTCTTTTGAACTATCCCAAATCACATCATCATGATCAAAACAATGAGAATTCAAAATTCAAACTAACAAAATTCCCTAATCAATCTTTGTCCTCACTGTTCATCCAAAATCATATATTCATCCTACCCCCTTAACATTACCCCTTTTGTACTTTGGATTTTGTCCCCAAAATCTTTGTAAAATGAGAGTATTTTATATCCCTTTAAACATGTGTTTCCCATATGACAATTTTGTAATCCTAATCTACACACAAACTAGTGGATCTATATTTACGTTTTGTTCTGCAGTTTTAATCTCTTCTCCCACTAATTCAATTTGTGGTTTTATTTCTAAATGTTGTATCTTGGATATATCTTCTTCTAGTGCTAGAATAGCCTCCACCTTTTTATGTTCCTAAATTCCTTTTAGTTTTTTTTCTTCCTAACCCTCTCTTCTAAGGTCCTGTGGTATTTTTAGTTGTACCTCCTCCTCCTGAGTTGCTCCATTTTTGAAGTCCTGTGATTCCTCAATCTGTACTTCTTCTTCTTAAGCTATTCCACTGGGCCCTGCTTCTATCTCTTCATCTTGACTTGATAATTCTATATTTGTTGGATTACCATAGATGAAATTTAAAAAATTCTTTTCATAAGCTTCCAACTTATACTTCATAATTTTTTCATCAGCTCTATGATGAGCTAGACTATTATCCAATTCCTTTATAAAATATTCCTTTGCAACCTCCCACCATTCCTCATATTTCGCTTCAGAGTTCTTCATTTTGTTCTTCGTCTTCATTAGGGTATAGTACTACAACATCTGTTCATAATCCTCTAGTCTTTTCTTGATACCAGCTAAATCTAAACTCTTCTTCTGTTCTTATGCCCTCTCCAAATGTGCTTACAAGTGTCGTACAATTTTTAAACATTACTTCTTGTCCTCCATTAATTATTCTTTTTCTACCTCTGTTGTCTTTTTTCTAAGCTTTTTAGACTGGAACAAAAGTACATTCTTCAAATTTATAATTCCAAATCTATCAAAACAATCTCCTTTTTTTTATTTTCTTTAGTTAGTGCTTTCACTTGACTAACCAAAGCCTCTTATCATTTTTTATGAAGAAACAGTGCTTCTATCCACTTCCTCTCTATGGTTTCCCAGATGTCAACCTTAAATTTTGCAATTCTTCATCCTGCGACTTTAACCGTGTTATGCTACCCTTGAGCTCCTCATTCTCATCATGCAGTTTCTTAATGAACATTTTATTTTTCTATTCAACCTCTGCCTTGTTTTTCCTCTAGATTTCCACATTATGTTTATAGCTTTTCTAGAAATTTTCTTTATCCAATTCCTCCTTTAACACTCCCTTCTTCTTTTCCCCCATAGTCAATCTATTTTTCAAAGTGTTTATCTCCAAAGTGAAATTCCCCATATTCAGACTCACAATTGCCATGGTTTGAAATAATTCAATTACCTTATCTGCTTTCATTACTTCTACAACTACCTCCTCCACAAACTTTGGTGTACTTGTCTACGTCATAAGATCTCCATATCCTTTTGCAAATAATCTAAACTCCTCCCCAATTCAAATTCAAATGGGAATCCTTTTGTAGATTTTGGCCTACTAGGTGGTACCTGTAGTTCTACTAGTCTAAACTCTTCAAAAGTAGGTTGTGTCGTCACTTTCTTCATCTATAGTTCAGTAGCTTGTAAACTTTCTTGTGTCTATTGTTGTTGTTGTTGCAAATGTTGTTGTAAATGTTGAAAATGTTTCTAACTTGCAGTGGTTTCCATCCAATCTTCACATACATCCCCTTCAAAGTGCAAATGTTCCTCACCCTCTAAAAACCTTATGTCATGTTCCTTTTTTAACGCCTTGGTTCTACTCCTTTAGCTATCCTTCTTGTGGCGATGTCATTTGTGGTATCTCCTACCTTTGTTCCCTCAACTATTTCTCGTGTGGAAATGTCATCTATGGTACTATTGTAATTTGTCTAATTGCTAACACCATTGTTGGCATTGCCCTTACCATTGTTGGCACTATAGATGGTTCCACTCTACCCTTCATCATTTTTTGTGCCTTCAAATTTGTGCTCTCCTATTCCCTCTTCACTCCTAAACATGAGGCTCTTCCTTCTTCAATTATGTTCTTCCTCTTGATAACATTTCTTGGAGAGTTTGTTGCAGCTTTTATTCTATTTTCCAATTATGTTTTCATCTCCTCCTAGTTCTTTTAACCTTGGCCGGAGGTTTATATGGATTGTCCTTTTGATGCACAAACAGATATTGAAAGATTTTTGCCAAATACCAAGGCAAATTAACAAGTACCTTTCTTATCCCCCTTATGTTCCTTAACATATTTATACCACCTATTTAGCTCATTACATAAACTATTAAATATAATATGTGCCCAATCTACCTACTGCCCCTTCTTTGCTTTCATTAATGTAATAACATTTTTGTTGTTAAAATATTATACCTTCTCCCTTTTATAAATGACAGATATAATGGCAAGATATCTAACAAAATATGGCAAACCCAAACTCTTTACATTCCATTAATCTGTAGAAGAATTTGTAGGTGCAAGTCTATAACTTTATAATGTTTAAATTGTTAGTGACTTACTAACTTGTCCTTTTGGTTCTTTTACATACCCTTTCGCACACACTCCAAAAATATTTACAATCAGTTGTTTGCTAATTACATACACCTGATCCTTATGCCCAAAGTAGATATCTACGCCCTTGATCAAGAATGTGTTCAGAAATTCCAACATTACATCAAACATCAATGTTTCCGACCCCATCAAAAACAAGGGAACAAGCTTTGCTTTAGAAGCCAAGTCTTCTTCCTCAACAATATCCTTCTAGTTTTCCATTTGTTTTACATGTTTGTCATAGTTTTGTTTCATTTGTGTCCACATGAATTGCTTAGGGTCTGGAATTTTAATACCTTGCTCTAGAAGTGTAATTTTGTCCAAGATTGTGTGTATTTTCTTTGCTTCCACTTCACAGTGCTCCATCTCCATCGCCCTTTGTTGTGCTTCTACCATTGTTTACACCTCTATGGCTTGCCGTACTTTCAATTGCACTTTTGTGGATAGATGTTCTTCCTTCAAAACAATGTTCTCTTCCCTTGTGTCCTTTTGCACTGTCCATGCCTCCACAAAATGTTGCTCCTCAGCTTCGTTTCCCTTTGATTTTTCAATGCACACCAGATCTACTAATGTAGCTCTTGGTCCTATTTGGTCTCTTACACACCAATGTCATTTGCTTCTATGCAAAAATTCAACTACATATGTTTTAGTTATATTTGTTTTGAATTATCGTCTACACAAATTGTATCTTCTCATTATACGCTTTCCCTTTTACACATTTTGAAGATGATAATGAATGTGACTACGACCTTACAGCCAGCAGTTCAATATTCAACACTCCTCTATCTTCTTTTTTCAACTCCTTTTCTACTTTTGTTCTTTTCAACAATTTCGCTTCCTCATCATGTTTTCATTTATGTTCACTCCTTTGCGTTTCCTTTTCCCTTGTTATTCGCTATAGTTTTTCAATTGCACTCTCTACACTCATATTGTTGTGAACTCCAAAAATTTGAAAACACGCATAACTTCCAACAACAAACGCAAACTACTTTGGATAGTTACCCCATTTCTTCTCATCCTTGAACATCCCGCCCGTCACATTCATTTTTTCATTTGCCCGTTGTCTTTTAATTATTGCATGATCCTCAAAATTAATATGGCCCATCATTACAAATTTATGTGTCCCTTATACAACCAAGTGGAAGCATTTAACATCATCATTATGAATGAACGTCGCAAACTTCATCTTCCGATTATTCCACATCCATAATCTTTCTACATTATCTATACCGATTCCATTTCATTCACCCTCTACACCTTTTGCCAATTGTGTGCATTTATATATTGATTATGAAAACACATTTGGTGATTGTACCAATTTTTCTACTGATTATGCCCACAAATCTAATGATTGTACGAATACTCTTGATGACTGAGCAAATATTGCAACTCATTCAGCCGATACACCTGACATATCATCTTTAGATCTTTGCATCCCAAATTTTGCACTTTTGTAATTATTGCTCATTTGCAAATAAAAAATAAAACTATGTTCATTGTTGGATCTATGATCTATTTTTTATCTTTAACATTTTTCATCTATGGTTTCTATATTTGACATCCCTCATCATCCTACTCTATATCAAAATTTGTTTACTACTGGATCTATGATCTATTTTTTATCTTCAACATTTTTCATTTATGGTTTCTATATTTGACATCCTTCATCGTCCTATTCTGTATCAAAATTTGCCTAATGAACTCCACATGCATCTTGTTCCCAATATACAGGCATTTGTTTTTCATTTTTCTAAACTTCAAATTCCATGTATTTATAAGGTTTGAGCTTATTCACATTGACCAACATGGGGTTAGTTTCAAACTTCTCAATGGTCACTAATCACACAATGTTATTTGGAAATGCATATTGTACTTTGTACGATCTAAACCATTTCCTAATAAACTTCCCTAGGCGTGATTTATTGACCTTTGGAAACCATATAACGTAATCACCAAAACTAAATTGTTTTTCCAAAATATTTTGTTGACTCCATAATGTTTTATTCCACTGTTGAATTCCTACAATTTTTACAGCCTACATTCTATGCAATTTTAAATGAAAATAACATTATAAGCATATGTTCATCCCAATCTATTCTATTTTCACTAACTAACTTGGTCAACAGTGTCTCAAGCACCTTGTTAGTAGATTTAGCCTGCCCATTCCCTTGAGGATAATAAGTTGTAAAGCTCACATGTTTCATCAGAAAATGATCTGTCAAATGCTTGATGGCATCATTAATGAAATGAACTCCCTAATCTATGACTATAATCAAAAGACATCTAAACTTGGTTAATATGCACTCATATAGAAATTTTGTTGTGACTGTTGTTGTATTAGTTCTTAATGCTCTTGCTTCCACCCACTTAGTATCATAATCTATGGCAACAAGAATATATTTGTTCCATGTATATCTTCCTATTGGCTTAATTGGCCCAAAAAATCAAGTCCCCATTTCATAAATGGTTCTTCCAAAAGACTTGTGACAAGCTTTGCAAGACTTTGTGTTGCCAATCCTTTTGTTCTTTGACATGCATCACAATATCTATAGTAATCATGCATGTCCTTATACATAATTGGCCACCAATATCCAACATCCAATATCTTCCTCTATGTTATTTTAGTTGCAAAATGCATTCCTAAAGGTCTTTCATGTAGTTGTTTCATCACCATCCATGCTTTTGTTGTTGTCAAACATTGTCACAATCTATTGTCTTGGCCCATTCTGTACAATTCACCATTTTTAAGTGTAAAAGGCTTTGCTCTCTTGACCAAACTCTACTTTTACTGCATTAATAATGTGCCCTCAAGTTGTCCTATTTTCAAAAATTCTTTTACATCATTCAACCATTCAGGCCCTATATAAAACAAACTTGCATTTGTAGTTTGATTAGGCACACATATGGGTTTTATAATATCTCGTTATCTTGACAATGCATCTGTAACTACATGAGTTTTGCCTAATTTATACACTATTGTGAAATCATATTCGAGGAACAATATCAACCATCTAAATATTCTTTTTGAAACTTGTGGTTTGTTGACCAAATAGACCAATGCCATATGATCTACATAAAAGATAAACTTATTGCCCAACAAATAATGTCTAAATTTCTGTAAAGAAAAAACCATTATTAAAGCCTCTCTGTGTGTTGTGTTATAATTTTGTTCTACTCTATTCAGAAGCCTAGAAGCATACACTATTGGTTGATCACTTATTACATTCTGAAACAACATAACCCCCATAATTAATAAGGATGGATTTATATGAACATGAAATTCCACCTACCAGTTTAGTGATATCAATATCAGTGTTTCAATATACACACACACACACACATTAACACGTAAGACGGGCTTTTGGGCCTGTCTTTGCCAAACTCTGCTGTTGTTATAGCATTTGTGCAGGTGGCTTTCGTGGCCAGCAAGCATCTATGCACGCCCCCCACTGGGCTTTGTCCTGGGCTTGGATCCACCATGCTTGCCTTGTTGAACGAGTTGTGCACCCTGAGGCTGAAACCAGCCCGACCGAAACCATGTCGCCAACGTCCTTCTCGTAAAGTGTGGTCGCCTTATGCTTTGGTCTCCCTCGCCCCCGCGTCCCTGCCTTCGCCAAACCCCCAAATAATATCTTCTTGGGGAGCCTATTGTTCCCCATCCTAATCATGTGCCCTGCCCATCGCATGCGTGTTTTGCAGAGCATTTGAGGTATTTGCTCAGTGTCACACCGCGCCGCGACCTCCTCATTGCTCAGCTTGTGCCACCACTTGACGCCCAGAATTTTGCGCAGGAATCGCATATGGATGACATTGAGCTTGTTTTCTTGGGCCTGTGTTAGCGCCCACGACTTGCACCCGTAAAACAATGTGGGTGGGATGCATGCCTGGTAGAAAACCATCTTGGTCCACAGCGAAATCTTGGCGTTGGACCAAATGGGTTGTAGCTGGGCAAACTTTCCCACTGCCTGTGCCCACTGCTTGTGGAGTTCCTGTTCTACCCCTCCTGAAGTTGCAAGGGTGCTCCCCAAATACTTAAACTCCCCAACTTCCTCTACTACCTCCCCCCTGATGATAATTGGGGGCGCCGGTGCTGCCTCGGCACTGTTATTTTGCACAGGCCAGTCTCCCCACCAAATCTTGGTTTTGCGCACGTTGATAATCAAACCCCACCGCTGAGTAACTGCTTCTAGCACGTTGATGCAGTGGTTGAGGTCTGCCTCGTTGTTAGCCAAAACGGCCATGTCATCTGCATACAGCAAGATGCTGATGAGCTCCAGTTTGGACGCGCCCGTCAAGTCCACATGAAAGGGTTGGCCCTGCCAGTTGAACTTCACTGACACCCCCGCCATGTGGCTGGCAGCTTGGAGATGGGGCGATGCCTGCTTGACCACGTAATCCAAAAAGATGTTGAATAGCAGGGGCGCAATGTTGCATCCCTGCCGCACCCCACCCTTTATTTCAAATGGTTCCGATTCCCCTCCAAAAGCCTTGATAGTGGCGGTACTACCCGTGTGCAAATCCCGCAGAAGCTCTACCAGCTTTGCAGGCACCCCTTGCTGGCGTAATACAAACCACAGCGCATCCCTGTTCATGCAATCGTAAGCCTTTTTCAAGTCAACGAAGCACGCGAACAGGGGCTGCTAGTACTCCCGAGACCAGCTAATGAGCTGGCCCATGGTAAACAGTGCGTCAGAGCAGGACCGCCCTGAGCGAAATCCCATCTACGCCTCTTCAAGATGGCAGTCCATCGCCGCTTGCAACCGCCCCAGTAGCACCCGCGTGTAGACCTTGCCAATAATGTCGAGTAGGCTAATCCTTCGATAGTTGTCCAGATTGGCCCTACTGCCCCCTTTGTGCAAAATCACAATCCGCACATGCTTCCACTCAGGTGGTGCGCACCCGAAGCGCCAGGTTGTGACAATGTGCTGGTGTACAAATGCCAGGCCTGCCTCACCGCCAAATTTGAGCAACTCAGCTGTGACGCCGCTTGCCCCAGGAGCTTTGTTGTTGTTCAGCCCTTTCATCGCAAGGCTAACCTCTTCCAAAGAGGGTTCACAAACTGCAACCCCCAAGTCTCCCCCTTGCCTGGGCAGAGGCAGGCCGTAAGCCCAGGCGCTGGAGTAAATTAGAGGCAGTTCTGAAGCCAAGGGAGGCTTGGGAGGGGGCCGCGGCTCCTCCGGCTCAGCCTCTGCGGGCAGCTTGACGGCCAGCGCGTAATTGTAGAGCTTTTCAAAGAACGCGACGCATGCCTCCATTTTCTCCACAGTGTCGTTTACCCGTTTCGCCTGTGCGTCCAGAATGGTGGCGTGTTCGTTTGGGCGCTTGCCGCTATAGATGCCCGTCAGCTGTGCAACCTGCAAATAGGCCTCGCGCTTCTTCTGCTGGAGCATGAGCTGCTGGATTTGGGTGCCTTGCCCTAGGTAAAAGGCATCCGCATCCCTCTTGACTACTGCCGCTGCCTACCTTTTCAGCTGGCGAGCTAGGGGCTATGAGTGGGAGGATTTTGGCAGCGCGTGTTTGGCGCGGAGCAGCTGCTTCGTTTCCTCACTCAGCTGGCCTGTGTGCTGGCTGTGCCGCGGTGCTGCTCCCAGCACCTCGGTTGTTGCCGCCATGAACACCTCACAACCAGCCTTGTACTCAACAGACCCCAGCCCTGCAAGCGCCTGAAACCTGTTGAGCACCGCCGCAGCATACCGTTCTTTGACATGCTCGGCCTGAAATAGCTGCGTGTTGAAACGCCTCTGCTTTGTCGCGCTGCTTGTGCGAGGTGTTGCCCTCAAGCGTAGTTGCAGCGTGCCACCAAGGAGGTTGTGAGAGGTGCCGTTATCTGACCGCCCAAAATGCACGCGATAGGCGCGGGCCTGCGGGACGCAGCTCAGGTGGCGAGCGGAGATGATGATGTGGTCGATGCAGGTGTCCGCAGTCGCCTTGTTCAGGTGGCGCCAAGTGACTTTGAGTCGGCGCCGGTGCTGAAAGAAGGTGGAAACGATCGTGAGGTGATAATGGCAGCAAAACGAAAGGAGCCTCAAAACATTTTCCGTGGGAAGACCGTTCTTGGTGGGGAAGCTATGCCGGCCAATTGTGCCCTTCCAGTTGGAAAAGTCACATCCAACCTGAGCATTAAAGTCCCCTAGAATGAGCGTCACGTCACGGGCAGGGATGGCAGCGATCAGGTCTGAAAGTGCGTCATAGAACTGATCTTTGGCGGCCTCATTGAGGTTAGTAGCAGTGGGGGCATAAGCAACAATCACCCACAAATGGAGACCCTTCTCCAGCAACAGTTTAGCTCGCAGCAAGCGCGACCCACAAGCTTCCCAGCTGAGCAGACTGGCAGCTGCCCTGGGAGCTAGGGCTAGGGCGACGCCGTCACGATGCACACCTGACTCATGTCCAGAGCATAGGAACAAAAACCCACTAGCCTTGAGCGTAGCTTCTTGGCTGAGCCAGTGAGTTTCCTGGACGCCATAGAGCAGGAGCCCACGGGGCTCCAGAACGCCGTAGACGAGCTCGCTGGCCTAGTGCTCCTTGGTCTCGTGTTCTTGAGGCTTGAGGGTAGTCACGTTGAAGGACCCGAATTTGAAACGCTCAAATGGCTTGGTGAGCCGGAGAGGGGTGGGGTTGACAACGGGAAGACCGAAGGAAGGTGCCATGGTGGAGCCCAAAGGACCCGTGGGGGGCGCGCTTTCAATTACATGCCAGTTTTGAAGCTAAAGAGGATTGTACAGGGGCGCACGCCACCGCGTCCCTGTTTTCATGTGAAAAACAATATACTTATGTTTAATCAATTCCCAGGCCTTCTCACATTCCTTTATCTAAAAAAAAGTCTTTATCTTTTTGGTCAGTTTAGTGATAGGTGCCATAATAGCAACAAAGTTTTTTATAAAACATCTGTAAACCCATGCCATCCCATTGAATACTTAAATTTGCTGGGGATTCTTAGGTGGTGGCATGTTTATTATTACTTGTATTTTATTTGGATATGGTAGTTTCCTTTCTTTGGAAATAATAAAACCCAAGATCATCCCTGAAAATACCATAAATGCACATTTGTCTAGATTCAAACTAATGCCATATTTTTTACACGTTTGAAAACGTAATTTGAGCTTCTACAAATGACTCTCCATGTCATTATACATTATAAAATCATCCAAAAATATCTTCATAAAATTGTCCAAATACTCTCTAGATGTTTTGGTCACGACTTTCTAATATGTTGGAGGTTCATTTTTAATTCCAAACAATATCACCTTCCATATAAAAGCCCCCCAATCTATAACAAATGCAATCTTGTATTTGTCTTTTGGAGCTATAGATATTTGATGATATCCTGAATATCCATCTAAGAAAAAATGTGTTTCATTCCTTACTACTATGTTCAACATTTCACCTATGAAAGGTAATGGGTATGGATCTTTTTTATGGCTACATTTAATTTTTTGAAATTTATATAGATTCTTAGCTTGCCATTTTTTTGGTTGACAAGGTGGGGTATACTCAACAGCTTGCCCTACTGGGGTGAGCTGAAAATATGTCATTTCTTGGACCCCATGGGGTACTCCTACCATGGGCGACAACCATGTAGCTTCTTTTACAAATTCAATGAATCCAGCTGCTAATAACTTATTTATATCTTGTTTGATTGTTGTAGCATAGTTTGGATTTATTCTATACTTGGCCTAATGTGCCGGTGGTAATGTCTAACTCAATTCTATGTTGTGTTAACTTTAGTGGAATCCCTTTCACATCTTTGTATGTTCATGTGTGAGCCATATTGACATAGCCATGCACGGTAGTCTCAATTTTTAAGAATTACAAGGATATTGGGTGTGGTAATGTTATTAAAGGTTTTTAGCAACGTCATGTTAGAATAATGAATGATGAGTGCACATGGTTGCATGGGGTTTTTTTTTCGAAATTCGATATTGGATGAATGAGGTGTACAAATAATTATTTTATTTAATAAAAGTTGGTAATCATAATTTTAGAACCTCAATTGCATGATTAGGGGTGAAAAATCTCTAGAAGGCTAGGGTTAGAAGTAAACATCAAAATTCATAATGTTTGGGAAAACATTGGTTTTGTTTTGGTATTTGGTGGATAATTGTGTAAGTGAGGATGATTGAAATTCTTGAAGTAGTTGAGGGGGGGGTCAATGAAAGGTCCAATGGAGATAAAATAATCTTCAAACATTGTAAGTGTAAGATTAATTTAAGACAACATAACAATTAAAATAAATCATGTGATAAAATGATAATGGCAACATGGATTTCATGATAATGAAACTTTTATTTAGGTTATGAATAAGTTCAACAAGGAGTTACAATTACATGTTGAGTCCTAGGCTATGCCATAGTGATAGTTCATAATTGTAAAAAAATTAAAATACATCGAATGGTGCAAATTAAGCAATCTATTTTATTATTAGGAGGTAGTCAATGAATCGGACTATGCAATTAATAATAGTGTCCAATGCCAAGAATTGAAAACCATGCAAAGATGAAGGTGTTTTCACTTTCGTAAAAACCTTCATAGATAATTTCAAGTTCATCACTATAAACGGGGTCGACCTACAACAAAATCACCAAGGTACGAAAGTTCAAAGAATTATGATAATACCAAGCTCAAAGGGGTTCAACTTCAAAACAAGGGCGCACCTCTCGCGGTTTGAGATCTTCATCATGAGGGTGTTGGGCCAATGTCAAATTTAAGGACGACTCCCAAGGTAATTTTTCATTCATTTGTGCGACTTGAAGCCCATAAAACATGATCATGCACGATGCCATGAATTCAAGGAAAGGAAAAAATCTTCGATCAAATCAACTTGGTAATGAATGTGTGGAAAATTTGGTGCCTTGAAATGCATAATTACAATTTATAGGTCAAGGAAAATGAAGGAAAGACGTAAAGTAATGGTCTAGAACCATGGTAAAGTAAAACCTTAAAATTAATGAAAAAAAATTTAAGTAAAATTTATTGGGGGGGAAAAGTGAAAAGAGGTGAAAATGATGATTTTCCATTGACCATCAAGCATGGAACATTCCAAAGGCCACTAAGCATTGGAACCTTCCATTAGCCACCAAACAAAATGCTTCCTCAAGGGCCACCAAGCATGGAACTTTCCATTGGCCACCAAGCTTGGAACCCTCCAGTGGCCACCAAGTTGGGGTCTTCCCTCACCTTTTTTTTTCTCCTTTCCTTTTAAGGCGTGAATTTGGATCATTTATCTTTATATTTTTGGATGTGATTTCCGACTTGAATATTTGAAACTTGTTTCTAAAACATTCCTTGGGAGGAAAAGAGTAATGAGTCCTAGTAGATAATGGAAACAAGGAAAATAAATTGGATCATAGTAGTACCTTTGAAAGAATGTAAATGAGTACGCATAGATTTGGAGCTTGAAATCTTAGAAGATGTTCATAAAACCTCTCAGATTTTGTGACATAATTTTTCCTTGATTTTAAGTACAGAGTTTGAGATTTGGTAACTCAGTGCACCTTATAATTAACTTTCCAATGAACTAATGCAAATTAGATTTGAATAATGTATGTGAGGGCAACAATGTTTTAAGTGATTCGAGGTCTATTGTCAAGTTGAGCTTTTTCTTCCGTAAATTTTTTTTGCGTTCTATGGCACAACTTTTTACTGATTTAGGTGCAAGGCTTGAAATTTGGTAAGCAAGTGCGCTTTGTAGTTAGCTTTCCAATGAATTAATGCAAGCTAGATCTGGTTAACATATGTGATGACAACAATGTTTTGAGTGACTAGAAGTTTGTTGTCAAGTTGAGCATTATGTCAACTCTTTAGAAGTTGGTTTAGGTGGGTGGTAGTTTAACATAAAATTCTTGGATTTGGAAAGTTTAAATTTTAAAAATATATTTATCAATTCCAAATCATAAATGATGCATAGGAGGCAAACTATTGGTTTTCAACTATAAACATAATTTAATATCTAAATATGCATTTTGCATTTTCCCTTCACTAATAGCATATGTACCTCCAAGTATAATCACCTTGTAGAACTGGGAGTAGAAGGACAAAAAATCACCTCACACCATGTAAAAACATCTTTGAATTCCTTCAATAATTGTTCCACTTCTAGCACCTTGCATGTTTTGAACTATGCATTAATATTCAGCATCTGTGGTTTTACATCAATTTCTAGATTGAATTTCATCAATTGTTGATTTTCAACTAACATCCATCTATTTGCAATCCTTGTGCTTTGGTTTTTACTATAATTTCATCCATTACAACACTCCTTGGTTGATGTTTGTAGTACGTGTTTAGATACACCTTATCCTCCAAAGCTACTTCTGGCTCATATCTATTACCATGTATTTTCTTCTCTATGTTCTACACTTCAGATCCTTGTTTTGAAATAATAGTCTTCACATCTATATCCATGATCCCCACATCTGTGGTCACAAATTGAATTGTTTCAAGTAAATTGATTGTTCCTATGGAAAACAATTCTAGTTTTATAACAAAGATGATATCTTCTTCTTCATCTGTGATGCCATTTTGATAATTGTAACATAGTAACACTTTTGGTTTTCTTACTTCACCTCCCAAATGTTTAGTAATTGTAATTGTTCTGATTGTCCCCTTCCCTTGTATGGTAACAATTTTACTTCCCCAATCATGTGCCACTTTAACATCCTTTAACCATGGTCTTCCGAACAACATGGAATAACTAGAATCTACCACATTATTTTGAAATACAATAAACATAATTCTGTAAAAAATGCCATGAACATATATCTTTAGATCTTTGATCAACCCCATTGGTTTTATGGTTGTTTGATTTTCCATCCTTAGATTATATGGTGCAAATTTAGGCTTTGGAAGCCCTAACTTCAATCTCAACTATTCTGTGATAATATTAATTTTAGAACCTCCATCCAACAACACATCCTCTGTTGTATTCTTCCCAATCTATACTTGGATAATTGCCATATGATTATTTATTGCTACATCAGTTGTCCCTACTTTTGGTATTGAAGAACTAACATGTTTATATGTGGTTGCTTTACTTACGTTTTGAATTTTCTCTAGTTTTAGCTTTTACCAAATATATCTTTTTAGCTCAAAAGTTATTTTAAGCAATTGTCCTAAGTTCAAAGTATAATTTGTTTCTAACACCTATTTACCAATGTCCAAAAAAACTTTTCTATTATGATTAGTTTCCCTTGTGAATTCACTACTTCTTGAGATTTTTGTGTGTCCACATAGTAGTATTTGGCATACATGGCTAGCTTGTGTTCCATCCTTCCATAGATGTGGATGGCCTTTTCGTTTGGGTTTGTGTTTTATGAATCTATTGAATTGTCTCCACCATTGACTATTTCAATAACTCTTCTTTCTCCTAGCTAGCAACATCTTTTGTTTTTTTTAGTTTTCTATCCTTGAACACATGTTCTTTAGTTACTTTACTTCTTGTGGTAACATTAACATCCACCACATTCACATCTGCAATGATTGTTTGTGTCTTAACAATAGGTTGAACCTTTGCTATTATCACAAATTTCCCATGAAATATTTTCTACATCTCAACAAACTTTGGACAATCTATCATTTTATGTCCATTCAAACCTCAAATGTGACATGCATATGAAAATGTCTTTTATGTTTTTTGACTTGGTTGTGTTGCCTTTGTGGTTGCCACTATGGTCTGCTCTTTTTTCCTTCTACATGTCTCCACATTATGATTTGTCATCCCATAATTTGTGCAATGTTAGTCAGTTTTCCCTATATTAAATTGTGTTTTTGCTAGTGTTGCCTATTTGGTATTCTATGGTATTGACAATGCACTCCTTGTTTCTACAATAGTCATAACTTCTTCACACAACATTGTCGCCTCTTTATGTTGATCTAATGTTGACCATTTCATCCCCGTAGTTGCAATTATGAAATATGATTACAAACTTGCTCTAAACACAATAGTTAGAAAACTATATGTGGTTGGTGTTTATAAACCATGAGCCAACTTCTAAATCTGCACATAATAAACCTCCACCCTCTCAGTCTCCTCTTGCTTCATGTTCTTTAACTCCATGTATATTTTCTTGTCATTTTGAATTTTTCGATGACATTTGCAAAATGCTTGTGCAAGCTCTGAAAAAATATATTAGGAAATTTTAACATGTAATTATGGCACCAGTTTGATGCCATATCTTTTAGCATATAGTTAAGTGCACTGATGATATATTCTTCGAAAGTTTTTGCATTTTTTTTTACTACAAAATTGAACACTTTGACATGAACATCTAAATCAACATTTTTTTTGAAATCAAGATACTAAATAGCTACATTGCTTGGCTTAACATAATGGCCATCTTTGTGATCAAGAATTGGTATAGTTATAACAAATGGTTTCTGGTATTCTCCTTTTCGATTCACGACATCTATACCTTCTAATAACCATTGAGCTGATCAATGGTCGATTTTGCAATCTCGTTCACATGAATAGTCTTTATCGGATTAGTAAACACCATTTGAGGCATGCCAACAACTCCAATAGTAGCTATTGGTAATGTCAAACTTTGATTCAAATTCCTTACTGTCAAAATTCCATTTGATTCATTACCCAATTTTCTTGTAAATCTAATTAATATTCCCCTTTTGACAACATCTTTGTTGGACACAACAACCGTTTCCATTCTTGTGGTTGTTATACCTACATCAAGTGATTGAGTAACTCCTACTCCAATGTGTTGTTTCTAGGTTTCAACAACTACCACTTTTGACACTATTGGTGAAGTTGTGTTGATGCGAAATCGATGATGTTCTAATATGCGGTTACCCATTAATATCCATTGTGGTGTAGTATGTGGATGTGAATACCCCTCTGGTTTTCTGCTCATGGTCTGAATAGATGGACAAATTTATCGATTTTATGGTCCCAATTAATTTCCCAACTCCCTACCTCTAAATTTGTTCTAAACTACATGAATTCCTGATTCTTGTTCCTATGGTTGATCCATTAATGTTCTTGCCACATTTTGTAACTCCACATGCTTAACAATACATGTTTTGATGTGAAAAGGCACAAAAGGACAATCCATGATTACATGTTCTTTTTCCTCACAGAATGCACAAACCTTCGAAAGTAACATAATCATCTCTGAATCCACATATTCATGATCCCATGTTTTGGTTGTGTATTTTGTTTAATCTAACTATGGATTCCCTTGATGTGAATATGACTATGGTACTTCATCCAATGCATTCACATGTGCCTTTATGTACTTAGATGATCGTGGGTAATTTTCTTCAATTTCCTCAACACATCAACATTGGTGTTTTCACCCACCTCCCAATGTTCCACTGGTTCATAGTAATCTGGAGATGTAGACTGATACACAAACTTGGGTTGTATACCTCATGTAACATCCTTCCTTTGGCTAATCATTGACTCTTGACTTGAGATTTCTTGTGGTTGATTAGGTACTATAGAAATCCCTACTCCATTTTGATCTCTACCACTTTGAACCACAAATTGCGGTTGATAAGTATATTACATATGTTCATTTGAATGAGTAGTTGACTACATCTTTTTCCATGGAGATCATCATCTAGAACTATGCCTTCTTTGAAGACCCCAAGTCCATACGTCCCGACATACCACAAGAAGTGATAAAAATGACATGTGCCCCACAAACCTTTCCTTTGTTCTCAAAACTTATCTATCCAAAATCGGATTTTGATATGGGGTTTCTGTAAGGCTTACATATTCCTTTCCATTTTCAAAATTGTATTTTATTTGACTTTCAATAACTTGCCGATTTCCCTCCAAGTCCAATTGTCATTGTAAACTCCAGGTCACCGTCTAATTCATTTTGTTTCACAATTAGAATCTGTAGATCGTTTTGAGATCCTTATGGCATCAATCGTGTAAACCTCTAATACTTTCTAACATACCTCTTAAAATTTTGAATTAAGAAAAAACAACATTATTCGTCTGAACATTCTCATCTATAGTATACAATTTTTTTTGTAAAAAACCTTCCCATTACTGAAAGAAAGAATAGAAAAAAAATTTCCCCACAAGATGGTCGCCAAATGATATAAGTGAAATTTAAATTCTTGCAAAATATTTCACATTATTATAACATATTTGCATTTCACATGCATATGTTCACTATTCTCGTCTTAAGCCCCAACAAACTTAACACTACCATTCATTCCAACATCAAATTTATGGTTATTGCATATACTAGAATTTGCACTTCACAACACATTGTAAAAAACTTTAAAAACAAAATTACAATTCATTTCATCATAATTTGATATTACAAAAAATTCACACAAAAGATGAACATAAAATTCACTATAGAAGTTTATGCTTATTTGTATTACTGAAAACATGAATCTAAATTACAGCATAATCCCATGATTTGTTAAAAAACTCCGAAAAGCACTTAAAATTTGTGCTATATCAAAACAAAATCTATGGTTTTCTATTGTAAGTACCTATAACTCCTACTTTTTTCTAAACTCCATGTCTCATCTTTTCCCTCTCCCCTATTCTCCATCACTCTTGCCTTTTGAACTATCCCAAATCACATCATCATGATCAAAATAACAAAAATTCAAAATTCAAACTAACAAAGTTCCCTGATCAATCCCTATCCTAACTGCCTTGTTCATCCAAATTCATAAACTCATCCTACCGCCTTAACATTTCCCATCTTTTCTATGCATTCAAAATTGTAAGATGTCCATTTTCACTAAGCTTCCATTTGTAGTCTATCTCTTTCTCCGTTATAACATTTCAGATTTTGTTTATGTTTCTTTTCCTTTGATCTTCAAAAGTTTAATGATGAGGAGTGGTATGACATGCCCATTTGTAATTTAACCAAAACTGTGCATAACATTTGGTTGTAGCAATCGGGGAATCGCATCACTTGTCTGTACACAACAAGGTTTGACAATTACGTTCGAGCTTTCAAACAATCTACATTATATAAACAATACTTGCGAAGGGGTCTACCTAGTCATGGACCTGATAGGAATGAATTGTTGTTGAGGAAGGTCCAATAGTCTAGTGATCTTGCTAAATTAGTGGTTGATGTGGTAAATTACACATTTGGATCTTCCTTTTCTTATCGCACTCCACATCTTGAGGGGGAGGAGGTTTTTAGATCTACCAAACAACTCATTAATTGTCCTCCTAGTGCAAACAATGATTCTCATTGTCATAATCGTGTGAATTTCTCTTGTCCACAAGTAATAGTTCTTGTTGTTCAACCCAATATTATCAAGAATGTAAGCATGTAACAACTGCCATGTGGTTCTAGTGTTTGTTTACCCTTAGTATTTCGAGGTGGTTTGGAGTTGAAGGAAAATATTTATGTTGATGGCTAATGGCAGATTGAATGTTGCCCACCTAGTTTTGCGATTTGATGTTCTGTGCTCCATAAAACCACAAGGCTCAAATGAAAAACAAAAATCAACCTTTTAGAATTTGTAAATGGAACTCATGTTCCATGTTACTTCGGGTTTTTGATACAATTTCATATTGGATCATTGGAGCACCATATGCATTGGTTTTGTTTTAATGATTTGAGGCATTGTGTTAGTGGGACAACGTGAAAATATGTAGTTGTTAAGCTTTTTGTTTTAACTATATGGCCCATCCAAGAAGGTATTGACTTAATTCAAAAGGAGGTAATAACTTTAGAAGAAACGGGGTTTTCCTTTGATTGTAGCCATGCTCAAAGTTTATTTGGTTCCTAATCGTTTAATTCAAGCATTTCACATGTGCCTACTATGAGTGTTCACAACATTGTGTGGTTAGCCAATGTAAGTTGTTGGCTTACAACTCATGGTGGCAAGAATGTGAGACAACCTTCCATCTTCAAAATAACACAACAACACACCAACAATTGGGAAACTAGCATTTTACTTACCCAATGCATTGTTTTCCTTGTTGTCAATGTCCTTTCACTTGGGTATGGACGAATTTATAGTATTATTTCAAATGACAAATGACACGATGCGATTATTGGAAATTTCCCTAGATGTTCATGTGTTTACTTTGTCATAATGTTGGCAGGTTTTTTGTGTGGTTGTGGGATGTATGTGCAATGTAAACATGTGTATCATGTCTTGTAAATGATCATGTTTTGTGGGCTTTTAAAAGAGTTCATTCATCATTACACATGGAGTTGGGATGAATTTCAATGTTTGTTGAAGCACTTTAAAGCTTTTGAATTCTTGTGATAGTACATCAAAATCTCATTGATAAACCTTTTTGTAGCTAGCAAGACTATGTAATAAGTTTAGATACTAGTTTTGGCCCATTGTTTTTTTTCTCCATTTTGTAACTTTTCAATCATTGTAAAGTGATGTATATTTATGTATAATACTTCAGCCATTTCAACACATATTTGTCAAATATTTAATATACTTTGAAAAGTTAATTTTTATCGAATATTTATGAAGTATGCAATTTTCACCCATTTCAACATTTTTGAAAATATTATAATTATTGTCCAAGACCATTAAACATTTGGAGCATTGGTTGCATGAGGAATGATAAAATGCATCCTTCAACTAAAAAAAAATGATTTCAAACGTTCACATGATGCTGCTTTCGACGGCTTTCTTGGCCAAACCCATGTTTAGACTCAATAAGTCATTGTTCATATCAGAACAAACCATGGATGTGACGTGACAAAATATTCCATGGCTTGTCAAAAAATATTTTGCCACATCATGAAATCTTATGTGACATGATAAAATATTTCGCCATGTCACTTAATAATATCCATGTGATAGACAAATACACTAAAAATATTCCATGACGTGGCATGAAATTTACTCTTAAATTCCTTCTTGCTCACTTGAGTAAGTTCGCCTCCTCTTGCTTGCTTGCTTTGTTGTCTTTCAAAATATGACCTTTGCTTGTTATCAACCCATGTACATAGTCAAAGACTCAACATGAGAGTTTGGTTTAGAATATATACTCGCCCAACACTTGGTCAGGTACCAACTTTTGAACCTATCAACTTGATCCTTGAATTGGGTATATTTACAAAAAAATCATACATAAGAACTAAGAATTTGACTCAGACTTGCCTTCATCAACAGCAAGATCTCAAAACCTGTGTACAAATTTGTTAAGATTGAGCGGTTTTCTTAGGTGCCCTTTGGATTGAATGATTGATTGGATTTATTGACCTATGTTTCAAAGCATAACCTGAAGCTTTTAGCATGTGTGATTGGACCTCCTTTCAAGGCAATAATAAGGCTTTAATTATTTAGGCTTGATGTGGATAACATCCCCTGGCTAGTGGGGTCACTCTTTTTATGGAAGCAAGAGAGGCTCCTTGAAGAGCTGTCCACTAAGCCCACTGCTTTTTGGACTCTACCTTGATGGACTTGAGAAGCATCTAGATGCATTTGATAGTGACAGCCCGCCACAGCTGGCAGACATAATAGTCAAATTACTACTGTATGCAGATGATTTGGCATTGATGTCAGAGACCCCACAAGGGTTGCAAAAACAAATAGATGTTCTGTCTGAGTTCTGTGTTGAATGACAATTGGTCATCAATGTGAGCAAGACCAAGGTGGTGGTGTTTGAAAAATGTCGCAGTGCACCGTCAGAGTTCACATATAGAGGGACAACCATCGAGCGGGTTCAATCATTCAGATACCTGGGCTTAGAGTTACATAGTACAAGAGGCATGGTAGTAGCCATAGACAAACTGACTACTGCTGGGAAGAAGGCACTGTTTGCATTACGCCGCAAATGCAATGATCTGAGCATAACAGATCTAGAAGTAATGTGCCAGTTGTTCGACTCACTAGTACGCCCAGTACTGAGCTATGCATGCGAGGTGTGGACAGGTTGTACAGGGGCGAAAGGGTTGCAACAAGTAGAGCAAGTACACAGAATGTTCCTGAGAGGAATATTAGGGGTCAATAAAACAACAAGCACTTTTGCTGTGTTGGGGGAGTTTGGAAGGTATCCATTGGAATATTTCTGGTGG
>Ga0116227_10004445_pt1 | contig 30452 bp, 23 predicted proteins | sample S1TSphgellanicum_FD_89693 | JGI IMG/M metagenome (GOLD analysis project Ga0116227, IMG submission 89693) | Host-associated microbial communities from peat moss isolated from Minnesota, USA - S1T2_Fb - Sphagnum magellanicum MG | ecosystem: Host-associated > Plants > Peat moss > Unclassified... | reverse complement strand
GATTCTGTTAGAGAGGACTAGAGGGCTGCTCGATAAAGTAAATTTCCTTTTTGAAATATCAGCATTTGGAGTATTCTGAAGGTTTCTGTGTAGAGTCTCGTAAGTGGGGCAGCTTCTGAAGGTTTCTCTGCAGTCCTTTTCTGTATATGCTATGTCTTGTCCTCATCTGCTTTGTGTCTTCTTCTCATTCATGTTGTTGATTCTTGCTAGCTAGTATCATGGCCGCTGAGTCTTCCTGGTGTTTCCAGACCTGCAGCAGAAACTCAGTACACAGGTTAGTGTTTACACTGGCCCATACCCACTACCCACTGTAGGGAGCTGATGAAGTTGTGATAGCTAAGCCACTATCATATATCATACATGTTACTGTTGATGGTCCCTGAACAAGTGAGAGATTGTCACTGTTGTTCATACTATATGAGTGTATTTTTTGTTTTCTTATTCTTGTTTTGTGTCTGTTGTATTGTCCTTTGCTTTCAACCTTGAAAGCCTTTTTTCCGGAACTATTTCTGTGACTTAAAGAAGAGGTTTTAAGGTTGTTCCAGCTATTCTTAATCCTAAGAATGGAGATTTCTCAATTCAATTCTTATGAGAGAGAGAGATATTAGTAAATAGCTAAACACCACAGTTAGCTACAGGGACAGGAATACAATGAAAAAGTGTTTTGTGTCCACACACCATCCATTCATTCTGCATGGTACACTAATGGTATGGAGTACGCATGTGGGTGGGTGCAGGTTTGCTTTGGCCGCCCAACTACCCACCCATGCACGATCCATTAGAAAACCCTTGTGGGTGGTGCTAGTTTGCTTTGGCTGCACCGAACACCGGTGCACCATCCATTGGAAACCTGATATGGGATGAGTTATGACTCTCTTTGGCCAAATACTTATGGAGACCAAGTCAGTGTGGGCACAAGCTTGATGATTGAACTGTTGCCATTTTCATAGTCGGTCTGCAGAAAGGTTGATGTGCAAACAAAGATACACACCCATTTCTCTGGGAGCTCCTGAAAAAGTGAGTATACCATACCAGTTGCAAGAAGATTGTGCCTGACCTGTATGTATCTATCATGGGTAGTGTACTTATGTACACAGTAAACCTGATGATGTTATATGTGTGACATCTCTTTATTGTCAGGTGCAGAGTAACATGTGATCATCAATATACAAAGCTTCCAATCTTAGCAGCCTTTGTGCAGATTTCCCTGAACTATGAAAGAGGGAAAAAAAGAAAGAAAGAAAGAAGAAGAAGAAGAAGGAGAAGAAATGAGACCGAAAATTAAAAGACAATTTGAAAGGAATGAGATGTGGGCAACATGAGGTGTGGGCTTCTAAGTGTGGGTGTTTCATTTTTTGAAAAGGTGCGCAGGTTCTTACCCTCGATAAGCGTTCCTCCGAATACACTACAAATCTTGTCAAAGGTTTTTATGCTCATGTAAGGTTTCTCACTTTTTGGAACCCTATGAGTAATCTTCTGTCGAGAGAGAAATTTTATTGAGCTTAAGGCACCCTCCACATACACTTAGAAAAATTCTACCTGTTCTTTATGTTTGGTAAATAAACCCTCATATCCTACCAACATGAGTATTTTTCTCATTTTTCACTCTAATTTTTCAAAAATGGGATATATAGCTACCTAAATATATAGGTAGGCATCTAGGCTGTTACTATTGAGTTAACACCACTCCCCCAGTACACAATAATAATTGTTTTGGTTGAAGTTGGGAAGCCCATTTTCCATTATTGTTCTTGAGCCATCTCTTATCATGGATATACTTTTTTGCTGATAACTTGTTTTGGTTGACTAAATAGAGTTAGTAGTGCCTAGTGATTTATTATTTAAAAACATTCATTGAATTTTAGCTATATTGCAAAATTGGTTTTGAATTTTCTTTGGGAAAATCTGGATTTTCAGCATTTTTTTTTCCCATAAAAAATTCACCCAATTTTACCAAAAAAAAAAAATCCTTAAAAATAGGTTTTGTATTTTTCAAAAATGTTGTGCTTCATTGAATTTTGGAGTTATAGAGACAATAACATTAAATAGCTCTATATATATATATATATATGGGAAAGGAACCTGTTAGTTTTACCTGTTCCATCTATTAGGCTTTTATTGCACAACATTAAATGTTCTAGAGGATATTTTTTTATAGTTGGAACTCAATTTAGGGTTCTCGTTATTTTGTAAATTTGAGATGTTTTATCTGCATGGTGTGTTTTTTTGGATTTTCATCTTTATCTTTGGTGTTTTGAGGTTTGGTTGATGTCAATCTTTTCCATTTATATTGTTCTTGGGCTTGGATTTATGTGCATGCCTTTGATAGTTTCAATAGTGTTGGGTGCCCCATAAGGGCATAAATTTGTATGCCATAATTATATATTGTCCATATAATGTTGTGACAAAATGTTTTATATGATGAATAAGTTATGGTTGTCGTCATAGGCTAGTGAAGTAGATCACTCAGAATTTCTTGGCCTTGCCTACCAAGGCCAAGGGTATTGTGTTTAATTCAATTATAGAGTTATAGTTGCTTAAGGGATTTTGGCCCCTAGGTAATAATAGGTCTATTTCTATACCACGACTTTTGAAAGATGATATTTTGGCTTGTTTTGAAACTTGAGATTAGTTTCATAGTTATGATATCTTGAAGGATTTTTGGTTTCTTTTTAGAGGAGTTTTTTTTTGAAGATTATAATTTTGCATGGTGAAATATTTGAATTTCCATACTTCTTCTTTTGCCTTAAGATACTTTTTAAAATGTAAATGGCAAGGCCATAGTGCGACACAAAAACCCTTGTTCTTTGAAGGTGTTACTTTTGTTCCTTGCCATCTTTGATTGAAATCCTAAACCCTAAACCCACGCCCACTAAATTGGAAACTTGCTTCCCACCCATGTTCATTTCTTAGTTAGTGGCTAGCAAAGTTTAGTCACATTTGTGGTAAACTTTGCTTATATATATATATATTTTGGAAATTATGGAATTCACATTTCTCACTTACCAAAGTAATGAAAGGGTAAGGTTAAGACACTTGTCAAGTGCAAGAATTGATGGATGACTATGTTGGATGAAGATGCAAACTATATATTTGTCATCCATGCAACAAGTCACAACTAAGGCCCCTCCCCCCCTCATCCCTAGTGCCATCACCTTGTTGCTTACTAGGGTGAAACCGGCTTGTCTTTGTTCCCATATTGCTCCCAACGATGTGCCCCGCTCCCACCATGTTGTTTGCAACTGGGGTCAAGCTGTTTTGCTTACTTTCTCATAATACTCACTGACGTTCCCAAATGCTAACATAATTGGGAACACTATTTGAACATGGTTCAAACCAGATTCAAAGCTTGTGTGACCTGATTAAGTAACCAGGGTTAACTACACTGCAGAGGACATAGGGGCACACAAGCATTCAACAACCCAGTCAAGAGCTGACCTGACTAGGTAACCAGGCTTAACCACACTGCAAAACACAGAAGGCACAAAAAAGTCTTCAACAGCCCAGTAGGCAGTTGAGACCTGACCCAAGTAACCAGGCTTAACCACACTCCATTCACATAGAGTTCAAACTTCAAACCTCAAGAGGTCTGGTATGGTTAGAACCTCAGGTATAACTGACCCTAGTTCCACTTTAACTCTTTGCTTGGGTCTTTTGGAACATGTGGGGTCCCCAAAAGCCAGCCAGCCAGGCTTTGCATTCAGACTCCAAGAGTGATGAGTTTCCCATACGACGTAATAATAATAATAATAATAACAATTATCACACTGCCCTGGAGGGGTTGGCATATACCCATTATAAAAGGAATTAAATTTTTTCACATCAAGTTAATTTTTAAAAAATATTAAAAAAAATTATAACATGAATTATGTTCATCTCAGGTTTTTTAAAAAATAAAAAATAATAATTTAAAAGGAATTTACCTTTTTGCATGTAGTTTAAAAAAATTTCTATCATAACATATGAATTTAATTTTTTTGAAAATTTTCTTTTGGGCATAAATCAAATTATTTCTCAATTTTCCAAAATTTTGAGATTTTTTTTTGGGCATAAATTAAATTATTTCTCATTTTTCCAAATTTTTGAAAAATTATTTGTTACTTGTGCCCAAATTTTTCATAAAATGAAAAATCTGTAAGTTTTCAACTGTCAGGTTTGAATCACAGACCTTAAAAGTTCAAGAATTTAAGACAAGATAGTCTAGACACACTAAAGAGTGTCACAAACTTTTTTAAAAATTGGTTATTTATTTATTTATTTATTTATTATTCATTTTCATTTTTTAATTGAAATTTTTAGAATTAAAAAATCAAGTGTCAAAGTTAAGATCTAAAATTTAATTAATTATTCAGCAGATTGTTGCCTGAATCCAATCAGGGAGTAAGGTAGTTAGAAATTATTATTTTAATTTCAAACATTTAGAACTGAAATTTGGCATCACATACAAAGTCAAGAAATGTCTTGTGTGCAGTGGAGAGAAGAGGGAGAGAGAGAGACACTTAAAGAGTGTCTCTCTCTCTCCCAACCCACATGATCAAGAGATTCCACAATAGCAGATTGATGAATGTTTTGTTTGTTGTTTTTCACCCCTTTTGCTCAGCTTTTCAGGTGAAATGGAATCAAAGACAACCCCCGGAAATGGCCAAATCTGTTACTTAAGCTTTTGAAGCTGTGTTCTGTTCCCACTTTGCCGGATGTATTCATTGAACACAACAAAAAATTGGATCAACAATTAATTTACTCCGCTCGCCCACCCCCACCAGAGTGAACTCCCCTCGCACCATAGTTAACCACAATGGTTAATAGTTAACCACAATGGTTTGGCTATTCATGTCCCCCATAGTTTACCACAATGGTTATAGTTAACCACAATGGTTTGGCTATTCATGTCCCCCATAGTTAACCACAATGGTTTGGCTACGTACTAACCAGGGTTGGGCAGGGATTGGCTTTTTGACCACATATATATGGCCTCATGTCCCTAGTCCCCAGCAAGCAGGTAGGTACTGGTATCATCAGGCTTTGTGTGACCTCATGTCCCTACCAAGCATGTACTACTGGTGGGTATGAGGCTCCTCGTATGAGCTCATGTCCCTAAGCGAGCAGGTACGGGTATGAGCCTGGGTATTGCCTCAGGTCCTACCAGACTGGGGTCGCCTTTTTGATACCAGGTACTGCAGTACCAGTCTATATACGCCAAGGTCCCCGCCTGGTACCCTAAACCCAACCCAGGTACTAGCGTGCATGTACTAACTACTGACCATCCAAGTACCTAGTAACCACCAAGCGCCTTACCTACTTACCTACCTACCTACATTGTAACCACTTAATTTCCTACCTACCTACCTACCTACATTGTAACCACTTAATTTCCTACCTACTTACCTATGGTTAATTTAACAGTTTTGGGTCGGTTCTTTGATTTTATTATAACCTCTGGTTCTGGGGTTTTGAGTATTTCCAAAATCGCAGAACCCCTGGTTTCAGGATTTTAAAAAAAAAAAATTTCAAAAATCTGAATAAAATAACCGCCGGTTCTGGATATTTGAAAAAAAATCAAATGAATTAGTGGTTCAGATAAGGTTCCTTTGGGTGTGTTCTTTCATTTTGGAAGATCTGCCACTCAAGGGTTCATATACCTACCTTACCCGGCCCTTACCCACCGGTTCTTTGATGAATCATCCAATGTTGGTACCTACTAGTTACTCACTTACATACATTGTGGGGGGAGGTGTGGGGTTTCAAGTAGTAAGGTGTATGGGATAGGTTAACGAGGCGGAACCTTGGTAAATAACTCAGTTACAGTTCATCCAACTAAAGTTAGGGTTCATCCAACGAACTTGTGGTTCATCCATCCACACAACTGAGTCATAAAGGGTTGCCAATTGATGGTGAACTTGAATTTTGTTGGTTGGGGGGGGAGAAGCAAAACACTCCAAAATGTGAAAAAATTCACTAACTTGTCAGAAGGAACCAACTCCCCCCCCACCCTTCTTACAAATGCTGCTGCATTGACTTACAGTTTTGCAGTCATTCATTCAAACTGTCCACTCCTTTGGAAATTCCCAGAGCCATGTGAGTATTGATGATTACCCACAGATCCATCCTCTGAAGAAGAAGAAGAAGAAGAGGAGGAGGAGGAGGAGGAGGGGACTTTCTTATGAAAACAAATGGACACAATTATGCATCAAACCCATACTATATGACAGAGTATAGTTATGTTGATTCTTATACTAATTCCTATTTTTGTAATTTTTATTTTAAAAAATTATATGGCTAAAATAATGAATTCTAAAAGTACTTTATATACATATTCATTATTTTTAATTTTTTCAGATCCAGTGAAATACATGGGTTGGTACAAAGGGGTGCCCTCTATGTAGCAATTAATGCTTAGTATTTCACAGGGTTTTTCATCCAGTAGGGATCTGTTTTTTTTTTAAATTATTTTTTAAATTTTTATTTAATTATTTTAATTTTAATTTAATTTAATTTTATTTTATTTAAATAATAATTACAAATAATTTTAATTATTTCTTCTTTTTTGGGGGGGTGAATTTTTGCACCACTAAATTGGGAAAAAAAAAACTTTGGTAGGAAGCTAGAACTAATTTTTGTAAACAATTATGAAAATGAATTGCATTAATTGTGTGTGTGTGTGTGTGTGTGTGTGTGTGTGAATTTGTATGGGTATTCAAAATTCAGTTATGAAGCATAATTTTGTACTTTAAAGCAAAGCTGAAAAACTAAAGAAAAGAGAAGAAAAAGAAAAGAGCATGTGGGTCTATTTGTGTTATAAATAGGTTTTTTTTTCAATATAAAAAAAATTATCATGAGAAAAAAATTTAGCAAAATTTCCAAAAAAAAAGAAGAGCAAAATTAGTTGAATTTACACTAGGGAAAAAAAAAATTATTCAAAAACTTGTTGATCTTTTTTTCACTAGCTATAAATCTTGACACACCCCATTTTTATAAGTTTAAATTAAAATTGTGATCACCTTAGCATAGTCACTAAAATTATGACTCACTGAAATTTCTTTAGTGTATTTGGAGGGCACCGTATGTCCATAAATTTTTTCTCATAAAATATTCACTTTCGGCGACAATATAATTTTTATTTATTTTCCTGCAAAAAGGCCTTTGCCCGCTTAAGGTTTCAAAACAATTAGAAAATTTTCAGAGAATTAAAATTAATTTAAAATTAATAATTATTTGTGAAGGTTTGTTTTAACATGTCATTTCTTCGGTATGTGTATTTTTATTTTTTTTTGGTATTATGATCTCTCTCCTCTGGACATCATATTTTTGTAGCCTGGAATTATTTATGAGAGTGGGTCAAATTATTATACTGTTGGAAAAAAAACACTTTGTTGTGATGAAAAATGATTTATTATTATTAAAAGCTCCAGCTGTATAATAAGTTTTAGGGTTCATGAGTTGTTCATATGGTGTGGCTTTTTTTGTCCAAATCCTCTTGGCTTTTGTGGGCTCGGAATTAGTTTAATCTTATTATTTATTTATTTTAAAAATCTATTTATTATGAGTTTGAATTTATTATAGTAAATGACCCATAAACTTGGAGCTTTGATTTGTGTGAAGATCATTGTATATATTTTATTTATTTATTTATTTATTTGTTGCTGACTTTCTTAACATATAATCACTCTTTGAAATAAGATTTGGAGCTTAGTAAGAAAACAGCAGTCAATGTAAAATATTTTTAAAAAATAAAAAATTTGAATGTAAATAAATAAATAAATAAATAGATAGATAATAAATAGATTAATAAATAATAAATAAGAATGAATGGGTATAAGATTTGGCTAGTTTTGTTTTAGAATATGTGAGGGATTTGTTTAATTTTTTTTAAAAAAGGGGGTCAAGGATTTATTTTATAAACTGTAGCTCCTGTTGTTGTTGTTTACAGCATGTTTGTTTTGACAGTCTTTTGGACTTACAAAAGTTTGTTTCTGGTGCACTTACCCAGTTTTTCAGTGACCAGATCACTTTCGGCAGAAAGGAAAACAGTGTTGGGTTTGGGAGGAGGAATGGGTTGGGAGAGATGATGATGGGTTGCACCAACAAGTGGAGAAAAAAAAAATTGCACTGAAAAATTAAAAATTTGCACTACCCAACAACAGAAAAGCTAATTTGATGTCAGAAATAGCACAAAGATTGCCAATCTCACTTATACAGAGACTCAAAAAAATTGGGTAGTGCAAGAAGACACTTTAGAGAGAGAAAGAGAGAGAGAGAGAGAGGAGGAGAAAAACAATTTTCAATGCTGAAGCAGATCGAGAGAGACTATTGAGAATAGATTTTGCAAGAAGAGAGAGGACTTTTGCTTTGGAGCTTGTTTGTTGTGTACACGAAGGTTTGATTTAGTTATGTGTTTGGAGTATTGGAGTGAAGTAATGGCAGCAGGTATAATAGAAATTTGAGCAAGCAGCAGCAGCAGCAGCAAAGACTGCATAGCAGATCTTGTTTTTATACCAAAAAAAAGCAAAGAATTGAGTTTTGTAGAAAAGATTTGAGAGAGAGAGAGAGAGAAATCAAGTTTTCCAGATCTCTTTTTATCCAGAGAAAGACAAGAAAAAAAGAATTGGGTTTTGTAGATGATGAGATTTGAGAGAGTTAGAGAACACAAAGTTGCAGATCTCTTTTTTATACAGAAGAAAAACCAAAGAAAAAAAGAATTGGGTTTTGGAGAAGAGAGTTGAGAAAGAGAGACAGAGATAGGTTTTATGCACAGCCAAAGTTTGAGGGGTAGATTAGTAGCTACTTTGCAGGGAGGGTTGGGAGTTTGAAGTTGGGACTTTGAGCTTGGAACATCGTTGCTACATGTTTTTTGGTTATGGCAGATCAATGCACGAGCTCAGAATGAATGTCTTTGGAATTCAGAGCTTGACTTTAAAAAAAGACAATGTATACAAGGCTCCCCCCCTCCTGCATTGAATGACATTGGAGGCTCACTTCAGAATGTGGAAACTAGGAAGAACAGTGCAGGACTCAGGAGCTGTTTTTCAGTGGACTTCGTGATGTTTAGCTGATAAGCTTTGCAGCTCATGATCACACGAGGCCAGGGAAGAAGACAACAAAGGAGGACAAACAGAGAGAGGAAGAGCTAATAACTCTGAAAGCTCTTCTCTAAAACTCTTGGTACAAGGACCCATTTTGTGACCATTTTCTTTCTCTTTCTCTTCTCTTTCTTGGCAAAATCCAGAAGCTGGATCCAAGAGAGATCAGAAGTAGCAATAAGAAATTCACCCATCAGAATTAGAGCATTTGAAATCCACCCATCAAAAGCAAATTTTACTCAAACGTTTGGCTACTGCCCTGAAAACTGATTCTGTGGCCCTTTCTTTCTATGGGAGTGTCTGTTGGGAAGTTGAGAAAATGCTACAAAAGCACAGGAGCCATTTTCTTCCTTTCTGCAAAAGAGGAAAAAAACAGAATGGGTAGTACATACAAACACAGTTCCTCACAAGCAGCTCCATAAACTAACTGAGATGCATGTTTGTACTCTGATGCTAAACTGGTGGGTACTGTGTTCTCCTTTCCCCTGTTGCAGGTACCACCACCATAGGTGGGTGGTGAGACGGGTTGTTGAGCTGTGAAGTGACTTGGCAATGTACACCTCTAGGGCAGGCAATGATTCTTGCTGTACAAGAAGTCAAGTGTCAACTCCACAAGAAGCATGGTGGATAACAACATCAAGGAGCAGCAGCAGCACACACACAAGGGATGAACAACAACAGGATAGTAATTGTTCCCAGTCCTTGAAGAAGTCCCAAGTGACATGTGAAGCTTTGACAGCAAGACCTGATGGATCTAGGAGACAAAAAGGTATCATCAAGGAGGACTCTTGCCATCTATTAGCATGTGCAAAAATCTAGTTTGAAAAATGATGATCCAGCCCAAGGGATCACAAACAAGGAGTCTTGCATGTCGAGGAGAAGCATTCAAAAGCCATGGCATCATGGCGTCAAAACAAGGTCTGAAAGAAGAGGATGCCATTCTTCAGGAATCGAGGAAACAGAATGATTGGCGCACTGAAAGATACTATGATCTTGTCCGGACCAAACTCTTCTTGGAGGATATCCGGGCTGAGTTCCGACAGTACCCACCACAAAGCCTTGAAGAATTTGAAGTTCATGAGAATTGTGGTTTCCTCAAACCGCGATCCCCCCTTGAAGCAGCACAGGTGAATTGCAAAACTCCATTGTTGAAAGAGAGTAGTAGCGGAAGAGATTTCCAACAGTACCCATCTCCATCCTCTTTTACATTTGAGGAGGATTCACCATCTTCTGTGCTTTCTGAAGCTTGGTCATCCACACAAAGAGACTTGTCAAAGAGGCTCACTGTTGATGAAATACGAGAGGATCATACTACTACTCCCTCCTGTCATCATCGTGAGTATTCTGCTGATGTTATTACAGAAGCAGTTTTCAGTTCTTCTCAGGATCCAGATGGCAAACCTTCTTGGGCAAGGAGGGAATCAGACTACTGCTGCTGTGGAACAGCAGCAGCTGCCATATCAACATACAGAGACTCACCTACATCAACAACTCTTTCTGGAGTCGAGCCTGATGAGCAACCACCACAACCACCACCATCACACTACCATCTGGCAGAGATGTCTGACAGTTCAGAGCAAATGGAATTACAGTACCCATGCTCTTCTTCGTTTGTTTACAGGGATGGATTCTCAGATTCTGAGGCTTTTGAAGATGCTCCCCACGAGCGGATTCAGGTGATGAGAGGAGGAGTTGCTGCTGCTGCTACCAAGACTGGTGGTAGTAGCAGCTGCCGCCTCCCATCATCATCAAAGCTCCTCCCAGTGATTCCCGCATTCCGGGCCTTCAACAGCACCAGGCATGATAGACAATCAAACAGCCAAGAAGCGACTCATCATCATCATTGTCAGCAGCATGGTATGACAATGCCTGAACAGACAGAAATTCAAGCAAATTCAGTTGGAGAACCACCACCCCCCTATTCGCCATGGTTTGCATACACAGAGGACTCTCCTGTATCCGTGTTGCGGCCAAAGAAGTTGTCAACAGCTACTCATCATGCCTACCAAAGAAGTGAATCCTCCTCAATAAGTTATTCTCCAAATGCTGAAGAGTTCTCTGAGCTCCATCTTTTCCAGCAAGCAAGTCATTGGGTGCAGCCTTGGTTGCAGAGGAATGGAGAAGAAGCTCTCGATGAAGCAGATTTGCAGTTCCTGTTCCCGTCCACCCACACCAAGTATGGATGCATAACCTCAAAGGAAGTACTCTGCAGTACTGGAGACCATGCACGATATCTCTGCAGGTTCACACCCAAATCCCAACAACCCTTGCAACAACAGCTCTCATCTTCCAAGTTGGGTAGCTCCAGAGGCAAATCAAAACACCATCAAGAGTCTTACAGAAGCATTGAACAAGCAGCACAACACTTTTCAAAACAGCATTCTGTGGACATACCTAGGTCTCAGTGGGAGCACAAATGGAGCAACAATAATGATGATGATGATGATGATGATGATGATGAAGAAATCTTCCCGAGTGTCAAGAGCTGGGAAATTCAAGAAGATGAAGGACCCAAAAAAAAGACATCCACACAACAACAACGCTGCCCAAAACACAAAGGCCCAAAAATTGTATCTTACACATCACACCACCACTACCCTTGGTTGAAATCTTACATTCCTTCTTCTTCTCCAAAGCAAAGGAGTAAACCAGCCATTGTTCCATGCTCTGGCCGATTGTTTTCTTGGCCAGGGCGGATGCTGATGTTCAATCCCAATAAAGTTAGATTCAAGGACAGTGGTGATACTAGGAGCTTCACAAATCTAGAGACTAATAGTAATAGTAGCTTTGGATCAGGATCACTGCGCAGACAGATACACATCAAGTGAAAAGTATAACCCTGAACCCTAATACACTCAAGGGAGGAAACTGTAGGTACAACAACAATGCTAGTAGTATGGCTGCTGTAGCTCACCTTCTCAGAAGTGATTGATTTCTCAGGGGTGAAGAAGACAAGAGTTTCAGAGTTTAGGCATTGGGTCTAGGGGCAGACATACCAGCAATAGGTATCAAGAGTAGTAGTAGTAGTAGTAGTAGTAGTAGTAGAGGCACTTGGGAAGAATTTTATTAATGTACACACTGGAAGAGCAAATGTAGTCACCCCAATTCATCAACTTTTTTTTTCTGTTGAAAAAACACAGATACCCAACAGAAAGATTGACTGTATGATTTTCCACAAAATCAAGCGTACTAAACCCTAAACCCTAAGCCTTAAGTCACAAGGTATGAAGTCACATGATCCAATTTGTCAGTTGAATTTGGGGTTGGTTCAAATGTGGACTCATGATCAATCAGCCCACAGGTGGTCAAGGTCCAGGACCAAATATGGTGCATCCTTCATCTTTCTCTTGGCTACACAACACAACAATTAGACAGGAAACAACAAACAAGGTCCAGCCAGGGTCTGTGGTGCATGTCCTTCATCTTTCTCTCATCTACCCAACACAACAATTAGACAGAAAATGGCAAACAAGGTCCAGGGTCCATGGCGCATCCTTTGTCTTTCTCTGGCTTACTCATCACAAAATCAAACAGAAAACAGTTAGCATAGTAATACAAGCAAAAGATGGGAGATGGGTTGCAATTTCTAAATGTGTCATCAATTTGTCAAATAATAATGTCTCCAAAATATGCAATGCAAACTCACACCATAGACCTATGTACAAAAGAGGCACAGGTAGAAGACTTGTTCTCTGGTCTCTGTGTATTATCTTTTTTCTTTTTTTTGGTTTGAAAAATGCCAGAAAAAACCACAAGCTTGTTAACTTACTTTGCCAAGCCTCCAAGGGGTGGGCACACTCTCTATTGCAAGAGCAAGCAATATGAACCCCAATGGTTGAAACAAACGTGAAGAAAGAAAGTAGATAAACAACAGAACTAATTGGCATTTTGCAACCAACAGTCATCTGGAATGTTTTTGTGGTTGCAATGCCTACATTTCGACTATTATATTGTGAGCTCCTTCAAAACACAAATTTGAAATCTGTGAATTTAGTTGGAATTCTTTCACCCAGCTATTTGAATTGCTTTGTACTGCTGCATGGTTCCAGCAATTGCTTCCTCAACAGGTAAGCGTTCCATGCTCGATGCTCCGTAAAACCCGTGTACTCCCCGTGTTCTCTGTAGTACATATTCTGCTTCCTTTGGACCCGAAATTGGTCCTGCCACACAAAACCCAGTCATGACTACCTAGGGTAAAAATATTTGCATTTGGTTTCACAGGTCACCCATGATTCCCAAACATTTGCACATTCTCAGAATCTCAAGAACTCCAAAAATTGTTCCGTCCAGGAGACATGGTGGGTGGGTCATCACAACAACAGGAATTTAGAACAGGGTGTAACAGATGAATAACATGAAGGAAGGAATCATAAGCTCAGACCTCCATGACAAAGCACAATGACATCTGGGTTGACTTCAGAAGCAGCATCCGCAATCGCTTGTACACGTCTGACACTGTCTTCCAGTGATACTGCCGTTTTGGCACCAATGGAGCCAGCTGTGGTCAGCCCCATATGGGCAACAACAATGTCAGCCCCTGCCATTGCCATGGCATGTGCTTCCTGTGCATTGAATGAATACGGGGTTGTCAAGAACCCCATCTCATGGGCTTGCCTTATCATTGTCACTTCCACTCTGCACACCCCCCCCCACATTGTATTGTAAAAGGAAACCCTTGATAAGTCAGCGCTATTCTGCCATCTCCACAGAATGGTCAATGCAAAGGACAAATGGCTTCTTCAACAGAGATAGCAAAACCATAAGCCCCAAAAGCCCTCAGAGTAAGAACACCAAAAGAGAACAGAGAAGTTTATACCCATAGCCCATGCCAGTTTCTTCCAAATTTTGCCGGAAGTTTCCATCAATGAGACCGACAGTGGGGAAGTTTTGGATGCCATCAAACCCGAGTCGTTCCAGCTCAAGTAAAAAGCGGTCCATGCGGCGGAATGGATCAGAAGCACACACGCCCGCCAGAACTGGGACTCGTTTCACCACCTTCACAAGAAATTCCAGTATGCAATAAGACATCAGAGTCACAACACAAGTCCTTCTTATACCACTTCTGCCAGTGTATGTAGATGACCAAAAAGGACAAAAAACCCAATTGCAAACTGGAATTGTGCTGCATGCACTTACTGGTAAGACTTCACTTGCCATTTCTAGAACCACAGCATTGGCATCTTTGAACGGCATGAGACCTGCCAATGAGCCTCTTCCGGCCATCCGAAAGCGTCCTGAATTGTAGATGACAATCAGATCTGCACCTCCTTCTTCCTCAAACTTTGCAGATATGCCTGTTCCTGCTCCAGCACCAATAATTGGAATCCCTCTTGCAATTTGCTTCCTCAGTTTCTGGATCAGGTTTTCACGTGCCTTCAAAGTTGCTGGCAGAAAGTAAAGTTCCAACCCATATCACCATTTTTTAGCAATTGATTGCTCACTGATTTTGCAAGCACAAGTTGTGCACATAAATCCCATCATTGCTTCAGCAGAAATTATTGCTTTAGGTCAAAATGAGAGGGTGTGGAGGATGGTAGTAATGGAAACATTCCTGAGAAAATGAGGCTCAGAGAGAGAAAAAAAGTGAACCTGGGTTAGCATGGGAAAAGTTGCTCGTAGGCATCTTCACAAGTTTGGGCTTGATGGTTTGGATGTTCATTGGGGGAGCCACTTCCCGTGGCTGCTGGGCACCGCCTGTAGTATGTGATAATTCCAGGAATGCTTTCACCAATGCATCTGCAAACTCAGGATCATTGATATGGTATGGTAACCGTTTCACCTGCCAAATTTCAACATAGCAGTCGACAGAATGCCAAAGGAAATGTATTACAATTTGTCAACCTAAGAGCATCTCCAGCATCACTCAGTATGTGACCTTGCAAAAATCTTCCTCACATCCAAGTTTAGTTATTTACTTTTTTCCAACCCTGCCCATAAAACTAAAACTAGGACTGAAAATAGGCGGGAGACTACTAATAGCAACCCACCTGGACCAATCATACTATCTAGCCAATCAACAGCAGGTATTAGGCTTTGCTGTGTCACATACTAAGCACCAGTGGAGTTGCTCTAACAATACCACAACAAACAATTGGCCAAAATCCATGATCCCCTTTTATCCATTGAGCAGTATGTTGTTACTGTGCAGAAAATTATGTTGCTTTCAATGCAACTGAGTGCACCAATTGTAGCCTCTGGGAGGCCTGGCAGCAGCTTTCAATGCTTACTTACTTGATGGTCTGCAGTCTTGTTGATACTCTTCTCAAGTTCATTAAGAAGGGTTCCAGTTGCTTGTGGGTCATAAAAGGGCATCCCTTCACGATCAAGTAGGGATACACCCTTCTCTGGCAACACCACCCGTACAGGAGCTGTTGACATGTTCAGTTTCTCGGCAATAAACCTTGCAAATTCTAGATTTTCCTCAACTGTTGTCCTCATCAGTGTGATCTGCACATAATGGGAAGCAGATGAGATGCAAGATTTTCTTACTGAGAAAAATCAATCTCAATGTAAGACAAACCACATAAGAGTTGTGGACAAAGGACAAAGCTAACAGGTTGCTTCCAGTGATGGTTTTGTATACAAGTGTATGGTTTTGGTTTTCTTAAACCTTACACTCCTCACAGACAAAAGAACTGAATGAATACCTTATGACCCACATCTTATCTGTAACCATAGCCCAGGACAGGGGAGAATTATGATAAACCCCAGATATGCTCACCTGGTCATTATGCAAGTGCAGTTTACGGTTGGCAAACTGAGAGGGCACTGAGGATTTGTTCCCAAAATTCACCATGTCCAATGCCCCAACTGACAATACAAAGGGGATGCCATGGTTCAATGCTGCCTGGAAGCGATTGGGACTGCAAGCCATTATCCCCCCAACCACGTAATCTGCAACTTCTGTTGTGGAGATATCTATCACCCCCTGCTTGACACATGACCACCATCATCTTGTAGATTTAGGAAAAACCTGGCAATGTAAAACTCCCCCAGCATTGCAACAGAATGTGATCTCTAGCAACCATAAACCCTAATGTCAAATTGCTCACATTGTTAACTTGCATCTATTGTCATTTGACTATGTGGCACAGAGGTGCATAAAGAGAAGAGATTCTCACCTGAATCAAGCCTTGTGCAACAAGGTTTTCCATGGCACGTCCACCAGTTCCAGTGGCATGAAAGACCATGGTTTCATATCCATGCTCCTCAAGCTTGAAACGAACAGCATCGACACACGGGGTTGTCACTCCAAACATGGTGAGTCCAACAGTCGGCTTTGTGGATCCCTTCTGAGCAATTCCAAGCTCTGAAGTCGCCACCATGCCTGCAGCAGCTCCCGCAGCATTGGCCAATACCACCCGACTCAAGCTGTTGAGACCTGCAATGTCAACAACAGATGGGAACAGAACCAGGTCCGAGGATTTGATATACGCTGATGTGTTGCCACTAGCAACTGTGGAGATCAAGACTTTGGGTAACCCTAAAGGCAATGCACGAAGCGCAGGAGCAATGAGTGCAGTTCCACAGCTGCCTCCAACGCCAATAGCACCTGCAAGCTTCCCTTCTGACTGTGATTTCTTCAGAAGATGTACAAGAGCTAAGCTCACAGTTGCAATTGCTTCCCCTCGCTCACTGGGTAGTGAAGAAATGGATCGATTGCGAGCTTCTGGATGGTTTGCAATCACTTCCTCATTACTGATGCTTGCATGATGTGTACCATTTGTCTTCAATGTCGTTGACACATCAACTATCACCACTTGCACCTGCACACCATAATCCTGAAACCCTTAAAAATGGGGAAGAAGAAAAACCCAACCAAACAAACAAGACATCCAGGAGTGCTGCAACCCTAGAACCAAAAAGGCAAAAAGCTCAAAACATTCAGGAGCAAAAGCTGGACATTCTCAGTATGGATGGGAAAAGAAAACTCCCCAAAACTTCTGATTTGCAACCCAAAAACAAAAAAGAAACATTTGCATCAAAATGGAGCTGAAAATTTGCTTCTCACATCTAGCTGAAACCTTGCTACTGCAGAGGAGAGACATTCTGCAAGGTAGTGCACTTCTGGTCCCTTTGTGTCGAGAGTGCCAATGCAATACAAGCTCTTGGATGTCCCTCCTTTCTCTGGCATTGTGAATGGAATTATGAATGGAATTCACACACACACACACACACACACACAAATACAGATCCAAGCTACCAAAACTGTTGCAAAGTATGTGATCCTCAAGCTGCTTCCCAAGAGGATGATAAATCCTTAAGAAGCTGCCTGACACTCCTTGATTTTTTTTTCTCTTCAATCCTTCTTCCTGTCCAATTCTTTCTTCTTGCAAAAAATCATGCAGACAAGACGACAATCTGATACAAGCCCAAATCAAAACAACACCCAGCAACAACACAAGATTCACATACAAATAACTCTTTTTGGGTTATTGAGAAAATCTAGAAATTCAAGTGCAACAACAACAACAAACAGTGCTGCTGCAACTGTCTACTGTCTTCTATTCCCCAAGAAAAAGCCCAAAACCACAAAAAACACTAAGGAAATTTATTTCTCTATGCAAAATCTCTGTATAAACTGGAATGAATCACGAACTCTCTCTATCACCCGCTCTCTTGATCATCAGTAAACACAAGTGCATTTAACAGAGTTCTATAGATCTTGGAGCTGCTCTCTCTTCAGCGATTCATGATGATGATGAGGATGATGTCTTTCTGATTTTGTTTTTGTTTTCCCCCTGATTTCTCTAATGTGTGTTTCTTCACAAGATGGGGAACCTTCTCTCTCTCTCTCTCTCTCTCTCTCTCTAAGAGTAGCAAAATCTGACATCTGCAGTAAAACAAATCCTTTGGAGCTCATGATGATGAAGACGATGTTGATCAGCATCTTTTTGAGAACAAAATTGGTGAAAAATCATGATACCCATCTCCAAATTCCTTGATTCATCATCATTCTGATCCATCTCCAAAAATCTGTTCATGATATCCTGATGCAGCAACCCTGGTCATGACACCCATCTCAAAAACCTGTTCATGATGCTGATCATGACCCATCTTGAATTAAGTCATTTTGATCCTGACTCAACTTGATCATCATCCATCTCAAATTAGGTCATGATAGTGATCAACTTGATCATGACCCATCTTGAATTAGGTCATGATCATGATCAATTTGATCATGTGACCCATTGCAAATTAGGTCATCATCCTTATCAACTCAATCATGACCCATCTCAAATTAGGTCATGATCCTGATCATCTTGATCCATGACCCATCTCAAATTACATCATGATCTTGATCAATTTGATCATGTGACCCATCTCAAATTAGGTCATGATCCTGATCATCTTGATCCATGACCCATCTCAAATTACATCATGATCTTGATCAATTTGATCATGTGACCCATCTCAAATTAGGTCATGATCCTTTTGACCCATTTCAAATCAGGAATTAGGTCATGATCTTGATCAACTTGATTCATGACCCATCTCAAATGGGTCATGAATCAAAAGTCATTGATTTTGATCATCTTCATCATGATCCATCTCAAATCAAGTCATCGATCTTGATGATCATGACCCATCTCAAATTTGGTACATGATTCTCATCATGACCCATTTCAAATCAAGTCATGATCCCCAATAGATGATCATGACCCATCTCAAATTTCTCAGAAAAGTGCACACACACACACACACACACACACACACACATACACACATCCTCCAAAATGAGTTCTGCTCCCCTCTATATATCATGGCCACATGCCATAATTTAGAAACCAAGCCAATCCAACAAGGACAGTGAATGCAAGCCTCTTGGGTGGTGATGGGTCTACCCAGGGCCTACTACACCTATGACCATTGACAACCCTGTTAGAGTGAGTGAGTGGCCTTCTGTGAGGTGGTACCAAGCCCAAGGTGTGTTGTGGGTTCCAGGGTAGAACTGGTGATTGGATTGCTGATTCAAACTAAATGAAAATGTTTTTGATTCTACGTATGGAATATTCTTGGCATTTTGTATCATATTTTACATTTTGTTGTCATGAGTTTTGTTTATAAATAGTGGAAATCCCATTTAGGAAAACTAACAAGGGGTGTGTCACGCCATATGGCCTTGCCATTTACATTAAAAAAGTATCTTAAGGCAAAAGAAGAATTATGAAAACCCAAATATTTCACCATGCAGAAATATCATCTTCAAAAAGTTCTCTAAAAGAAACCAAAATCTTTCAAGATGTTATAACTCTATAACTAATCTCAAGTTTCAACACAAGGCTAAATATCATCTTTCAAAAATCCTCCTATAAAAATAGAGCTATTACCTAGGGGCCAAAATCCCTTGAGCTACTATACTCTATAATGAATCTAAACACAATATCCTTGCCTTGGTAGGGAGGCCAACAAAACAACTATTGGAGTAAGACCTGAAGAGGTATACCCACATCTCCTTTGATAGATGTTGCATTGCAAACAGAGCACCCAAATGGCGGTATCAATGATAGATTGTATCATTTGTTGTAGTGTGAAATTTTGATTGAGTTTACATCATTACACTAGTTTCATTTGTGTGACATGCATGAGCTTATATCACTCTCTCACAAAACTTAACAAAAAATTGTGAACATCATTTCCAAAGCACTTTTCTTTTCACTTTCATATATCAAATCACCACCACCATCACCCCCATATAACAAATTTTGAGCTTCATTGGTGATTGAGTGTTTTCTTTCTCCTTTTGTGATTTCTCCTACTGATGTTGTTGTCTATGAGAGTATAATAGTACTCATGATCCTTCTTGTGTCGATATAGAAACTTCTTTTTTGGTGAAGCCTTCCAAAGTTTCATTCTTTTTTTTAATGGGCCAATCAAAATGGCTCATTGCAACAAAAGACGAAAAAAACTTTGAAGTGCCCCCATCTAATAATACAAATCACAATAGTGTGTTATTACCCCCAACCAAGAATTGGGGTATTAGTCTAGATCAAAAATGTTGACCAACACAATTATAATGCCTTCCCAACCAATGAGGTGAAACAACATGCATTAAAAGGCTCTATTTTTTTCTTTTTCGAAGAAAGGGCGGAGGGTAGGGCTCAGGAGAATAGTATTAGTCTCTTTGGAAAGGGGGGGAAAATATTTCAATTTTTTATTGTTAGTTAACTTTAGTTTGGTTATTAGGCATTTTCCATATGCAAAATATCATTCAATTTGGGCAAGTTCATTTGTCTTGTGCAAATTTTTGACATGTTTTATTGAGTGAATAGTATGTAACACTATTGCAACCCTACAAAACTTTATTGATAAACACACCATAGATTAGAAAATGTACAAAGGGATAAGAAAAAAGAAAAGGGAGAATTTACAGGACGGCAAGTTAGCTCAAACTAGACATCAAAACCTATCCATATCAAAAATCAATCACTTGTACTAGGTCGGCTATATTTTTCCATATCAAAAATTGACCACTTAGATTAAGTCAGTCATGGAGATGGGAAGTGTGTTTTGATGGGGTACAAGTTAAGAAGCAATTAGGCCTATGGCTATCACGTGACTTAAGATGGAAAATGTTTATAGCCTTTGCAATGTGATTGAATTTTTTTGTTAAAAAAAATTAACCAAGATAGAAGGAGAAAGGCCCTCTAATCTTTTCAAGTTCCAAATGGCATTGGCACAATTGTGTAAAAACACATCCACCTGCATATGTAGACATCCAAATACCTCCATTGCTAAGGGAAGGAATTGATCAGCGAGGTGTCGCTTGCGATAGCTTCGTTCTTTGGTTTGATCGCATTGAAAGCAACAAATCCTTGGGTGGCGCAAGATCAAGGAAGTAAATTCGCTCATGTTGGGTCAACAATGACAACATTAACTAAAGTGCAAACGTCATCTTTGGTGAACACAATGTCAATTCATCAATAGGAGGACTTGAACGTGGTTGAAAGAAGCACATGTAGTGGTTTTCACCCCACGTGGAAGCTAGCATCCCGCGTAATGGTAACAAATGTGTCACAAACTACATCATGGGTTCCTATGTGTTCGTTGCCATGAACGCAACATAAGAGGTGGATACCCATAGGGTCAATGGGATGTGTGCACACGCATTGCGGGATACTTGAAATTGAGGGATGGGGAAATCCAAGTCGTATTTTGAAGCATTATGGAAAAGATCAAGGAAGATAATCAAAAGCCTAGGAAGATTGGTCAAGCTGTAAACCAAGCACGTGCCCTAGGCTAGAACATGATAAAATTCAAACATGATGTGCTTTAGATATCTTGTCAAAAAACATGGTGGAAAAGGCATGATGGTGTAGATGCTCCAAGATGGAATCTTGAAGTCGAACCATTTGTTGTGTGATCAATTATTCAAACGAAAGAAAACATGTACAAACTAAAGGTGGTAGGAGATCACATGCCACCTTGAGGTGTTGTTGGAAAGAAAAGGTGTTATTATCGACTCATGTTAAGGCTTCAAGAAGGAAAGGATGTTGATCAACCATAAACCTAATAGCTATGATTAAAACTACAAAAGCCCAAGTCCTTAAATAGGTTGTTGGGGCAATGGTGGTCATTGATATGAACTCGATGGCACTAAAAGTTATTGGGAGAAAGGTTTATTTACAAGCTAAAAGCCTTTTAGGGTTGTCAAAAGATCTTGGACCCAAAAGGCGCCCAAACACTTGAAGGAAGGAATAATAAAAAAAATGAAAAACTTTATGAAGGTGGAAAAAGGAGGTGTACATCATAAAAAATATGATGGTCGTTGCATGAAACAATGAGTTACAATTCCAAAGGCTACTTGAACATCACCCATTCTAAGGAAAAGATTCATACGTTGAACATCCTTTAATATGGCATATTTGATGAAGGATGACATGAATAATGAAATGTCCAATAGAATTCCCAAAACTATAATTCCTTTTAATGGGGTGGTAAATTGGGATGTGGTGTTGAAGTCAAACGATAGGCCAAAGGGTGACCATGTTACACATTTTTAAGGTTGGATAAAAAGACATGTCGCATGAAATTCGGTTTGAAAATGTTCATATGCAAATGATACTAGAAATGGGGACCTATGATGTGAATGTCATCTACATTGGATGGAAATAGATAAGAAAAGAAATGATTGGTTGTAGAATGCAAAGCCCTAAAGTGGGCTGATGTGAATAATGTTCCTCCCAAGGTATCACCTTGTTGGGTTCCCATGGTAAAATGGATGATTGTAACACCACTTTCATAATTACGATGGTTATAAAATAAGGGAAACTCAAATGCACGAACAAAAGGGATGAATTGTATGATGTTTCCACATGTTACATGAAGTTCTTGAAATATGACCCTTTTTAACACCGAATTAAACATGTTTGCCACGTCTAGCTGGAGAACAACCTAGTTGGGTAAGGGTCTAGGGTGCACTTGATGCCATGGACTACTACTTCACAATCACCCTTCATTATGACTCTGAATTAGTGTGGGGAAAAATGTGTTACAATGGCATTATGAAATTGAAAGCATAAGACACGACTTTCGAATCGATATAGTGTTTGCCCCACTGCAATGGGACGAACTCTGCTTAAAGGCTTGATCATGGATAAAAGGTGGGCCATGCTAGGACACATGCAATTCGAAGTGGAATGTGACCTTTAGCAATATGAAATTGAAGCTGAATTAACTAAGAAAATCCATTCACTTGAATCTTTTGGGTGAAAATAATTTTGAAAATGTTCAAAACCATCCCATAACACTATGAGAAGAAAAGGTGTTTTGCAACCGGCCTTACAACTCAATTTTTGAGTTGTAGAAGACACTTGCAACTCATAATATTTATATGCCATGAATGTTAATGAACAAGTTGCATGAATTGTAGAGTTGCAACTCACCATAAATATAGTGCAACTCATTACAATTCAATTGCAATCCAATTACAACTCAATCAAAATAATTCATTTTCAACTAATATGCAATTCCATTATAATTACACCTAGGATGTCATGTTGACCTCATTAATTGTCATCCATTTATTAAAATATGACATGTGGCACTATGAAATTTTTTTGACATCAAAATGAGTTTCTTTTCAAAATATTGATCTCCATCATTCATTATGATTGTTACTGATGGTCTAAGATTGTGATACATGGCACAATAAAAAGTTTCCACATGGCATATTAATTATATTTTGGAATAAATAAATAAATTAAAATATTTATTTTAGTAACTATGTAGGTTGTATATAACCATAGGTAAGTAAGTTGGTAGGTTTTAAAGACCTACATGCCTACGTTTTTACCTAAGACCTACCTACCCAGCTACTTACATAGGTAGGTAGAAAAATAAAACCTACTTACTTACATGGGTAAGTAAGTAAATAGGAAAATAAAAGATTAAGTAAACTAAAGAATAGACATGAAATTTCATTTTTTATTTTATGTTTTGCTTCTAAGTTAAACTTTTTTGAATTCATCCCAAAATTTAATGTGAGAATATGAAAAAACGAACCTTCTATATATAGTTTGTAACATGGGATTTGAAAGCAAACCATATTGGTTAAATCTTTTAGTTGTTCTTTAATTGCAAATTAAGTTGTAATTGAATTGCAACTATAACACTTCAACATTTAAGGTAGGCCAAATCTAAGGGGAGGGTTCCATTGTTTTTAGTGTTTAAAAAAAATTTGAACCCATCCTATTGGTGCCTTTAGGGCACTAAAAATTGTAAAAAAAAATTAGAATTGAGCAAATTATGGCCCCCCAAAATAGAGGGGGGCAAAAACTCAAAAACACAAACCACCGATTGCTACAAAGGCCAATTCCCGAACACCTACAAAAATCCTTGTATGTTGTTTTGTTGCTATTAAAGTTCAAAAATGATTTGTATAACTTTAGGTGGCACTCCTATAACATTTTAAATAATTTTAAATGAATAAAAAAAAAATTATTAGATTTGAAAGTAGGAGGGGTCCAAAAAAATAAAATAAAGTAATTATAAATTATAAAACTTATTTCTCTTCTTGTTATTTTTTCATTATTACTTTTCCTTTACATTTCAAAGATGATTTCTAAAGCTTGAAATAACATTCCCATAACATTTTAAATAATCCAAAATGAAACACATATGATGAAAATATAAATAATTAATGATCGATATGTATCTTTATTAGTTATAAATAGTTGTATTATAGTTGTAACATAGTTGAATAGTAGTGGCACATTAGTGGCTATATTGATTCTATCAATGGAAATCATAATTAAAAACTAGTTGCAAATGTATTCCATAATGAGTGGTGGAAATGTAAACATGTGACATGATCGCATGTATGTACATTGTATTTAGTTGTAACATAATTGTTGCTTTAGTGGCACATTTACAACAGTTCTAAAGTAGTTACCACGTGTGACTACAATGCAATTCTTGAAAAAATCAAACATGGTTAATTACATATGTATTTATGATGTGTATAAATTACCATATAAAAGGCCCATTTTCAACTCACTTGCAACTATAATACAAATAATAGATTTTTTTGATGTGGCAATTTATTTATTAATACAACATATTTCTAAGGGGATAATTGCACATTATTTGTAATACGCACAAGATAGTTATAAAAGTAAATAAATAACCTTTATAACAAAAAAATTTAAATCATCAAAACTTACATTGAACTTTTGGTAAGTTTAATACAAAACTTGAAAAACTTTGGTGTCACACAAATGATTAACAATTGACTTTGAAATCGACTAATCAATATGGTGTTTAAAATTAAATTTGCTTGAAAATTTTGAATCATTATAATAATTGTAATATGTATAATTTGAAAGTGAATAGATTTATTTCAACTATCATTTAACTTTTAAAAAATTTAAATGAATATTTTATGCACTTGCAACCGATTAATCCAAAAAATTGTAACTTTTGAATTCAATTTTTTTTTAAAATGACACAAATCAAAACTTGTAACCATTTATATACAATGAAAAAAATCTATAACCATAGTATTTATTATTCGATTGTTTATGAAAATTTGAAAAAACATTTGCATCACACATATTTTTTGAGTTTTAGTTGCAAGGTAATGTGGTTTCGACAAACATGATTTTTTATAGTGGAAAGACCATTTGCCGACAAATGGGGCATGTGTTGGAATGCCAATTTTAATGAATTAGAAGAAAGTTCAAATCTTGGTTTAACTTGTAATCTTTTAGGAAAAGCAAGAAGTAGTAACTCAAACTAGTTCTAAAGGACATTTATTAGTTGCATAGGACAAGTTGTAAAGGACATGATTTCTAATAGTATCAATTTCATGACTTTGAATCTATATTTACAACTTGGCTTTAATGTGTTTATAAGTTGCTAAACCCAAAATGAAAACCATGATTTTGTAATGACTTTGGGAATGATAACATTCATAACTCTAAATTAGCTTGCATTGTGTTGTTCTACACCCATGTAGTTATTTCCATTTGAAATCTCATTAGCATTGAAAATGTTTGCATTCAAAATTAATGTAATCTAAACCACTTATTGTTATCATAAGAATCATTAGTACCTTGATCATCATAACAAAATATATGTTACTCTACCTAAAAATATCAACAAGATGTCATATTGACTACAATTGCATAATCATTAGGCCACATATGGCATGTTGGTGTCATTCACCAATACCAAATGATTTATGTGACTATGTAGTCATAGACTTGTTTTTTTGGTGCCCAATTGAAGAGGCCATGTGTTACAACGATGGTTACCACCTTCTATAGCATATTTTGCACAAAACATAAACATTAAACCAAATCTCAAGTTGAAACTATGATTGCGGAAGGGTGATTTAATGGATGTAATTGTGTGTGAGAAACTAACATTGAATCAAACCAATTTATATAGTCCAAATTTCAAGCATACCACAAGTTTCACAACAATATTTTAAAATATGATGCCCATGGGTTCACAATCACAAAATCTTCCCACCAATCTATTCCCCACCATTCACCATGCCATAATAACATGCAACATTCATAATGCATATTTTTAAAAGCCATTTCCACTAATTCCACATTGGATTCCAATAGCATAATGGAAACAAAAATTTATGGAATCAACTCTTATGAAGTACTTAAAAATAGAAAGCAAAACAAAATCAAGTTGTGATGTCTTCCTTGCTTCAATGCCCGTTGAACTCCAATGACCATTTAGTCACATGCCAACAATGGGAATTCCATGGCAATGTCTTTTAAGGGCATGTTTGTGACCGCTTGTAAAATACAATGCACATATTCTTGATTTTCACGTCACAATATTTTGACCACAAACCAAAAAAAATGAACCTATAATTTTACAAGTATGTAGATTTGGTTAGATTGAATGCATCACATCTTATATATGGACTATTGACAAATATGTATGGTGACCTTGCACATAAAGCCAGAGAACATAACATGTTTTTTAGCATCATGAAGGCGATGTTAAAACAACAAGTGATTTTGCCATGGGAAGCTCCAAGCCAAAACATTGTGAGTAACACTATGGCCTTTCAAGTCTTTCAACCCCTAGTTTGATCATAAAAAATTTCAGGATTAAATATTCATAATGATTCTCATTAGACATAAGATTAAAATTCCAAAATTAGAAATTTGTAATTTATTCGACTATTGTCACATAGTTAACGGGCTAAACTAATTTTAAACATTAGATTCAAATATCATATTATAATTTTTTATAATCAAATTTTATTAGATTGTTATAAGGTAGTAGGTGGCATGAACTATATTTTTCATGGGTGTATGTACAACTTTTTCATATAATGTGTCAACATCTATAAACCCTAACTTTGAAAACATGTGAGGGCTTGAACCCTAATGCATCTTTTGCATGTGTACATGTACAACTTTATCATATATTGTGATGAGGGGTAGGTCAAAGGGATGGTTGGATCATAAAAAAGTTCATGTGATGGAGGTAAATTTAATGAATCATGGGTTGGCCACCTAGGCATAGATGAGGAATTATCCTATGGACAATTTCTTATGTAACATGTAAGAACAAAATTTTCCAAATATTAATTAAGAGATGTAGGACAAATTGTTTGTATGGGCTTCTAGTAGCGTTTCAATAGTTCTAACCTTAACTTGCATATATCTTTAAAAACACATGAGAGGATAATAAGGTTTACATATCATGTGTTAGTTGCACAATGATACATGTGTTCAAAGGGAGATCAAACTAATAGAAGAAAGAATTTTCATTTGTTGCAACAAAATGATGTTAGGGGCTTCACCTCTACGTCATGCATATGGAGGACATTGTAGACCTTATGTGATCTACATTATAGCCGTGCATGATGAAGATTCATAAGAATATTACAAAGATCAATATATTGTTGTGATGTCACTCATACATCAAACTTGGGTAATTATCTTTGTAGGACCATGAAGGCACAATTTGCATTTGATGTTTGCTCAAGACATTAAGGTCAATAAATTCGCCCTCCAAATTTGCAATCTTGGTGTATGCAATATGTGATGCCTCATACATGTAATTAATTAAGAAATTACAATATTCAACTTTTTGTACATAAAAGGTTAATCTTCAACTCAATGGGGACAAACTGTAAGATATCATAACCAAACCAATTTAATTGATTATGGTTTGTATGGAAGTCCTTCATTGAAAATGGGGAATTGAAAATGATTTGTGTTACTTGGGGGACTAATGAGGGCATGATCTTGATGTGCTTAAGGTCTAATATGTTTTTTTTTTTGTGTTAGCAAGGTGCCAAGTTTTATCTCTCCAACAAGGTATCAAAAGACAAATTTCAGGGTGGTGGGGGGGGGGACAAGGGTGTTCGAGGATGTCAATGTAGACAACAAACAAATAAAGCGTCATCAAGAGTATATACAATCATTAATGAAGTTTCATTTGCTTGGAATGTTGGACATAAATTCAGCATCAAATGTCAATTGGCTTCACTCATCCCACCTAATTAATGACAAAAGACAAGCATATAAGTAACTTGTAAGAATTTCATATTCTTCAAAAGTCCCTACCATATAAATAAGAATGTAAATAACACATGCATACATTTTGCACATGATGTCCACAACATTTTTAACAAGGGCACCATCAACACCTTAAAATATAGGTGTCCCATGTGTGGTCCATATTGCTATCATCAAAAGCCATTATAAAATTGCTTAATTGTTAGATTTGGCACAAGTAGTCACATAAATGATTTTATGATGAACAACCCAATTGAGGAACTTAATGAGCTTGAGAAGATATCTTTTAGTGCATGATGTGAACTTATGATTAGGGTCATAATTAATAATATAACTAGCTTCATATGGAGTTTTTAAATCACATGAAAATTTTATGGCAACTATGGGTTAGCCTTTTGAGCTCCAAAAGGCTAAAACAAAACATATATGTGAAATTGAACTAATAGTTAAAATTTTCATTTTTAATACAACCATTACTATATATTTGGCAAGGTGTAGGAACCCAAAACATTTGAAAGGACTAACTTTGGCTACAAGCAACACACATTCCTCCATATATCAAATGAGCCAAGTTCTCTTTAAGTTATAAAAGGTAAATGAATCAATATGTAAAAGGCATGTTCATGGAATACATGTGTGGAGATATTTGCAAATAAGCTCAATTTTTAACTCCTTAGAAAAGTACATACACCTCGTCTTGGCTAGAAGAGGAGCGTAGGAAGATGTTGCACATGTATTTCAATTTTGCACGATACAAAGATGTATTTATTTACCTTTGCCTTGAGTATTGAACTTACTTTTCATGCATCATCCTCTTCTTTGTTTGTTGTGTCTTACAAAGATGTTGGGGAAACTCATTATGAGCAAGTATAAAGGATGGAAGAGAATCAACCACAAGCCTAATGGATAAAGATGCAAGTATAAATGGGTAAGTTATCCCAATTGTAATAATTTGGTCAAATGAAGCAAGGATGAATTCACAATTGATTGGAGATGCTCTTTCACATACTAAGCACCACTGGAGATGCTCTTACATGTGAGCTTGCTGCTGACATAACTTAAGTTCAGTGTCCTCCTTCCTGCCACTCGGTAGTCTGCAAAACATGAAAATGAACAAGATTATTCAAATTTTCTTTCTTGTATGGGAAGGTTTCAGAAGGCCTCCCCCTCAACAAGCAACAAATTGATGATGTTCCATAACACGCAGAGTCCAACTAAGATTTTGGTTCGGCCAGAGTGAACCAGCCTCCATGACTGACTGCACCAGTTGGCCATTATGTCCACAGGATGGGCTTTGTGTTTTTCATCTACCTCTTCACCCTACATTAACCAACATTCTACCATAGTCAATTTTTTTGCCTACTGACCTTTGACCTTTTTTCTTGGGGCCAATTTTTTCCCAACCCTAACCCTCCTCCATACTACCCTCCCACCTAGTTACACTATTAACCTACCTACTCTACCAACTTACCTCTTAGCCTATACCTTGAACCCAACCAACTCACAACCAATCCCTTACCTACCCTTTCTATCTTTTCTTGGCAAAACTTATATCTTTTCCTGGCTAAACCTATTTCTATTCTTGGTTAGACTTCTATTTCTTGGCAAAACTTATATTTCTTCTTGGCTAAACATTTTTGGATTATTGGAAGAAGACATCAATGTCAAGGATAAATAGAATTTTCCAATCGTACAATAAATTACTTTTCCTAAGGTAAGAAAATGTTGTGAAACAATTGGTGAAGGTATTGTTTATGAAGGAATGCAATTTCAAGAGCATGTCAAAGGTACAATTTTACATCTTCAAGTTATCTGGGCATTTTTGGAAGTTTTTTATGGTCAAGGAACTCCATTAAAATGAATGGAATTATCATTGTTTGTGGTGCATATGATTTATTTTGGAATTGAATATATTCATAATGTTTCAACATGGACACAACTTGCAAGATAATTGGTTGACTAAAGGGTGAAAATCCTTTAAGGTGTACCACACAAGACAAAAAGGGCGTAGTCCTTGTTGCAGTCATTTTTTACCCTATATTTTAATCCCCATAAAAAATATTGAATCAAAAGTTGTCAAAATTTTTAGAAGGATTATATTTTAGACTATTACAATTCTAGATACCAACATAATCATCCATAAATGTGTCTTCACACCTTAAAAGGACTAGGTAAAAATGTTAGAAAAGGGTGATGTTTTGACAAGATTTTGGTACACTTTAAAGAATTTGCATCTCAAAGAGTCCATTATTGATTGTTTGATTTCTTGTCATTTAGCAATTTTACATATTATGATGATGCGAGATTTATTTCCTAACTTGCCTATTGTTTTACATAAAGTTGGTTCAAATTGTTGTGAAGATTTTTTCTC